>CAACWQ010000167.1_pt1 | contig 21857 bp, 20 predicted proteins | sample 2275681 | NCBI WGS metagenome assembly CAACWQ01 (sample SAMEA5312463, study PRJEB27640) | indoor metagenome | biome: indoor environment; feature: controlled; material: polymer furnished wood metals | place: Austria | collected 2011-04-21
AGGGGGGCATGGCGGGAATCCGCCCGATGCGGTTTGCCTGTGCCGGCCTCTTCGCGGGTTTACCCGCGAAAGGGCCGGCAAAGCAAGCGAATCAATCGAGGTTGAAGGTGATCCTGAACGCCGCCCCGCCCAAGGGCGAATCCCCAAGGCTCAGCTCGGCGTCATAGCTGTCGACAATGTCCTTGACCACCGCCAGCCCGATACCCTGCCCCGGGTGCTGGCTGTCCAGCCGCTCCCCCCGCTCCAGGATGCGCTCACGCTGGTCGGCCGGCACCCCCGGCCCATCGTCCTCGATACACAAGGTCAACTGCCCGGGCGCCTGCTCCAGGCTTACCCGCACTTGGCCCAGGCTCAGCCGGTAGGCGTTTTCCAGCAGGTTGCCGAGCATCTCCAGCAAGGCGCCCTGCTCCATCGGCACCTGCGCCGCATCAGGCACCTCCAGGGCCACGTTCACCTGTTTGTCCCGGTAAACCTTGGCCAGCGTGCTGCACAAACTGTCGAGCAACGGCAGCAGCCTCACGCTGTGGCGCACCAGGCCGCTCTTGCGCAGGCTGGCGCGTTGCAGCTGGTAGTCGATCTGCTGGCTCATGCGCTCGATCTGGCTTTGCAGCACCCGTGCCTGCTCACGCTCGCCGCTGCGCTGCTGCAGGCTCTCGCCCACACCTTGCAACACCGCCAGCGGCGTCTTCAGGCTGTGGGCCAGGTCATCCAGCGAATCGCGATAGCGTGTGCGTTGCTCGCGCTCACTGCGTAGCAGGCGGTTGAGCGAACGGGTCAAGCGCAGCAACTCGCGAGGGTGCTCGCCGCTCAGGCCGTCGCGTGCGCCCGATTCCACCTCATCCAGCTCGTGGCTGAGCCGCCGCAACGAGCGCAGCCCCCAGGTCAAGCCCGCCCATAACAGCACCATCAATGCCAGCAAGGCAGCACCAAAACCTAGGTAGAGCTTTTCTCGCAGGCCATTGAGGGTGGCCTTGTATTCGCTCACCGGCTGCAGGGCGACAATGCTGTAAGCGGCGCTTTGGCCGCCCAGCAGCTTGATCTCGACGTCATAAACGAAGAATTCTTCGCCATCGGACTGGTGAATGCGGGCAAACTCGTTACCCCGCCCATCGTAGCGCGGGCTGTAATTGATGTGCCGGTCGGCAGTGGCCCGCGACTGCCAGACCAGGTTGCCGTCGCGGTCGAAGATGTAGCCCAGCAGGCCGGTATACGGCAGGTTGTAACGCTCGTCCGGCAGCAGCGTCGGCATCTGCAGTTGGCCATGCTCGATGCGCGCGGCGGAAATCAGTGTGGTCACATCCGAGGCCAACCGCTGCTCGATCGACTCCTGCAGGGCCAGGCTGAAGGCTTTCTGCAAGGCCGGCAATAGCGCCAGCATGAACAGCAGCGCCAGCACGGCGGCGGCCAACATCAGGCGTACCCGCAGGGAGCGGATCATCGGCAGCGCTCGGTGAACAGATAGCCCAGGCCGCGCACGGTGTCGATGGGTTTGAAGCCGTGCTCGCCCTCAAGCTTGCGGCGCAGGCGGCCGACCAGCACCTCGATGACATTGGGGTCGCGCTCCTCGTCCCCCGGGTACAGCTGCTCCATCAGGCGCTCCTTAGCCACTACCTGCTGATGATGGCGCATGAGGTATTCGAGAATGCGGTACTCGTAGGCCGTCAGCGCCAGTGGGTGTTCGTCGAGGGTGGCCTGTTTGCGGTTGAGGTCGAGCACCAGGGGGCCGGCGGCGATGGTCGACTGGGTGAAACCACTGGAGCGGCGCAGCAGGGCATTCAGGCGAGCCTCCAGCTCTTCGAACTGGAACGGCTTGACCAGGTAGTCGTCTGCACCGGCCGCCAGGCCCTCGACCTTGTCCTGCCAGTTGCCACGGGCGGTGAGGATGAGGATGGGGAAGGTCTTGTCCTGGCTGCGCAGGCGCGTGATCAGCTCCAGGCCACTGATGCCGGGCAGGCCCAGGTCGATGATGGCCAGGTCAAAGTGGTATTGCCCGGCCTGGTACAGGGCCTCTTCGGCGTCGGCGACGGCCTCGACCACATGGCCGCTTTCGCCCAGTCGGGTGTAGAGGTGATGGCGAAGCAGGGCTTCGTCCTCGACCACCAGCAGTTTCATGTGCAGCTCCTTGATTTATATTGCCTGTGCCGGCCTCTTCGCGGCTAAAGCCGCGAAGAGGCCGGCACAGGATAACGCGGCTCGCCCGTCAGAACTTGTAGCTTGCAGCCAGGTAGGTCTGCGCACTGCTGGTCAGGCGCAGGGTGCCGTCCTTCGGCCCGCCACGCTCGCCCACTTCGGTCGCGGCATTGGTGCGCAGGTAACGGTAGCCCAGTTCGACCGAGGCTTTGTCGGTGATGTCCTGGATCACACCCGCCTGCAGGCCATAGGCATAACCGTAGTCGGTATCGCGGCTGGCACCTGGCGAGTCCTGGGTCAGCTTGGTCACGCCCAGGCTGCCACCGCCAAACAGCTTAGTGGTATCACCCACCGGCAGGAACAGATCGTAGCTGCCCAGCAGGTTTTCCTGACGCAGCTTGAGGCCGCTGTGGTCGCCCGAGACATTGTCGTAGGTCATGTAGTAACGGCCTTGGTCATTGATCTTGCCCAGACGCACGCCCCAGGTGTCGTCTTTGCCGATGATGCCATCGGCGTTGAGGTGGTCGGTGTTGCGCTGCAGCAGGCCGGACTTGCGAACCTTGTCGCTGGTCTGGCCGTAGGTCAGGCTGGCGAAGTTGTCGTCGGCGGCCTGGGCGGTGGTGATGCCAGCGGCGCAGACGGCCATGGCGGCAAGCAGGGTGTTGAAGGTTTTCATGGCTGGATACTCCAGTTGGGTGCGCTGTTTCGGTCTGGAAGCTAGAGTAAGCAGGGCACCCTGAACCGCGACTGAACCCTGGCTGAACACCGGCTGAACGAACTGTCTGCAAGACAAGGAGTAGTAACCATGCGTGCCCTGCTGGCCCTGACCCTGATGTGCAGCGCCGCCTTAGCCCAAGCGGCGGTACAAACCCGTGAAATCCCTTACCAGGACGCCGATGGCAACCGCCTGGTCGGCTATTACGCCTACGACGACGCCATCGAGGGCAAGCGCCCCGGCATTGTCGTGGTGCATGAATGGTGGGGGCTGAACGATTACGCCAAGCGCCGCGCCCGCGACCTGGCCGCATTGGGCTACAACGCGCTGGCCATCGACATGTATGGCGACGGTAAGCACACCGAACACCCGCAGGACGCCCAGGCGTTCATGGCTGCCGCCATGAAGGACCCGGCAGCGGCGGCAGCACGCTTCGACGCCGGCCTTGAACTGTTGAAGCTGCAACCGAATACCAACAAGCATCAACTGGGCGCTGTCGGTTACTGCTTCGGCGGCAAGGTGGTGCTCGATGCCGCGCGCCGGGGCGAGAAGCTGGACGGCGTGGTGAGCTTCCATGGCGCACTGGCCACCCAGACACCGGCAAAACCGGGCGTGGTGCGGGCCGATATCCTGGTCGAGCACGGGGCGGCAGACAGCATGGTCACCCAGCAGCAGGTGGATGCGTTCAAGGCAGAAATGGAGGCGGCCAAGGTCAACTATGAATTCGTCAGTATTGAAGGCGCCAAGCACGGGTTTACCAACCCGGATGCCGACCGGTTGAGCCATGGCGAGCATGGCGGGCCGGACATTGGCTATAACAAGGCGGCGGATGAAAGCTCTTGGGCGGATATGCAGGCGTTCTTCAAGAAAGTGTTCAAGTAAAGATTGCCGGGGGCCGCTTTGCGGCCCATTGCCGGGGCAGGCACAATATGCCCCATGAACACACTCCCCGCCTGTTGCGCCCCGCTCCAGCACCACTGGCCCTTGCCCCGCCCACTCCCCGGCGCATTGCTGGTCAGTTGCGCCTTTGACCCCGCCCTCCTGGCCGCCGATGACTTCCAGCGTGCCGGCATCGTGCCCAGTGCCAGCCTGCAACGCTCGGTGGCCAAGCGCCAGGCCGAGTACCTTGCCGGCCGCGTATGCGCCCGTGCTGCACTGCAACGCCTGGATGGCCGCAATTACGTGCCTGGCACCCACGAGGACCGCTCACCGATCTGGCCGGCAGGTATCCTCGGTTCGATCACCCATGGCAAAGGCTGGGCCGCCGCCGTGGTCGCGGCCCAGGGCAGTTGCCAAGGCCTGGGGCTGGATCAGGAATCCCTGCTGGATGACGAGCGCGCCGAACGGCTGATGGGCGAAATCCTTACCCCGTCCGAACTGGAACGCCTGGACCGTCGCCAGCTCGGCCTGACGGTCACCCTGACCTTCTCGCTGAAAGAAAGCCTGTTCAAGACCCTCTACCCGCTCACTCGCCAGCGCTTCTATTTCGAGCACGCCGAAGTGCTGGAATGGTCCGCCGATGGCCTGGCGCGCCTGCGCCTGCTCACCGACCTGTCGCCACAATGGCAGCACGGCGCAGAGCTGCAGGGCCAGTTCAGCCTGCAGGACGGCCACCTGCTCAGCCTGGTCAGCGCCTGACCTTTACAGAGGGGCCTGCTGGCGCGGCCAGTTCAGGCTGAAGCAGGCGCCGCCCAGCGCCTCGCTGCGCCCCACCGTGGCCCGGCCTGCGTGCCAGTAGATGATCCGCCGCACGATCGACAGGCCCAGGCCATGCCCACCCGAGGCCCGTGTACGGCTGTCGTCGAGGCGGGTGAACGGGGTGAAAATACGGTCCCAGAAGCCCTCTGGGATACCTGGGCCGTCATCTTCCACATCAATGCGGCAGCGTTGGTGCCCCAGCTGGTAGCTCAGGCGCACTTCGCGCTCGGCATGGCGCATGGCATTGCCGACCAGGTTCTGCAAGGCCCGGTGCAGGTAACGCGGCTCGGCCTCGACCCAGGCGCCGTCGGCATCCGCGCCCTGGCAGTCGCCACGCACCACCCGCACCTCGGCACGCAGTGGTGCCAGCTCTTCGATCACGCGGTCGAGCAAGGCGTCCAGGTCTACCCGCTGGAACTTCAAGGCCGGCGCGCCCTGCTCCAGGCGGGCATAGGTCAGCATCTCGTCAACCAGCTTGTCGAGGTCCTGGATATCCCCGTCCATGCCCGCCAGGTGCTTGGCCCGCGCCTGTTCGGTGGTGGCGCTTTCAATCATCTCCAGGCCAAAACGCAGGCGCGCAACCGGCGTGCGCAGCTCGTGGGACACCGCCCGCACCAGCTCACGCTGCATGGTCAGCGAGCGCTGCAAGTGCTCGGCCATGCCGTTGAAGGCAGCGGCCAGGCGCCCGACCGAGTCGGCGTCACCGGCGGGCACGCGGGTGTCCAGGCTGCCTTGGGCAATGCGTGTGGCGGCAACCTCCAGGCCCGACACACGGCGCTCCAGCTGGCGCACCAGCAGGTAGACCACCAGGCCGATCAGGCACAGGCCAAGGAAGGCGATCAATATCAGCAACTGCGGCGGATACGGGTTGAGCTGGTACAACGGGCCGATTTCCAGCACCCAGGGCGAGCCTGATAGCCCCGCAAATACCCGGATAGAGTCACCATCCCTGCCCAGCGCCATCACGGTGTCGCCCTCCTCGACCCGGCGCCGCTGGTCATCGTCCAGGCTTACCCGCTCGATGCGCTGCAGGGCGACACCAAAGCCGAAGCCTTTTTCCTGCTTGATCTGAGCCAGCCGCTGCTGCTGTTCGGTGATCGGGTAACGCACCAGCTCATCGGCCAGCAGGTACAGGGTGGCCCGCGCCAGCTGTTCGCTGATCTGTTTGATCTGCGCGACCAGCATCAGGTCCTCTTGGCCGACCTTGCGTAGCACTTGTGCCGCATGCGGGCCAGTCTTTTCGACCACCACCAAGCCACGGTACAGCCGCGCCCGCTGGCCTCCGTCGAGGGTGCGCGCAGTCATGGGCTGCAACGCCAGCGGCACACCCAGCAGGCGTTCCCAGATCAGCAGCGAGCGTTTGCGTTCGGTGTCATTCTGCTGTGCGAGGTTGTCGGCCATCAGGCTGAATGTGCCCTGGGCCAGGCCTTCGCGGTGCTGGGCGGCGCGCACTTCGTTGACCAGATGCAGGCTGAGTATGCCAAGCAGGGCCACCAGCACCAGCACAGCCAGCATGCCGCCGTAGATACGCAGGAAGATCGAATTGTTCATGGCGCCTCGCCGACAAACAGGTAACCCTTGCTGCGCAGGGTCTTGATCAAGCGAGGCTGGAGTGGATCATCGCCGATCTTGGGGCGAATTTTTGAAATGCGGATGTCGATGGAACGGTCCTGGCCGTCGTAGCCCACGCCGCGCAGCGCGGTGAAGATCTGCTCGCGGGTCAGCACCCGGCCGGCGTTGCTGGCCAGCAGCCAGAGCAAATCGAACTCGGCGCCGGTCAGGTCGACCAGCTGTTCACCCAGGCGCGCCTCGCGCAGGCGGTTGTCGATACGCAGCGCGCCGAAGGCCAGCGCCTGGCGCTTGTTGTCCGCGGTTTCGCTGCGACGCAGCAGGGCCTGGATTCGCGCCAGCAGCAGGCGTGGGCGCACCGGTTTGCAGACGTAGTCGTCGGCCCCCAGGTCGAGGCCCTGGACCTGGTCGAGTTCGTCGCTGCGGGCAGTGAGCATCAGGATCGGGCCCGGGTACTGGCTGCGTACACGGCGGCAGATGCTCAGGCCGTCCTCGCCGGGCAGCATCAGGTCGAGGATGACCAAGTCGGGCTGGCCGTCGACGATGCGCCGTGCTGCCCGGGCGCCATCGCCCTCGACGCTGACCTCGTAGCCATTGGCCTGCAAGTACTCGGCGGTGAGCTCGGCCAGGCGTTGGTCGTCTTCGACAATGAGGATGCGGGGGGTGGGATGGTCCATGGCTTAGGCCTTCGCTTGTTGTTTTTCTTCTGCCTGTGCCCGCGAAGAGGCCGGCACAGGCAACATACCCCTTTAACCAAAAGGCAACATCTGCCTCGGATACTACGTCCCGCCCCCGGCACTGCCAAGCCACTCACAGCCCCTCGACTGAACCGTTTTTTGTGATAGGGTTCGCGCCCGAAAAAACTGCCCCGGGGCACCAAGGCGCAGAAAAATACTGCAAACCACTTGGCACAAGGCCTACAGCGAATACCCACCATTCACACACAAAGTACGCACAAGTTATCCACAGGCGCTCGCCTTGCAAAGGCCCCAATACCGCATTATCTTGTATCCCGATCGCAGCGAACCACTAGATGTTGGGGTTCGTGCAAAATCACACACAAAAGTCAACCCGCAAAATCGAGCGATTTTCCGGGCTGAACTTCAAGTGATTTCAGCAGCCAAACCGCTCCTGCGGAGGCGACCGAGGCAAGCCCTTCCAGGGCCTTGTTCGGGTATGGGTGTTGCAGGCCAGGCCTGACACCCATCAGCAACAGATTTTGGGCTCAAGCCCAGAACCTTTGACTTCGGCCAGGGAGCGGCGAGCTATTGCCCTTATTCCTGAGTCTGTCCCGAAGTCGGTACGCCCGCGCGGGCGGATGCGCATGCATTGCGCATCCCCGCCGGGGCATCGAGCAAGTGGACGGAACGGTGGGCGCCCCAAAGGCGCCTGAACACTATAGAAACTGTGGAGACACCCACCCATGCAAACCGACACAACTCGCGAGAACCCGCAAGCCAAGGTGCCGCAAGCTGCCGATTCCAACCAGGATCTGGCCGCCACCGCCCCTGGCCAACTGCGCGTGATCAAGCGCAACGGCACTGTCGTCCCTTATACCGACGACAAGATCACCGTGGCCATCACCAAGGCGTTCCTCGCAGTTGAAGGCGGCACCGCTGCCGCTTCGTCGCGCATCCACGACACCGTCGCGCGCCTGACCGAGCAGGTTACCGCCACGTTCAAACGTCGCATGCCATCGGGTGGCACCATCCACATCGAAGAAATCCAGGACCAGGTCGAACTGGCCCTGATGCGCGCCGGCGAGCAGAAAGTCGCCCGTGACTACGTGATCTACCGCGACCAGCGTGCCAAAGAGCGTGCCACCCGCGCCAACACCGATGCCGTGGTCGAGCCGCACCCGTCCATCCGCATCACCCTGGCCGACGGCAGCCTGGCGCCGCTCGACATGGCCCGCCTGAACACCATCATCAGCGAAGCCTGCGAAGGCCTGGCCGAAGTCGATGGCGACCTGATCCAGCGCGAAACCCTGAAGAACCTGTACGACGGCGTGGCCATCAAGGACGTCAACACCGCCCTGGTAATGACCGCCCGTACCCTGGTAGAGCGCGAGCCGAACTACTCGTTCGTCACCGCCCGCCTGCTGATGGACACCCTGCGCGCTGAAGGCCTGGGCTTCCTGAATGTAGCCGACAGCGCCACCCACCACGAAATGGCCGACCTGTACGCCAAGGCTCTGCCGGCCTATGTCGCCAAAGGTATCGAGTTCGAGCTGCTGAACCCTGCCCTGGCTGACTTCGACCTGGAAAAACTGGGCAAGGCGATCAACCACGAGCGCGACCAGCAGTTCACCTACCTGGGCCTGCAGACCCTGTACGACCGCTACTTCATCCACAAGGATGGCGTACGCTTCGAGCTGCCGCAGGTGTTCTTCATGCGTGTGGCCATGGGCCTGGCGCTGGAAGAAAAAGACAAGGAAGCCCGCGCGATCGAGTTCTACAACCTGTTGTCGTCCTTCGACTACATGGCCTCGACCCCGACCCTGTTCAACGCCGGCACCCTGCGCCCGCAGCTGTCCAGCTGCTACCTGACCACCGTGCCGGACGACCTGTCGGGCATCTACCACGCGATCCACGACAACGCCATGCTGTCGAAATTCGCCGGTGGCCTGGGCAACGACTGGACCCCTGTTCGCGCACTGGGCTCCTACATCAAGGGCACCAACGGCAAGTCCCAGGGCGTTGTACCGTTCCTGAAAGTGGTCAACGACACCGCCGTTGCCGTGAACCAGGGTGGCAAGCGCAAGGGCGCCGTGTGTGCCTACCTGGAAACCTGGCACCTGGACATCGAAGAATTCATCGAGCTGCGTAAAAACACCGGTGATGACCGCCGTCGTACCCACGACATGAACACCGCCAACTGGATCCCTGACCTGTTCATGAAGCGCGTCTTCGATGACGGCAAGTGGACCCTGTTCTCGCCTTCGGAAGTGCCAGACCTGCACGACCTGACCGGCAAGGCCTTCGAAGAGCGCTACGAGTACTACGAAGCCCTGACCGAGTACAACAAGATCAAGGTGTTCAAGACCATTCAGGCCAAAGACCTGTGGCGCAAGATGCTGTCGATGCTGTTCGAGACCGGCCACCCGTGGCTGACCTTCAAGGACCCGTGCAACCTGCGTTCGCCGCAGCAGCACGTGGGCGTGGTCCACAGCTCGAACCTGTGCACCGAGATCACCCTGAACACCAACAAGGACGAGATCGCAGTCTGCAACCTGGGCTCGATCAACCTGCCGAACCACATCGTCGACGGCAAGCTGGACACCGCCAAGCTGCAACGCACCGTTAACACCGCCGTGCGCATGCTCGACAACGTGATCGACATCAACTACTACTCGGTGCCGCAAGCGCGTAACTCGAACCTCAAGCACCGCCCTGTCGGCCTGGGCATCATGGGCTTCCAGGACGCTCTGTACCTGCAGCACATCGCCTACGGTTCCGATGCTGCGGTCGAGTTCGCCGACAAGTCGATGGAAGCGGTCAGCTACTTCGCCATCCAGGCTTCTTGCGACCTGGCCGATGAGCGCGGTGCGTACGAGACGTTCCAGGGCTCGCTGTGGTCCAAGGGCATCCTGCCGCTGGATTCGCAACAGATCCTGATCGAGGCCCGTGGCCAGAAGTACATCGACGTCGACCTGAACGAGACCCTGGACTGGGCTCCGGTACGTGCCCGCGTACAAAAAGGTATTCGTAACTCGAACATCATGGCCATCGCGCCAACCGCGACCATCGCCAACATCACTGGCGTTTCGCAGTCGATCGAGCCGACCTACCAGAACCTGTACGTGAAATCGAACCTGTCGGGCGAGTTCACCGTGATCAACCCGTACCTGGTCCGCGACCTGAAAGCCCGTGGCCTGTGGGACTCGGTCATGATCAACGACCTGAAGTACTACGACGGTTCGGTGCAGCAGATCGAGCGTATCCCGCAAGAGCTGAAAGACCTCTACGCCACTGCGTTCGAAGTGGAAACCAAGTGGATTGTCGATGCTGCCTCGCGTCGCCAGAAGTGGATCGACCAGGCTCAGTCGCTGAACCTGTACATCGCTGGCGCTTCGGGCAAGAAGCTGGACGTGACCTACCGCATGGCCTGGTACCGTGGCCTGAAAACCACCTACTACCTCCGTGCCCTGGCCGCGACCAGCACCGAGAAGTCGACCATCAACACCGGCAAGCTCAACGCCGTTTCCAGCGGTGGCGACAGCGCCCCGGTCCAGGCAGCCGGCCCTGCACCAGTGCCGAAGGCCTGCGCGATCGACGAGCCTGACTGCGAAGCCTGCCAGTAAGGCCTGGATGCCGCGCGGGGTGCCCAAGGGTGCCCCGCGCGGCATTTTTGTATCTGCGTCACTGAGAAGCCCTGCCCTTTTCCCGCTGCGTATACGGCTCGGTAAAAGGACTGGACCTCTCTAAAAAGGACGCAAGCCCATGGCGCGGAAAAAAGTGGTAACTCGCAAGATTGGCCGTAACGCAGAAACCGGCCGCTTCACTTCGGTCGAAGCAGCACGCAAGCAGCCCAAGACGCACATTGTCGAAACGCTGCATACCCACCGCAGCTAATGTTGCCGGGCCTCATCGCCGGCAAGCCCGCGCTGAGGCCCGTTTGGCTAACACACCCTTTGACAAAAACACCATATGATGTGCCTACAAATTTAAACTGGCACAACATATAGGTTGGCGCTACACTCTCCCCCCGTAGACGAACACAGCCATTTCGTGAACGGACGCACGCAAAACCGGTCGAAAAAGTTACCCTCGCCGGCAACACACGCGCCCCGATCGAAGGTGAATTCCGGTATACTTTGCGCCCTCTGAAAAGAGCACCATTCAATTGTCCTGGCCCCTCCCCGAGGCCTGGCCAGGTACAAGCCAGAACACATTTAGATGTTAACGAGAGTCAGCCTCTCCAAGCTGTCCATTCGCCGCTACCGGCCGTGCGTCAGGCATCACATTCTTAAAATCCAACCGGTTGCCCCAGGGCGACCCTCAAGCAGGAGCCAATCACCATGCTGAGCTGGGACGAATTCGACAAGGAAGACGGCGAAGTAGCCGCCAAAGGCAACACCCCTGCGCAGGCCGCTGCCGCCGCCACCCTCGACAAGCTCGACAGCGCCGGTGGTGCCGCCGCCCTGGAAGCCCGTGTAGCCACCGCGTCTGACTCCGAAGCGGTCAAACGTGCCAAGGCCGCCCTCGACGCCCTCGACATCGCCGAAGGCCTGGCCGAGCTGGAAGGTTCCTCTGCCCGCGTTGCGGTAGACGAAAAGCGCATGATCAACTGCCGCGCCGACCTGAACCAGCTGGTACCGTTCAAGTACGACTGGGCCTGGCAGAAGTACCTGGACGGCTGCGCCAACCACTGGATGCCGCAAGAGGTCAACATGACCGCCGACATCGCCCTGTGGAAGAGCCAGGACGGCCTGACCGAAGACGAGCGCCGCATCGTCATGCGCAACCTGGGCTTCTTCTCCACCGCCGACTCGCTGGTTGCCAACAACCTGGCCCTGGCCGTGTACCGCCTGATCACCAACCCGGAGTGCCGCCAGTACATCCTGCGCCAGGCCTTCGAAGAGGCGATCCACACCCACGCCTACCAGTACTGCATCGAGTCGCTGGGCATGGATGAAGGCGAGATCTTCAACATGTACCACGAGATCCCGTCGGTCGCGAAAAAAGCCGCCTGGGGCCTGAAGTACACCCGCGCCATCTCCGACCCGGAATTCAACACCGGCACCGTCGAAACCGACAAAGAGCTGCTGCGCAACCTGATCGCCTACTACTGCGTACTGGAAGGCATCTTCTTCTACTGCGGCTTCACCCAGATCCTGTCCATGGGCCGCCGCAACAAGATGACCGGCGTTGCCGAGCAGTTCCAGTACATCCTGCGTGACGAGTCGATGCACCTGAACTTCGGTATCGACGTGATCAACCAGATCAAGATCGAGAACCCACACCTGTGGGACGCGGCGATGAAGGAAGAAGCGACCCAGATGATCCTGCAAGGGACCCAGCTGGAGATCGAATACGCCCGCGACACCATGCCACGCGGCGTACTGGGCATGAACGCGGCGATGATGGAGGACTACCTCAAGTTCATTGCTAACCGTCGTCTGACCCAGATTGGTTTGAAAGAAGAGTATCCGGGGACTACCAACCCGTTCCCATGGATGAGCGAGATCATGGACTTGAAGAAGGAGAAGAACTTCTTTGAGACGCGGGTGATTGAGTATCAGACGGGTGGGGCGTTGAGCTGGGACTGATTGTCCGGGCTGAGTATCGAGAAGGCTGCCGATTGGCAGCCTTTTTTATTGGCCAACATTTGAGCGGTGTGTGCCCTGCAATTTCAGCATAGGGAATGCCCAATCCCTGAGGTCTATTCAAGCCGCTCAGCAGCCTTTTTGTAAGCTTGGTCCCGTTCATGGCGATCAACAGCAACGACAAAAACCACGATCTCTTGGTCAATGACCTGATAGACCAGCCTGTACCCACTGCTGCGAAGCTTGATTTTGTAGCAATCTGGCAGCGAGTGAAGGCGGTTTGCCTCGACTCGAGGATTGAGCAAGACCTCTGCCAGTTTCTTCTTGAACTGCTCACGCACTGTATCGCCCAGCTTCTTCCACTCTTTCAATGCGCGGCAATCGAAGTCGAGGCTATAGGTCATCCAGCTGAACCCTCACGCGCTGCGGGGAAGCAAGCCTCTCTTGTACAGTGGCAATGAGGTCTTCATCTTCCTCGGTCATCAGGACCGGCCGGAAGGGTAGCTTGCCCCGCTCAGCTACATATTGCAGGGCTTGGCGCATGAGTTCGGAGGGGGTTACACCAAGACGCTCAAGCTCTTTGTAGGCGCGAGCTTTGAGATCGTCGTCGACGCGGATATTGATGGAAGCCATGACCTGGCCCTCACGTAAAGACATTTGTCATTACATTGCACTGATATCGTGGATTCTGCAATGGCGGTTTGTCTGTTGGCAGAAATTCACTTCTGAGCAGCTAGCGCGATTGCTGCAGGAGTGGCCCGGTGTCGCGGAAGGGCTGCGTAGGGCCTTAAACCCTACCACCTGCGCCATTGCCGGGGTCGCGCCCGCTGTTGGAATAGTGCCAGGGACTACCTTAGTCGTAGTATGTCTCTAGAGGGCTCTCGGTAGAGCTTCTGCAGCCAGAATTTTGCCACCTTACCCCTAAATTGCTCAGCCATCAGCCGTTGACAGCCCACCTCCCCTTTGCTAATAATCGCCCACAGTTGTACGACAACACATAACAAAAACAACAATCAGTGGACGAACTCATGTCGACACCCATCCCGCGACACCCACGTCTGTTGCACACCCCTCTTACCCCGGCCTGCCTGCGTACAACCGCCAGTACCTAGCACCCGGTTACCGCGCATTCACCCCTGGCCCTGACCGGCCCGTTACTTACCCGCCCCTGCCGCAGGCCGCTTGTGCGTGCTCGGTGGACGGGCTGCCACACCCTTCGGGAGCACAACAATAATGAAAATCTGCCAAACCCTGCCCTTCGCCCTACTTGGCGCCGGGGTCATCGCCGGCCTGCCGGGCACCAGCCTGGCTGCGGGTTTTGTCGAAGACAGCAAGGCCACCCTCGGGCTGCGCAACTTCTACATCAACCGTAACTTCACCAACCCCAGCAACCCGCAAAGCAAGGCCGAGGAATGGACACAAAGCTTCATTCTCGATGCCCGGTCGGGGTTCACCGAAGGGCCAGTCGGGTTCGGGGTGGATGTGCTGGGATTGTGGTCGGTCAAGCTCGACGGCGGCGGCGGCACCTATGGCACGGCGTTGCTACCGCGCCACGACGATGGCAAGCCGGCGGATGATTACGGACGTTTGGCAGTCGCCGGCAAGGCGCGTATCTCCAAGACCGAACTGAAGATTGGCGAGTGGATGCCGGTGCTGCCGATTCTGCGTTCGGACGACGGGCGCTCGCTGCCACAGACATTCCGTGGCGGGCAAATCACCTCCAACGAGATTGCCGGGCTGACCCTGTATGGCGGCCAGTTCCGCGGCAACAGCCCGCGCAACGACGCCAGTATGGAAGACATGAGCTACGGCGGTGGCGTGTCGGACCGCTTCAACTTCGTCGGTGGCGAATACAAGTTCAACCAGGACCGTACGCTGGTGGGGCTGTGGAATGCGGTGCTGAAGGATGTGTACCAGCAGCAGTACCTGCAACTGAGCCACAGCCAGCCGGTGGGCGACTGGACCCTGGGCGCCAACCTGGGCTACTTCCATGGCGATGAGGATGGCTCCGAACGTGCCGGACAGCTGGACAACAAGACCTATTCGGGGATGTTCTCGGCCAAGTACGGCGGCAACACCTTCTGGGTGGGTCTGCAGAAAGTCGATGGTGATACCTGGATGCGGGTCAATGGCACCAGCGGCGGGACCTTGGCCAACGACAGCTACAACTCCAGTTTTGACAATGCCAACGAGCGCTCGTGGCAGGTGAGGCATGACTTCAACTTCGTCACGGTCGGGGTGCCAGGGTTGACCTTGATGAACCGGTATATCAGCGGGCGTGATGTGCATACCGGGTCGGTTACCGATGGCAAGGAGTGGGTGCGCGAGACGGAGCTGGCGTATGTGATTCAGAGCGGGGCGTTCAAGGATTTGAGTGTGAAGTGGCGTAACTCGTCGATTCGGCGGGATTACAGCAATAACGAGTTTGATGAGAACCGGTTGATCTTCAACTATCCGCTATCGCTGCTCTGATCAAGACCTGCGACTGGATGGCACGGGCTTCGTCCGTGTTCCGGGTTTACCGCGAAGAGGCCGGCAAAAGAGACGCAGGCCTCATTGACAACACCCGAACCCACCGCCAATAATCACCGAAGTCATACGACAACCTACAACAATCAACAACAAGAGCCGGCCATGACCCCTACTCCCCTCAATCGCCTGCTGCTCACCGGAGCCGCAGGCGGCCTGGGCAAGGTCCTTCGCGAACGCCTGCAAGGCTACGCCGAGGTCCTGCGCCTTTCCGACATCAGCCCCATGGCACCTGCTGCAGGCCCGCATGAAGAAGTGATCACCTGCGACCTGGCCGACAAGGCGGCGGTACATGCCCTGGTCGAAGGCGTTGACGCCATCATCCATTTCGGCGGCGTGTCCACCGAGCATTCCTTCGAAGACATCCTCGGCCCCAACATCTGCGGCGTATTCCATGTCTATGAGGCGGCACGCAAGCATGGGGTGAAGCGCATCATCTTCGCCAGCTCCAACCACACCATCGGTTTCTATCGCCAGGATGAGCGCATCGACGCCCACGCCCCGCGCCGCCCCGACAGCTACTACGGGCTGTCCAAGTGCTACGGCGAAGATGTGGCCAGTTTCTACTTCGACCGCTACGGCATCGAGACCGTCAGCATCCGTATTGGCTCGTCGTTCCCGCAACCCCAAAACCCACGCATGCTCTGCACCTGGCTGAGCTATGACGACCTGCTGCAACTGATCGAGCGTGGGCTGTCCACGCCCGACGTTGGCCACACCATCGTCTACGGCGTCTCCGACAACCGCACCGTGTGGTGGGACAACCGCCATGCCGAGCACCTGGGCTATGTGCCCAAGGACAGCTCCGAAGCCTTCCGCGCCGCCGTCGAAGCCCAGCCGGCGCCCGCCGCCGATGACCCGAGCATGGTCTACCAGGGCGGCGCCTTCGCCGTGGCCGGCCCGTTCAACTGACCCCACGCACGCCAGGAGGCACGGCCATGAACTGCGAACTGATCGTCGACGCCCGCAACGGCACTGGCGAAAGCCCCGTGTGGCACGCCGCTGAACAGGCCCTGTACTGGGTCGACATTCCCGCCCGCCAACTGCACCGCTGGCACGCGGCCGATGGCAAGCACCAGGTCTGGCAGGGCGACGAGATGCTGGCCTGCATCGCCCGCAGCAGCCAAGGCTGGGTTGCCGGCATGGAAAGCGGCATCTTCCAGCTTCAGGCCAAGGCCGACGGCAGCCTGGACAGCCGGCTGCTCAGCAGCGTGGCACATGCCCAGGCAGGCATGCGTTTCAACGATGGCCGCTGTGATCGCCAGGGGCGCTTCTGGGCCGGCACCATGCTGCTGGACATGCAGCAAGGTGCCCACGTGGGCGCGCTGTACCGGCATGACGGCGAAGACCATCTGCACCTGCAGCAGGACGGCATGATCGTGCCCAACGGCCTGGCTTTCAGCCCCGACGGCGCACGCATGTACCTCTCCGACTCGCACCCCAACGTGCAGAAAGTCTGGGCCTTCGACTACGACACCGACAGCGGCACGCCACATAACAAGCGGCTGTTCGTCGACATGCGCGGCTACCCCGGCCGCCCCGACGGCGCGGCTATCGACCAGGACGGCTGCTACTGGGTTTGCGGCAACGATGCTGGGCAGATCCACCGTTTCACCCCCGATGGCCGCCTGGACCGCTCACTCAACGTACCGGTGAAAAAGCCGGCGATGTGCGCCTTCGGCGGCGCCAACCTGGACACCCTTTACGTCACCTCGATCCGCCCTGCGGGCATCGACCTCAGCGACCAGCCGCTGGCTGGCGGGGTGTTTGCCCTCAACCCTGGCACCAAAGGCCTGGAGGAGCCTGCCTACCGGGGCTGAAGGCCCCTTGCCGTACCCACACTTGCACGCCCGAAACCAGATAATAAAAACCACGGAGTTTCATCATGACGTTCAAACGCAAGCTGCTTCTTGCCGTACTCCCCTTCGCCTTCAGCGTGGCCATGCCCGCCTCGGCACTGGACATCAAGTTCGCCGAAATCCACCCGGCCGGCTATCCCACCGTGGTGGCCGAGCAGAACATGGGCAAAAAACTTGAAGCAGCCAGCAATGGCGATATCACCTTCAAGATGTTCGCCGGCGGCGTGCTGGGCTCGGAAAAGGAAGTGATCGAACAGGCGCAGATCGGTGCCGTACAAATGACCCGCGTCAGCCTGGGAATCGTCGGCCCGGTAGTGCCGGATGTAAACGTGTTCAACATGCCGTTCGTGTTCCGCGACCATGAGCACATGCGCAAGATCATCGACGGAGACATCGGCCAGGAGATCCTCGACAAGATCACCAACTCCGACTTCAACCTGGTGGCCCTGGCCTGGATGGATGGCGGCTCGCGCAGCATCTACACCAAGAAGCCCGTACGCAGCCTTGAAGACCTCAAGGGCATGAAGATTCGCGTTCAGGGCAACCCGCTGTTCATCGACATGATGAACGCCATGGGCGGCAACGGCATCGCCATGGACACCGGGGAAATCTTCAGCGCCCTGCAAACCGGCGTGATCGATGGCGCCGAGAACAACCCGCCGACCCTGCTCGAACACAACCACTACCAGAACGCCAAGTACTACACCCTGACCGGCCACCTGATCCTGCCGGAGCCGGTGGTGATGTCCAAGACCACCTGGAACAAGCTCACCCCCGAACAGCAGGCGCTGGTGAAGAAGGTCGCGCGTGAGGCGCAGATGGAAGAGCGCGCGCTGTGGGACGCCAAGTCCGCCGCGAGTGAAGAGAAGCTCAAGGCCGCCGGTGTCGAGTTCATCACCGTCGACAAGAAGCCGTTCTACGACGCCACCGCCTCGGTGCGTGAAAAATACGGCGCGCAGTACGCCGACCTGATGAAGCGCATCGACGCCGTCCAGTAACAGCGGCCCCTTTCTGAACGACCTCGGCAGCGCGGCGCCCGTCGCCCTGCCGCTTTGGTGATGCCCATGAAAAACCTTGTCCTGCGTGTGAACGACACGCTGTACCGCAGCTGCATCTGGGTCGCCGGCCTGTCGATCCTGGCGATGTCGCTGATCATCCCTTGGGGCATATTCGCCCGCTACGTGCTCGGCACTGGCGCCAGCTGGCCGGAGCCGGTGGCCATCCTGCTGATGGTGGTGTTCACCTTCGTCGGTGCCGCCGCCAGCTACCGCGCCGGGGCGCACATGGCGGTGGCAATGATTACCGATCGCCTGCCACCGCTGCAGCGCCAGCTGGTCGCGCTGCTGGTGCAGGTGCTGATGATTCTGGTGTGCGTATTCATGACCTACTACGGCACCAAGTTGTGCATCACCACCTGGAACCAGTTTCTGGCGTCGCTGCCGGGTGTACGGGTGGGCATGACGTATGCGCCGATCCCGGTGGGGGGCGTGCTGACCTTGGTCTTCGTGCTGGAAAAACTTCTGCTCGGCGACCAGAGCCATCGCAAGGTGGTGCGTTTCGACCACGTAGAAGAAAGCGAAGGAGTGGCGTAAATGGATGCGTTCATTCTGTTGGGCAGTTTCGTTGCGCTCATCCTGCTGGGCATGCCGGTGGCCTATGCCCTGGGCCTGTCGGCGTTGATCGGTGCCTGGTGGATCGACATCCCGCTGCAGGCGATGATGATCCAGGTGGCCAGTGGGGTTAACAAGTTCTCGCTACTGGCCATTCCGTTCTTCGTGCTGGCCGGTGCGATCATGGCCGAAGGCGGTATGTCACGCCGGCTGGTGGCCTTTGCCGGGGTGCTGGTGGGCTTCGTGCGTGGCGGGCTGTCGCTGGTCAACATCATGGCTTCGACCTTCTTCGGCGCGATTTCGGGCTCGTCGGTGGCCGACACGGCCTCGGTGGGCTCGGTGCTGATCCCGGAGATGGAGCGCAAGGGCTATCCGCGCGAGTTCTCCACCGCCGTGACCGTCAGCGGCTCGGTGCAGGCGCTACTGACCCCACCCAGCCACAACTCGGTCCTGTACTCGCTGGCCGCTGGCGGCTCGGTGTCGATCGCCTCGCTGTTCATGGCCGGGGTGATGCCGGGGCTGCTGCTTAGCGCGGTCATGATGGGCCTGTGCCTGCTGTTCGCGAAAAAGCGCAACTACCCCAAGGGCGAAGTGATCCCGCTGCGCCAGGCGCTGAAAATTGCCGGTGAGGCGCTGTGGGGCCTGATGGCCATGGTGATCATCCTGGGCGGCATCCTGTCGGGCGTGTTCACCGCGACCGAATCGGCAGCCGTGGCGGTGGTGTGGTCGTTCTTCGTGACCATGTTCATCTACCGCGACTACAAGTGGCGCGACCTGCCCAAGCTGATGCACCGCACGGTTCGCACCATCTCCATCGTGATGATCCTGATCGGCTTTGCCGCCAGCTTCGGCTACGTGATGACGCTGATGCAGATCCCGTCGAAGATCACCACGGCGTTCCTGACCCTGTCGGACAACCGCTACGTGATCCTGATGTGCATCAACTTCATGTTGCTGCTGCTGGGCACGGTGATGGACATGGCGCCGCTGATCCTGATCCTCACACCGATCCTGCTGCCGGTCATCACCGGTATCGGCGTGGACCCGGTGCACTTCGGCATGATCATGCTGGTGAACTTAGGGATAGGCTTGATCACCCCGCCGGTGGGGGCGGTGCTGTTCGTGGGCTCGGCCATCGGCAAGGTGAGCATCGAGTCGACGGTGAAGGCGCTGCTGCCGTTCTACCTGGCGCTGTTCCTGGTGCTGATGGCGGTGACCTACATTCCGGCCATTTCCCTTTGGCTGCCTAGCGTGGTGCTTTAACTGAAACCGGGGCCGCCTTGCGGTCCCGGGTTCTCTCTGCAAATGGACCCTGCACATGGCTGTTCCCTCCTCTGCTGCCCCCTTGTTCCCACGCAAACTGGCCATCGCCTTGCTGGCCCTGCTGGCCTGTTCATTCGCCGGCAACCACATCGCCGCTCGCATCGCCTTCGATGACGGCACTGGCGTGCTGCTGGCGATTCTCTGTCGCTCAGGCATCACCTTGCTGGTACTCGCCTGCCTGTTGCTGTGGCAACGCCAGGCGATAGGCCTGCCTGCGGGCACCCGGCACTGGCAGTTGCTGCTAGGCCTACTGATCGCCACCCAGAGCCTGTGCCTGTACTCGGCAGTGGCGCGCATCCCGGTGGCCCTGGCGCTGCTGGTGGGTAACACCTTCCCGATGTTGCTGGCATTGCTTACCTGGGCGCTAGGTGGCGCGCGACCTAGCAGCCGCACGGTGCTGTTCATGGGCCTGATTCTGTGCGGTCTGGTACTGGCGCTGGATGTGCCGGCTCGCCTGGCCGACAGTGGCGCAGCCAACCCGCACTGGGCGCTGGGCGTCAGCCTGGCCTTTGGTGCCGCCTGTGCGTTTGCCTGCGCCTTGTGGATCACCGACCACAAACTGGCTGCCGTACGCGGGCCAGTGCGCAGCCTGCTGACCTTGCTGATCGTGTTTTCCAGCATGCTGGTTGCAGGCGCAAGCGGTGTGATGCCGTCGGGCTTGTCACTGCCCGGCAGCAGCGGTGGCTGGATCGCCTTGGGCAGCCTGGTGGTGCTGTACGGCCTGGCCTTCACCTTGCTGTTTGTGTGTGTGCCAAGGTTGAACATGGCGCAGAACGCACCGGTGATGAATGTCGAACCCATCGCGACACTGCTGCTGGGCTGGGCGTTGCTCGATCAGCACCTGAGTACCCCGCAACTGATCGGCGCCGCCGTGGTGGTGTGCGGCATCGTGCTGCTGACCTACCGTCGGGCCCGTTGATTGTTCATTTGAAAGGAGCCTTGAATGGCTGTGACCGAGCTGCACCTGCAAGACAACCTGACCCGCCTGAGCCTGGCCCCGGAACTGGGCGCCAGCCTGGTCAACTGGGAAGTGAAGGCAACCGGGCAGCCGTTGCTACGCCATTCAGACGCGGCCGCGCTGGCCACCGGTACCCCACGACGGCTGGCCTGTTACCCGCTGGCGCCGTGGTCCAATCGCATTTCCGAGGGTGGCTTTTCCCGGCCCGAAGGCTGGCAGGCACTGGCGCCCAATACCACGCACGACGCTTACCCGATTCATGGCAGCGCCTGGCAACAACCCTGGCAGGTGGAGCACCACAGCGAGCGGCGCGCACGCCTGACACTGCACAGTGAAGTACCGTTCGCCTACCAGGCTACGTTGGATGTGCATTTGCACGAGGGGTGCCTGAACCTGGACCTGCATGTCACGCATCTGGATGAGCAGGCTAACTGGTATGGGTTGGGGTTGCATCCCTACTTCCCGCGGTATCCCGATACCAAGCTGCATGCAGCAGCGCGCAAGGTATGGCTGGCCGAGGCGGGTCGATTGCCTTCGTATGAGGCAGAGATACCAGAGCGTTGGCGTTTTAAAACCCTGGGAGGCTTGCCTGACACGGTCGTGGATCACGCGTTCAATGGCTGGCCGGGGGACTGTGTGATTGAACAGCCCGGTGCCGGATATCGCTTGGCGTGCAGTGCCAGTGGGGCTGAGCATTTCTTGCTGTTTTGTCCGCAGGGACAAGGCTTTTTCTGCTTTGAACCGGTTACTCACCCGGTCAATGCGCATCACCTGCCGGGGCGGCCGGGGCTGAGGTTGTTGCAGCGTGGGGAGGCTATGAGCCTGGGGTTCAGGATGCAATATCAAACGCTGTAATCGTGTCGCCTGGAATTGGGGCTGCAAAGCAGCCCCAAAATCTCAAGCCCTACGCAACTGCCTCAACGGGTGTCGCCATCGGCTTTTCAGCCGAGGTACCCCGTACCTCTCGCGCCACCTTCCACACCAACACCGCCGCCACAATATCGAACGCGGCCAGCACCACGAACAACGGGCTGTAGCCAATCTGCGTGACCAGCACGCCGAACACCAAAGTAAACGCCGCCGCCCCCAGATACCCGCACATGCCGCCCATACCGGTCGCCGTGGCCACCTGGTCCTTGCTGAACGAGTCGGAAGTGATCGCGTACAGCGCCCCCGACAGCGTCTGGTGGGCAAACCC
>CAACWQ010000014.1_pt1 | contig 20968 bp, 18 predicted proteins | sample 2275681 | NCBI WGS metagenome assembly CAACWQ01 (sample SAMEA5312463, study PRJEB27640) | indoor metagenome | biome: indoor environment; feature: controlled; material: polymer furnished wood metals | place: Austria | collected 2011-04-21
GCAGCCACTCCTCGCTCAAGAGCCTGGAAGCCACCCTCAAGGCGGCCGAGACCGTCTGGGTCGGGGTCGACAACCAGGGCCTGCGCGGCTTGCTGTCCAGCGATCAGAAAGCGCTGGCGGACAAGATCGACGCCGCCTACGCTACCTCGCTCAAACTGCTGGCCGACAACCAGAAGTCGCTGGGCGAGCTGCTGGCGGACGACGCTGGCCAGCAAACACTGAACCAGATCTACGACAGCCTCAACGCTGTCCATCGCCTGCACGAAGGCGACCTGGCCAAGGCGTTGAACATTCAGCTGGGCTTCAATGCCAACGACGGTGACTGATCATGCTGCGACGCCAGGCCCTCAAACTCGGTAGCGTTTTGCTCAGTGCCCTGACCTTGGGCGGCTGGAGCCTGTTCCGCAACAAAGGCAGCGAACCCCTGCTGCTTTCGGCGCGTGACGATGGCGACGGCAAGCACTATGCCGTGGGTTTCCGCCTGGACGGCACCCAGGTGTTCAGCACCCAGGTCGCCCAGCGTTGCCACGCCATCATCCACCACCCCGAGCAGCCGATCGCCCTGTTCGTCGCCCGCCGCCCCGGTACCGAAAGCTACTTGGTCGACTTGCGCGACGGGCGCCTGCTGCAAACCGTGACCTCGCAGCCGAACCGGCACTTCTACGGCCACGCCGTGGTGCACAAAGGGGGTGAATGGCTGTATGCCACCGAGAACGATACTACCGACCCTGGGCGTGGCGTGCTGGGCGTGTACCGTTTTGAGGGCGAACGCCTGGTACACACCGGCGAGATCCCGACCCACGGCATCGGACCGCACGAGGTCGCCTGGTTGCCCGACGGCGAGACGCTGATCGTGGCCAACGGCGGCATTCGTACCGAAGCCGAAAGCCGGGTGGAGATGAACCTCAATGCCATGGAACCGAGCCTTGTGCTGATGCAGCGCGACGGCACATTGCTGAGTAAGGAAACCCTGGCCCAGCAGATGAACAGCGTGCGTCACCTGGCAGTGGGCAGCGATGGCACCATCGCCGCCTGCCAGCAGTTCATGGGTGATGCCGATGAAACGGCCGAGCTGTTGGCGATCAAGCGCCCGGGCGAGCCGTTCAAGGCCTTCCCGGTGCCGGAGCGGCAGTTGCAGGCCATGGCCCAGTACACCGCCAGTGTCGCGATCCACAGCGAGCTGCGGCTGGTGGCGCTGACTGCGCCACGGGCCAACCGGTTGTTTGTCTGGGACCTGGACACGGGTGCGGTGCGGCTGGATGCACCGATGCCCGATTGCGCTGGGGTTGGCGCGGTGAAGGATGGATTTGTCGTTACCTCCGGGCAGGGCCGTTGTCGGTTCTACGATTGCCGCAAGGCCGAACTGGTCGGGCAGCCGATGAACCTGCCGTCCGGTTTCTGGGACAACCACCTGCATCTCGTCTGATTTTTCTGCGGCCTTCACTGGCCTCTTCGCGGGCAAGCCCGCTCCCACAGGGACCGTACAATCCGCTGACTACGCGGTTTCTGTGAGAGAGGGCTTGCCCGCGAAGAGGCCGGCACAAGCATTTCACGCCCCTCCCCCCAAAAACAGTCAATACTTCCCCCATCCACACGTGGGCAGGATCGCCCGTTGTCGTGTCTAAACGAATAACAACCGAATCCAAGGAACCGGACTTATGCTACGCCGCCGCATGCTCATCATGTTGGCCGTGGTTCTGCTGATGGTGCTGGCCCTGGGGGGCTACAAGGCGTTCTCGATCTACCAGCAGATCCAGGTGTTCACTGCCCCCAAGCCGCCCATCACCGTTGCGGCAGCCTTGGCCGAACAGCGCCAGTGGCAAGCGCGCCTACCCGCCGTGGGCAGCCTCAAGGCACTGCAGGGTGTGGAGCTGAGCCTGGAGGTGGAAGGCATCGTCAAAGCCCTGCACTTCGACTCGGGGCAGCAGGTCAAAGCCGGCCAGTTACTGCTGCAACTCAACGATGACCAGGAAACCGCCCTGCTTGGCACCGCCCAGGCCGACCTGGGCCTGGCCAAGGTCGATTTCGGCCGCGGCAGCCAGCTGGTCGGCGACTCGGCCATCTCGCGCGGCGAGTTCGACCGCCTTACCACTCAGTACCGCCGCAACCAGGCGGTGGTCGAGCAACTCAAGGCGCAGAAGATCAAAAAAAGCATCAACGCCCCGTTCAGCGGCACCATCGGCATCCGCCAGGTGGACATCGGCCAGTACCTGGCCGCCGGCACGGTGATTGCCACCCTGCAGGACACATCCAGCCTGTACGTCGACTTCAACGTACCGGAACAGGCCCTGCCGCAGTTGAGCCTGGGCCAGCAGGTGCTGGTGCAGGTAGCCGCCTACCCCGGCCAGACCTTCACCGCCAGCCTCAGCGCCATCAACCCCAAGGTCGAGGAAACCACGCGCAACCTACTGGTGCGCGCCACCCTGGCCAACCCCGACGGCAAACTGCTGCCGGGCATGTTCGCCAGCCTGTTGGTGCTGCTGCCTAACCCACAGCCACAAGTGGTGGTGCCGGAAAGCGCCATTACCTACACCCTGTATGGCAACTCGGTTTACGTCGCCACGCCGAAGAAGGACAAGGACGGCAAGCAGGAAAACGACGACAAGGGCCAACCCCTGCTAGTCGCTGAACAACGCACCGTACAGACCGGCGAGCGCCGCGACGGCGTGGTGGTGGTCAGCAAGGGCCTGCAAGCCGGGGAGCAGGTGGTTACCGCCGGGCAACTCAAGCTCACCCCGGGCGCCGCGATCCGCATCGGCCAGGACAAAGCCCTCAAGCCCGAACAGGGCGCGCCGGGCAAGGACTGAGGAGGCAGGCATGGCGTTCACCGACCCGTTCATCCGCCGCCCGGTGCTGGCCAGTGTGGTCAGCCTGCTGATCCTGCTGCTGGGTTTCCAGGCCTGGAACAAGCTGCAGATCCGCCAGTACCCACAAATGGAAAACGCCCTGATCACGGTGACTACCGCCTACCCCGGGGCCAACGCCGAAACCATCCAGGGCTACATCACTCAGCCGTTGCAGCAGAGCCTGGCCAGTGCCGAAGGCATCGACTACATGACCTCGGTGAGCCGGCAGAACTTCTCGATCATTTCCATCTACGCGCGCATCGGCGCCGACAGCGACCGGTTGTTCACCGAGCTGCTGGCCAAGGCCAACGAAGTGCGCAACAAACTGCCGCAGGACTCCGAAGACCCGGTACTCAGCAAGGAAGCCGCCGACGCCTCGGCGCTGATGTACGTCAGTTTCTACAGCAAGGAGATGAGCAACCCGCAGATCACCGACTACCTGTCGCGGGTCATCCAGCCCAAGCTGGCCACCCTGCCGGGCATGGCCGAAGCGGAGATCCTCGGCAACCAGGTGTTTGCCATGCGCCTGTGGCTGGACCCGGTGAAACTGGCCGGTTTCGGCCTGTCGGCCACCGATGTGACCAACGCCGTGCGCCGCTACAACTTCCTCTCCGCTGCCGGCGAGGTAAAGGGCGAATACGTGGTCACCAGCATCAACGCCAGCACCGAGTTGAAGTCGGCCGAGGCGTTCGCCGCCCTGCCGGTCAAGACCAACGGCGACAGCCGCGTGCTCCTGGGCGATGTGGCGCGGGTCGAGATGGGTGCGGAAAACTACGACACGGTCAGCTCGTTCGACGGCACCCCGTCGGTGTACATCGGTATCAAGGCCACCCCCGCTGCCAACCCGCTGGACGTGATCAAGGAAGTGCGACGCATCATGCCCGAGCTGGAGAGCCAGTTACCTTCGGCGTTGAAGGTATCGATTGCCTACGACGCCACGCTGTTCATCCAGGCCTCGATCGACGAAGTGATCAAGACCCTTGGCGAGGCGGTGCTGATCGTCATCGTGGTGGTGTTCCTGTTCCTCGGTGCCTTGCGCTCGGTGCTGATCCCGGTGGTGACCATTCCGCTGTCGATGATCGGCGTGCTGTTCTTCATGCAGATGATGGGTTACTCGCTCAACCTGCTGACCCTGCTGGCCATGGTGCTGGCCATCGGCCTGGTGGTGGACGACGCCATTGTCGTGGTGGAAAACATCCACCGGCACATGGACGAAGGCAAATCGCCATTCGATGCGGCCCTTGAGGGCGCCCGCGAAATCGCCCTGCCGGTGGTGTCGATGACCATCACCCTGGCTGCCGTGTATGCACCGATCGGCTTCCTCACAGGGCTTACCGGGGCCTTGTTCAAGGAGTTCGCCCTGACCTTGGCCGGGGCGGTCATCATCTCTGGCATCGTCGCTCTCACCCTGTCGCCGATGATGTGCGCCCTGCTGCTTCGCCAGGAGCAGAACCCCAGTGGCCTGGCCCACCGCCTGGACGTGCTGTTCGAACGCCTGAAGGTGCGCTACCAGCGCCTGCTGCATGCCACCCTCGACAGCCGCCCGGTGGTGCTGGTGTTTGCCGTGATCATCCTGTGCCTGATCCCGGTGCTGCTCACGTTCACCCAGAACGAACTCGCCCCCAACGAGGACCAGGGGGTGATTTTCATGATGAGCAGCTCGCCGCAGCCGGCCAACCTCGATTACCTCAACGCCTACACCGACGAATTTACCCCCTTGTTCAAGGCCTTCCCCGAGTACTACTCATCGTTCCAGATCAACGGGTTCAACGGCGTGCAAACCGGCATCGGCGGCTTCCTGCTCAAACCCTGGGACGAACGCGAGCGCACGCAGATGGAGCTGTTGCCGCTGGTGCAGGCCAAACTTGAGGAAATCGGCGGCTTGCAGATCTTCGGTTTCAACCTGCCCTCCCTGCCCGGCACCGGCGAGGGCCTGCCGTTCCAGTTCGTGATCAACACCGCTGGCGACTATCCGGCACTGTTGGACGTAGCGCAGCGCATCAAGGCCCGCGCGCAGGCATCCGGCAAGTTCGCGTTCCTCGACATCGACCTGGCCTTCGACAAGCCCGAAGTGGTGGTGGACATCGACAGGGCCAAGGCCGCGCAGATGGGGGTATCGATGGACACCCTCGGCGGCACCCTGGCCACCCTGCTGGGCGAGGCGGAAATCAACCGCTTCACCCTCGAAGGCCGCAGCTACAAGGTGATTGCCCAGGTCGAACGGCCGTACCGCGACAACCCCGGCTGGCTGAACAACTACTACGTGAAGAATGACCAGGGTCAGATGCTGCCGCTGTCGACCCTGATCACCCTCACCGACCGCGCCCGCCCGCGCCAGCTCAACCAGTTCCAGCAGCTGAACTCGGCGATCATCCAGGGCGTGCCCATGGTCAGCCTGGGCGAAGCGCTGAAAACCGTGCAGGACATCGCCCGCGAAGAGGCCCCGGAAGGCTTCGCCTTCGACTATGCCGGCGTGGCACGCCAGTACGTGCAGGAAGGCAGCGCACTGTGGGTCACCTTTGGCCTGGCGCTGGCAATTATCTTCCTGGTGTTGGCTGCACAGTTCGAGAGTTTCCGCGACCCGCTGGTGATTCTGGTAACGGTGCCGTTGTCGATCTGCGGGGCGCTGCTGCCGCTGTTCCTGGGTATTTCGAGCATGAACATCTACACCCAGGTCGGGCTGGTGACCTTGATCGGGCTGATCAGCAAGCACGGCATCCTGATCGTCGAATTCGCCAACCAGTTGCGTGCGGAGCGCGGCTTGAGCGTGCGTGAGGCCATCGAGGAAGCGGCGGCCATTCGACTGCGGCCAGTGCTGATGACCACGGCGGCGATGGTGTTCGGCATGGTGCCGCTGATTCTGGCGACCGGTGCGGGGGCGGTGAGCCGTTTTGACATCGGTACGGTGATTGCCACCGGGATGTCGATTGGCACGCTGTTTACCCTGTTTGTGCTGCCTTGTATCTACACCTTGTTGGCGCACAAGGCGGTGGCAAAGCAGCCTGCGGCAGCCTGATCCGTCCTCTTCGCGGGCTCGCCCGCGAAGAGGCCGAAAAGCCAGATACAAAATCCCCAATAGAAAAGCGCAGCTCCGCAACACAATCTAAAAATTACCGCTCCCAGGCTCTCACATCATCCATTCACGCCTGATCTTGCTGGTTATCAGTGATAAGACAGAGCAATTCCTGCATCTAATTCGCATGATAACAGCCAGCATGGAGATGCTAGAGCACCCGCATTCTAGACGCCTTACAGAGAAACAAATCCGCGCCTTAAAGTGGTCATGGCAAAAACTCCTACAACTCCATCAGAATTTTCGCCACCCTCTTCGACTTGTACATCTTGGACTTACCGCTATTATCAAAAACGTCGCAATGACGCGACACCAAAATGGAGAGAACAATATGAAAACAATTAAGATGGAATGCACCAAATTGGCGAACATGGCGCACTTGGTCAAAAAAACCAAATAAGCCTTAACCCATGAATACTGAAGAGCAGTGCCGGCCTGCCCTTCAGTTGTTAAAGGAGGGAGCATGATAAGTAAAAATTGCTTCTTTATCGCCATGAATAACTCCCTGATTTGCTGGGATTTCAAAAACCACAAGCAGTACGAGTTATCCAGAGACCACGCAGACCGGTTAATCCATCTCATTTACGAGAAAGATCACAAAGAGTTAAATGACGACCTAACCGCCGACCTGAAACGCTGCAAAGTTTTCATGGACGATGCTGACGACAATTCTGACTGGGGCTGGGATGTACTCTCAAGAATATTCCATTACGGAACTAAAGACATCCCTATAGAAAATCACCCTTCAAGCGAGGAGGAGTGGGCACTGCAGTACCTTGAACACTGCAACTCCGTACTAAACAAGAATATACAGCCTGACAATACCCGCACCAGCGAAAGCGGCATTTCACTGCCTATACCAAGAAGTACATTTGCAGTTGACGAGGCATTCAAAAACCGAGCAACCGTTAGAGACTTCCAGCGAATACCGATTTCCTTAGCTGATCTTGCCGAAATTCTACACCATACCTTAGGCTTTATTGGAAGCAGAACCATTAATTACGTCAAAGAGGAAGAAAATGAATACTCAAGACGCCGCGCCACCCCCTCAGTAGGCGGGCTGAACGCTACTGAAGGCTATGTATATGTAAACAACGTAGACAGCCTGGAAGCCGGAATTTATTACTACGACCCACGGCGACATGAGCTTCATTGGCGAAGCCCACTGCCTTGTGCCCTGGGTGATTTATTATCGGGCCAGCACTTCGCCAATGGCATACCCGCTGGATTGTTCTTGAGCTCCAGATTCGACAAATTGTGGTGGAAATACGAGCATTCGCGCGCCTATCGAATGGCACTAATTGAAGTTGGTCATGCCGCACAGACCTTCCAACTCGCCGCAACCGACAGGGGCATGAATACTTGGCTCACCGGTGCATTAAACGAAACGAGCATCGAGCCTCTACTCATGTTCGACAACCCAAGTGAACACGTCCTTTTTTTCGTCGCATGTGGCTATAGCAACGGAAATGCGACACCTCGTTCCTTAAGGGCTCTGATATCGTAAAGTACTGGCGCGAGACACACGCATGGAAAAAATTACAACCCGTAGCAGTACTGTATTTAAAAGCTGGCACATCACGAGTGCTGTACGCTCGCGCCCTTATGCCTACCATTTTTCCGTAGAAGATTTTACACAGTCCGAACCCGACCTGTGGTTTCCTAGGGCGTTAAGTCCAGCGTTGGCCCATGAATCAGCCAAACAGCTTTCAAAAAAAGATTTGCTAGTACTGCACGCCTACCACCTCATCCACTTCATGGACTACACGACACGACTTGAAATGGGTCACATCAATGAAACCGTGCAATGCATCATTACTGGCGACTTAAAACATTTCTTTGATAAAGACGTGCAACTTAATGCTTTAAAACTTTATGCTGACGAGGCGTATCACGCGCTTTTTTCTAGAGAAATTGCGGACCAAGTAGCGAACCACTTTTGCCTTGAGCGAATAAATTCTGCGCGCATTAATAGCCTTGATCAATTATTACAAAATAGCCCCCAAGCGCTCAACGGGATTACCCGCTTTTGCATCGCCTTTGTTTCTGAAACAATAATAACCAACGAACTGTACAATTTAACTCGCGATTCACTTGTCACGCCTGTAGCAAACATGCTGATTGATCACCTTCATGATGAAGGGCGCCATGCCATTTTTTTCTCAGACTGTTTCGCACAACTCTGGCATCAGCTATCAATCTCTCAGAAGGATTATCTAGTTCCTACTTTACTGAAAGCGCTCCTCGCTTTTTGCCAACCCGACGAGCCATTCTTACAGTCAATTTTCAAAAAGCACCCATCCATTGCGAAAGTCATTATCAACGACATAACATCCAACTGGAAGCTTCGAATACCCGCAATTTCCAAAATAACGCTTCAGGCAATTAAACGCACCAAGCTACTTAAAGATGAGCGCTATGCGATTCAATTCAGGGCAGCAGGACTGCCAGCATGAACCAGGCCAAAACCTTAAAAAGCACCATTCTTCGCCCATTGCTACTGATTCTTTTATGCCTGCTAGGCGTTTTCCCTCTGGACGTCATTCTCCCTTCATTCCCAGCGCTTGCAGAAGCCTTTCAAGTACAACCAAAGCAAATAGCTTACTCCGTAAGTTTCTTCGCCTTTGGCGTAGCGGTGGCGCAGTTGGTGATTGGCCCCCTGTCAGATCGAATTGGTCGTAATCGGTTGCTACTCGGTGGATTGGCTGTATCCATTGCCGGGGCTACCGGCTGCCTACTTTCATCTGACTATGAGACCTTTATGGCATTCCGGTTGCTACAGGCCGCCGGTTGTGGAAGTCTGGTTCTGGGCCAGGCGCTGATACAGGACCTCTATAGCGGCAAGCAGCGCAACACCATGCGCATCGTAATAACAAGTGCAAGTGGTTTATTCATATCAATTTCACCCATCGCGGGCGCTGCGCTCCAACAATTATTCGGCTGGGAAGGCAGCTTTACGGCTTTTATTTTAATCGCTACTTTTGTCATATTTCTTACCTGGGCACTATTGCATGAAACGCCTGCGTTATACAGCAGTAATGCGGGCATTCGAAGCTATCTTCCCATGCTGCGTGACACGCTCTATATAGCCTATTCCCTGCAGGCCACTTTCGCGTTCGCCTGCCATTTTGCCTTCATCGTCATTGCACCATTGGTACTGATGGATCAACTTGGCCTCACGCCGTATCAGTTTTCCGTTGTATTCATCGCCTATGGGCTGGCGTATGTCGTCGGTGGTGCAACCGCGACCTTCTTGAACAATCGCGTCAGTGTGCAGGGTCAAATCTGCACGGGATTCCTGCTTATAGGTACCGCAGGGGTCACTTTATTGATTTGGCAGTGGGCAGCAGGGCTATCGGTAGCAGGCCTCATGATACCGATGATTTTATGCACGGCAGGAACAACGATGGTACGACCCGCCTCGACTTCGCAGGCGTTGGCCCGTTATCCGCAGCAGGCAGGGGCAGCAGCGTCCTTCAGTACTACATTGCTATTTGCCGGCGGTGGACTTGCAGGCACTTTGGTCGCGTCAGCCGAACACCTGCTTCCAATGAGCTTAGGAATTCTCTTCTTGAGCAGCGCGCTTAGCGGTTACCTGCTGCTTATGCTCAAGGCCAATAGCATGCAGCATTGCTGACTTCTGCCGGAAAGGCAGACACAAAAAAGCCGGAGGCCCCGCAATCGCGAGGCCTCTGGCTTTTCTAGCTAACGCAGGGTTCAACCAAATGGCCGCAACCCTTGACGCAGGCCGAACAGGATCAGCAACAGGTCCTGATCCGGCGCGACCTGTGCCTGCTGCGGTTTCGCTTCCCGCGGCAGTGCACACTGGTCGGCCATCTCAGCCTTGCTGAACACAGTAGGCCTCGGCTCTTCCCAGGCAGCCACCGCCACGGTGGTCACCGCCAGGCCAGCTACCAGGAACAAAGCTCGAGCTATTTCTAGTTTCATTACTCTAACCCTTTGACAGCGCTGCCAAACGCCATCTTGTAAAAGTAGAGCAGCGTTTGCCATTCGGCGTCATTGATCGACGAATGGCGGCGCAGCTGGCGCAGGTCGTTACCTGCCGCACGCTGGCAGCTGATGCGCCGCCGGCACTTTTCCAGGTCCAGCAGTGCGACTTCGACCCGCGCTTGCTCGCCTTCGCCGATCACCTTGATGAATACGTGCTTGCCATATAGGCAGCCGTGCTGCCAGTGCCCCAGGTGCATGCGCGCCAGGTTGTCCGCCAGGTCCTTGAGCATGCGCTCATGCACCACCTGCGGGTAACGCTCGCGGGCACCTTCGGCATGCCAGGTGTCGAGTTCGACAAATCCGTCCAGCGCTTCGCTCACCAGCAGCGCACGCCATTGGTGGTCGGCATCGCGTTCGGCGCCGCAAAAGACGATGCGCGGGACGCGAACGCCCAGTTGCTCGAAGCTGTTCAGTGCATCGAGCTCACGCAATACGGTTGGTCGCCCAAAAGGGTGCATCAGGCTGCGGTAGATATGCCCGACCTGGCGCTTGGCATACAGCAGCTTGCCATTGGCATCGTTGAGGCGTTGCACGCCACTCTCGCCGCCGCGGCGCTGGTTAGGCTCCTCGACCCACTCGCCCTGCTGGCGCCAGTAAAAATCGAACCGCGACTCCCCTTTCTGGGCTACAGCCATCAAACACTACCCCTTACGCAATACGTAGACCCGCCACATGGCATAGAACGGCAGGAAGTCGAGGCGTTCCTGGATTCTGAAGCCGGCGGCCCTGAATTCTTCTTCGACCGTTTCGGCTGGTAACACGAAACGGTTCTGGTAATTGTCCTGCTCGGCCTTGGCACTACGGCGTTGCTCCAGTTTTTTCCGGCGCCAGGCCTTGAAGTTGCCATCGACCCACAACGACAGAATCACACTATCACGGCTAACCCTTTGAAATTCCGAAAGTATGGTCTTTCTGTGCGCCGATTCGCCAATGTGGTGGAACAGGCGCATGCAGAAGATGCTGTCCACCGAATTATCCGGCAGGTCAATGGCGAACGCTGAAGTTTGCAAGGGGCGTACCCGCGCTACCACGTCTGGCGGTTGCGCGGCACAGGCTGTCTCGATCATCGCTTCGGAGTTGTCGGCACCGATGATCACCCGGTTGGGCTTTTCTGCCAGCAGTGGCCAGAAACGGCCGGCACCGCACGGCAGGTCCAGTACCAGGCCGGGCTCGCCGGCCAATGCCAGGGCGCGACGCGCCAGCTGCTCATCTCGCTTGTGGGAGAGGCGACGCGCCAGGCCATCCTGGTGCTTGAGAAAGTACTCACGGGCGTGGTCTTTGTCGTACTTCTCGGAAAATTCAAGCTTGATGGGGCTACGCATTGGGCATCTCCTGACTCCAGTGCCACTCACCTTAGGTAAGCAAGCGTTGGAATCAGGTCATGCCAATGTGAAAAAAATGTTGCGCGCCCTTTAACCTGTTACAACAGATTACTCGGCCATGGCGTCCGGGCCGCCTTGGGCCTTGGTGTTGCTCAGGTCCACATGGAAGCGGCAACCATGCGGCAGGGTCGATGTGAGGGTGACATGCCAGCCTTGGTCGTCGCAAATTCGTTGCACCAGCGATAGACCCAGGCCCAAGCCTTCGCCACGCCGCTCGTCACCACGAACGAACGGCTTGAACATCGCCTCACGCTGCTCTTCGGGGATGCCCACGCCACTGTCCTCCACACTGAAACCGTTGGCCTCCAGGCTCAGCCGGATGTAGCCGCTGTCGGTGTAGTGGGCAGCATTGCGCAACAGGTTACCCATCACCGACTGCAGGAAGGTAGCGTTGTACAGCACCGGGCTGGCGCTGACGCGGCCATCGAAATACAGGGTCAGGCCCTTCTGCTCGATGGTATCGCGCCACACACCGATAAGTTCGTCGGCCACTTCGCGCAAGGTCGCCCGCGACGCCACCGCGCCTTCGTCTCGTTGGGCCCGGGCCAGCATGAGGAAGGTCTTGACCAGTTCGCGCATCTCTTCCGTGGCACGCGCCACGCGCTCTACCTGGCTACGCGCGCGGGCGTCGAGGTTGGGGTTCTCCATCAGCAGCTCGCAGGAGGTGGCCAGCACCATCAACGGTGTGCGCAACTCATGGCTGACGTCACTGGTGAACAGCCGTTCACGGGTCAGCGCATCGCGTAAACGGCCCAGGGTATCGTCGAAGGCCACTGCCAGCTGGCCGACCTCGTCCGCCGCGTAGTCCGGTGCCAGTGGCGGGGCCAGGCCCAGCAGTTGATCGCGATGACGCACCTGGCGCGCCAGGCGGATCACCGGTGCCATTACCCGGCGCGCCACCAGCCAGCCGAGGATCACCGCCAGTACCAGGCTGAGTACAAAGCCCACCACCACCACCGCGAACAGCACGCGCTCGCGTTCTTCGAAGTCGCTCTGGTCCTGCAACAGCACGTAACGGCGGCCATCGACGATCTCGACCATGGCGTGGTATGACAGCTGGTCGCGGAATACTTCGTGGAAACCACGGTCAAGGTGGCGCAAGTCCTTGGGCAGTTCGAAGTCGTCACGCCCGCCACTGAAGTAGAACAGCTGGTCGGGGCGCGGCCGGTGGCTCCAGTCGCTGACGCTGTCCATGCGCAGCAGGCGCTGCAGGTCGCCACCCAGCACAGAGGAAATCAGCCGTTCTTCAACCAGGTGCACGGTGGCGACGATACCGAAGGCGAAAGCCCCGGCCACCAGCGCGCTCATCAGGGCAAAGGCGATGATGATGCGCTGGGCAAGGCTTTGCTTAAACTCCATCGCGGCCCTCGGCGAGGCGATAGCCGACGCCATGGACGGTATGCAGCAAGGGTTTTTCGAACGGCTTGTCGATCACCTGGCGCAGCTGGTGTACATGGCTGCGCAGGCTGTCGCTGTCGGGGCAATCGTCGCCCCACAGGGCTTCTTCCAGTACTTCGCGGCGCAATACGTGCGGGCTTTTCTGCATCAGCACGGCCAACAGCTTGAGGCCCACCGGGTTGAGCTTGAGCAGGCGGCCCTGGCGGGTAACTTCCAGGGTGTCGAGGTCGTAACTGAGGTCGGCCACCTGCAAGGTGCGGCGTCCTCCGCCCTGGGCACGGCGCAGCACTGCTTCGATGCGCGCCGCCAGCTCAGACAGGGCGAACGGTTTGAGCAGGTAGTCGTCGGCCCCGGAGCGGAAGCCTTGCAAGCGGTCATCCAGCTGGTCGCGGGCGGTGAGCATGATCACCGGTGTATCGCGGCGGGCGTCTTCGCGCAGGCGCTTGCACAGGGTGTAGCCATCGATGCCGGGCAGCATGATGTCGAGCACGATCAGGTCGTAGTGTTCGGTGGCGGCCAGGTGCAGGCCGGACAGGCCATCCTGGGCGCAGTCGACGGTGTAGCCCTTCATGCCCAGGTAGTCGGCCAGATTGGCCAGAATATCGCGGTTGTCTTCAACCAAAAGAATGCGCATCGGTTTCTCCTGTGCGGCGCTTCTCGCAGTGGTGCGCGGCAGGCGCAGCTTAAGGCCTATGCTTGCACGGTGCCAGCCCCGAGGAAAATTCACCCCACTTGACGGTTTTTTCACTGATCCTTCACGGACACAGGATAGCGGGCAGCCGACAATGCCCGATCTTTTTCGTGCCCTGGAGCCACCATGCAGCAACGAACCCGCCCTCGCCCGATCAATTTCTGGCTGTATCTGGGCATCCCCCTGGCGACCGCGCTGGCCTTGATTCTGCTGGAGCTGACGTCAGTCGACATGGACGTGGCCAACCTGTTTTTCGACCCCGCTGCCGGGCAGTTCATCGGCCGCCACAGCTATTGGCTGGAAAACATCCTGCACGACCGGGTCAAGCAGGTGGTGATCTTGCTGGGGGTGATCTCGCTGCTCACCTTTGCTGCCAGTTTCTTCTGGAAGCGCCTGTTCGGCTGGCGCCGCGAGCTGGGCTGCCTGGTGCTGGCACTGGGCCTGTCCACGGCGTTTGTCACGCCGTTGAAGAAGGTGACCCAGGTACAGTGCCCGTGGAGCCTGACCCAGTTTGGCGGCACGGAAACCTACAGCAAGTTGCTGGAACCGCGGCCTGCTACCGACAAGCCTGGCCTGTGCTGGCCCGGTGGGCATGCGGCGACCGGGTTCTGCCTGTTCGGCCTGTTCTTCATGCTGCGTGATCGCAAACCACGGCTGGCGCGGGCGGCATTTGTGGTGGCTTTACTGGCTGGTTCGGTACTCGGCGTAGGGAGGATGATGCAGGGGGCGCACTTTCTGTCGCATAACGTGTGGACGGCGGTGTTTTGCTGGTTGATCGGGTTGGGATCGTATTACCTGGTTCTGTATCGGCGTGGGGCGGTGGAAGCGCCAGCTGTCGAACGTAGCGTCGCCTGACATTGGGGCCGCTTTGCGGCCCCAATGGGCCCAACAGGAAAAAGAAAAGCCCCGGTTCTCGCGAACCGGGGCTTTTTCATGGTGCAGGGGGTAAGGCTGGCTTACATCATGCCGCCCATGCCACCCATGCCGCCCATGTCAGGCATGCCAGCAGCTGGCTTGTCTTCTGGCAGGTCGGCAACCATGGCTTCGGTGGTGATCATCAGACCGCCGATCGAAGCAGCAGCTTGCAGGGCCGAACGGGTGACCTTGGCTGGGTCCAGGATACCCATCTCGATCATGTCGCCGTATTCGCCGGTAGCAGCGTTGTAGCCGAAGTTGCCCGAACCTTGCTTGACCTTGTCGGCCACAACGCTTGGCTCGTCGCCGGCGTTGGCAGTGATCTGGCGCAGCGGGGATTCAACAGCACGACGCAGCAGGGCGATACCGACGTTCTGGTCTTCGTTGTCGCCTTTCAGGTCGGCAATGGCCGCCAGGGCGCGAACCAGGGCAACACCACCGCCAGGCACCACGCCTTCTTCAACGGCTGCACGGGTAGCGTGCAGGGCGTCTTCAACGCGGGCTTTCTTCTCTTTCATTTCAACTTCGGTGCCAGCACCGACCTTGATCACGGCAACACCGCCAGCCAGCTTGGCCAGACGCTCTTGCAGCTTCTCACGGTCGTAGTCCGACGAGGTTTCTTCGATCTGGGCACGGATCTGCTTGACGCGTGCTTCGATCTCGGTGTCGGCGCCAGCGCCGTCGATGATGGTGGTGTTTTCCTTGGACAGGATCACGCGCTTGGCGTTACCCAGGTGCTCCAGGGTAGCGGTTTCCAGGGACAGGCCGATTTCTTCGGAGATGACCTGGCCGCCAGTCAGGACAGCGATGTCCTGCAGCATGGCCTTGCGACGGTCGCCAAAGCCTGGGGCCTTGACCGCAGCAACCTTGACGATGCCGCGCATGTTGTTGACTACCAGGGTAGCCAGCGCTTCGCCTTCAACGTCTTCGGCAACGATCAGCAGTGGGCGGCCGGCCTTGGCAACGGCTTCCAGAACTGGCAGCAGCTCACGGATGTTGGAGATCTTCTTGTCGACCAGCAGCAGCAGCGGGCCTTCCAGCTCGGCAACCATGGTGTCCGGCTTGTTGACGAAGTATGGCGACAGGTAGCCACGGTCGAACTGCATGCCTTCTACGACGGACAGTTCGTTTTCCAGGCCCGAGCCTTCTTCAACGGTGATCACGCCTTCTTTACCGACTTTTTCCATGGCTTCGGCGATGATTTCACCGATGGAGTTGTCGGAGTTGGCGGAGATGGTACCCACCTGGGCGATGGCCTTGGAGTCGGCGCATGGCTTGGACAGGTTCTTCAGCTCGGCAACGACGGCAGCAGTGGCCTTGTCGATACCGCGCTTCAGGTCCATCGGGTTCATGCCGGCAGCGACGGCTTTCAGGCCTTCGTTGACGATGGCCTGAGCCAGAACGGTAGCGGTGGTGGTGCCGTCACCGGCAGCATCGTTGGCCTTGGAAGCAACTTCCTTGACCAGCTGGGCGCCCATGTTTTCGAAGGCGTCTTTCAGCTCGATTTCTTTGGCGACGGAAACGCCGTCCTTGGTGATGGTTGGCGCGCCGAAGCTCTTGGCCAATACCACGTTACGGCCTTTCGGGCCCAGGGTCGCTTTTACCGCGTCAGCCAGAACGTTGACACCAACCAGCATTTTCTTACGAGCGGAATCGCCGAATTTTACGTCTTTAGCAGCCATGATCGTTTAATCCTTGGAATTCTTTGGAGTAACGGGAAGTCGGGGAAATCAGCCTTCGATAACGGCGAGGATTTCGTTCTCGGCCATGACCAGCAGGTCTTCGCCATCGACTTTCACGGTGTTGCTGCCCGAGTAAGGGCCGAAAACTACTTTGTCACCCACTTTCACGGCCAGCGCGCGAACTTCGCCGTTGTCCAGGATGCGACCGGTGCCGACGGCAACGACTTCGCCGCGGTTTGGTTTTTCAGCGGCCGAACCCGGCAGGACGATACCGCCAGCGGTTTTCGATTCTTCTTCGCTGCGACGGATAACGACGCGGTCATGCAGAGGACGAAGCTTCATTGTCGATCTCTCCCAATTTGTGGTTTTCATCGGCCGGTGTCGACACCGGCGGGTTGATGCTGTCCGGCGTTGCCGGGAGGTGGCCCGCATTGGGCGAACCACCTGAGTCATGTCTGGCGTTGCCACCAGAAACCTTGCGGTGACCACATACATGAGGCCGCCATAATCAATTACAAGGCTTGATAAACAAAAAATTTCTTGAGGCTGAAAAACACCGGGGCCGCGTGTGCGGCCCCGGGGGTTTACTTGTCTCGGCGCTCGTACTCGCCTTCAATCACGTTCGGGCGGTGCCCCCCCTCACGCGGCTGCGTCTGGAACGGGTCGTCCTGAAACGCACGCTGGCGCATCGCCTGGGCTTCGGCACGCTCGCGCATCTTGCGCGCGGCCAAATGGCGGGTGAACGGCAACAGGCACAGCAGGCCCAGCACGTCGCTGATGAAGCCTGGCAACAGCAGCAGGCCGCCACCGACGGCCAGCATCAGGCCCTGGAACATGTCCTCGGCGGGCAGCTCGCCACGCTGCAGGCTTTCACGGGCACGCAGTGCGGTGGCCAGGCCGGCCACGCGCATTACCAGCACACCCAGGGCGGAGCCGGCGATGATCAGCAGCAGCGCCGGGAAGAACCCGATGGCCGCGCTGACCTTCACGAAGATGAACAGCTCCAGCACGGGAAACAGCAGAAGCAACAGTAGAAAAGCACGCATCAAAGCAATCCTCGTTGGAAGACAACCTTCCTGTAAGACCTACAAATGGATGCGTGTGCTCGGTTTTTCAACCCTCAACCTCTGTCGCAACCGGCCAGTGGTCGGCGCGCGCCAGCAAAACAAGGGCCTCGCGGACTTGTGTCGGCGTGTTGCAAATACTGGGGAAAGGCAACCAGTGCACCGCCTGGCCAATGCGCAGGTGCATGCCTTCGCTGTCTACCCCCACCATTTGCGCCGGTGTATGACGCGGCAAGTCGGTCAGCTCCACGTAGTGGGCGATGGCATTGGCGTGATCGCTGTTCATGTGCTCGACCATGCTCGCCTCGGCCTTGCCGGCGAACGGGTTGGCCAAGGTTACCTGGTCGAGCCAGTGGATCGCGCCAAAACCGCCAATGTAGCGATGGCGCACTGGCTGCAAGACCCAGAAGTCGAAATCGTGAGCCTTGTGATAGTTGGCAGCGTCCGGGAAATAGCGGTAGTAGCGTTCGGCAGCCGCCTCGACAGCCGCTGCGTCGACCAGCTTGTGCGCCTCGGCCATCACGGTCAGGCGCCCCACGGCCTGCACATCTTCGGCCTCGCGCTCCCCCACCAGTAGCGAGCACTTGGGATCTTTCTGCAGGTTGTGGGTGTGTTGGGCGATGCGGCTGATGAGGATCAATGGATGGCCGTGGGCGTCCAGGCAGTACGGCACGACCGAGCCGAAAGGGAAACCGGGCATCGACTTGGAATGGGTCGAGAGCACGCCGCGGTATTCCTTGAGCAGCAGTTCCCGGGCGGGGCGGAGGGCGTTGGTACTCACTTGGGGATGGCTCCTGGCAGCGGACTGGATAGGGACAAGATAAGCATTATCAGTTCCAGTGCCAATGGGGCCGCTTTGCGGCCCCCAAAAACCTACCAGGTCACGCCGAAGCCCGCGGTATAGCGGGTCTTGTCCAGGTCACTGTCGCGCGTGCCGGTGATGATGTCCTTCTCCGCCTTGAGGTTGAGCGAGGCCCACTCGGTAACTTTGTAGCGCAAGCCAACCTCGGCATCCAGCGAGTAATCGGCCACGCCCCCCAGCGGCTTGGCAAACTCGCCGTTGGTGAACAGTTGCACGTTCTTGCCGATCAGGTAGCGGGTGTAGTCCCACTTCACCGCCGCTGAGTAGAAGTTGTCCTTGGCGCCGTCCTGGTATTCGAAGTCGGTGCGGTTGATCAACGAACCCAGCGAGAATGCGCCCAGCTCGTCGTCCCAGAACTGGTAACCCGGGCCGGTACCGACCGTGCGCTGGCGAGCCAGGTCTTCGATACGGTCTCGCTTGTATTCCGCTCGGCCCTGCCAGAACCACTTCTCGATCATGAAGCGGTCCAGCGCGTACTCGGCGCTCCAGTTGTCGGTGGTGGTGACATCGTCCTTGGTTTCGCGGTTGTACTCACCTTCGGCGTTGTGCCGCCAGCGGCCATGGCGGGCGGTAGTCTTGAAGCCGACATCGTAATCGTCGGTGTCGTTCTCGGCGCGCTTGTAGTCCAGGGCCACGTCCACGTTGCCTTTCCACACGAAGTCTTCGACCAGCGGCCTGGGCTTCATGATCTGCTCGATGCTGGCCAGCTCCACGGTCTTGGGCGCTTCGCCATTGGCCAAAGTGACTTTGCCAGGCTCGGCCGCTTTCAGCGACTTGGCCTTTTCCCCCGTGTAGGCGTCCTGCTTGACCAGCATCTCCTGGTCACTCTCCAGGGTCTGGACCTCTTTCCAGTCCAGCGCGATGGACCCGCCATAGGGGGTTTCCAGCAGCAGCTTGCCGCCGTCGAACACTTTGATCTTGCCGCTGAGCCGGTCACCGTTCTTCATCCACACGGTGTCGGCGAACACCGGGGCGGCGCACAAGGAAGCAGCTAGCAAGCACAACAGGGATCTAGAATACATAAGCGGACTACGGGTTCGATTTGACGAAAAAAGCCGGGCATTATCCAGATACCGACAACCAGAGCAAGGACAGACCGAGCGTATGCCGTTGAGTTCAACTCTCATTTGCCGGACCACCTGTCCGGTTTCATCTACAGCCCAAGGGGGGCGTGATGTCTGATGGATATGAGGCTGCGCTCGAATCCGCCGAGGGCCGACGAACGGCGCTATATTCAGTACTGGGCCAGGTGCCTTCCGGCAAGGTGGTGAGCTATGGCCAACTGGCCGAGCTGGCGGGCCTTGGCCGTGCCGCGCGTTGGGTCGGGCGCACCCTCGGGCAGCTGCCTGCGGACACCCGCCTGCCCTGGCACCGGGTGCTCGGCGCAGGTGGCAGGCTGAGCCTGGCATTGGGTACCCCGTCGGGTGATGAACAGCGGGCGCGTTTACGCGCGGAAGGTGTGAATGTAACCAACAATCGGGTGGATATGACGCGCCATGGCTGGCGCCCAATGGAGCACAGCGGTTAGAGTGCGCGCTTTGTTTTCGCAAACTTGAGGCAGATGTTGGCCCATGCCCCGTAAAACCTGGCGCGCTGCGCTTGCTGCCTATGCCAGCCCGTCAACCTTGGTACTTTTGCTGCTCGGCTTTGCCGCCGGTCTGCCCTACATGCTGGTGTTCTCCACCCTGTCCGTGTGGTTGCGTGAAGCCGGTGTTGCCCGCGAGACCATCGGCTACGCCAGCCTGATCGGCCTGGCCTACGCCTTCAAGTGGGTGTGGTCGCCGCTGCTCGACCAATGGCGCCTGCCCCTGTTGGGTGGCCTGGGTCGGCGTCGTTCGTGGCTGCTGTTGTCGCAAGCGCTCGTGGTCATCGGCCTGGTCGGCATGAGCCTGTGCGACCCGCAACAGCACCTGTCGTGGCTGATCGCCATGGCCGTGCTGGTGGCCTTCGCATCGGCGACCCAGGACATTGCTGTCGACGCCTACCGCCTGGAAATCGCTGACGATCAACGCCAGGCCGCGCTGGCTGCCAGTTACATGGCTGGCTACCGGGTGGCCGCCCTGCTCGCCACGGCCGGCGCCCTGTTCTTTGCCGAGTGGTTCGGCTCCACCGGTTTCAGCTACCTGCACAAGGCCTGGGCCGGCACCTATGTGATGTTCGGGGTCATGATGCTGCCCGCCCTGTTCACGACCCTGGTGATGCGCGAACCGCCGGTGCCCTTGCGCACCCAGCTGTCGGCAGCGCGCTACGGCTTGGTGCACCAGATGGCCTCGGTGTTCGTGCTGATCATCCTGCTGGTGTCGGTACCGGCCAGCTTCACCCAGATGTTCAATACCGGCTGGTCCAGCGTCATTTCCGGTGATGCCACACCGCTTGACCTGCTGCTGGAAGACCGCGCGTTCCTGCGCCTGATCCTCTACGTACTGCTGACCTGGGCGTGCTTGTCGAGCCTTGGCCGTCGCGGCCTGGCCCCGGTGCTGACGCCAGTCAACGACTTCATCACACGCTACCGCTGGCAGGCGCTGCTGCTGCTCGGCCTGATCGCCACCTATCGCATGTCGGACACGGTCATGGGTGTGATGGCCAACGTGTTCTACATCGACATGGGCTTCACCAAGGACCAGATCGCCAGCGTCAGCAAGATCTTCGGCCTGATCATGACCTTGGTCGGCGCCGGGGTTGGCGGGCTGCTGATCGTGCGCTTTGGCATCATGCCGATCCTGTTCATCGGCGGCGTAGCTTCGGCCGGCACCAACATCCTGTTCCTGATGCTGGCCGACATGGGCCCGAACCTGGAAATGCTGGTGGTGACCATCTCGCTGGACAACTTCAGCTCCGGCATGGCCACTTCGGCCTTCGTTGCCTACCTGTCGAGCCTGACCAACCTGAAGTTCTCAGCGACCCAGTACGCGCTGCTTAGCTCGATCATGCTGTTGTTGCCAAGGTTGATCGGCGGGTATTCAGGGGTGATGGTGGAGAAGTTCGGCTACCACGACTTCTTCCTGATTACCGCTTTGCTGGGTGTGCCTACGCTGATCCTGATT
>CAACWQ010000279.1_pt1 | contig 20468 bp, 19 predicted proteins | sample 2275681 | NCBI WGS metagenome assembly CAACWQ01 (sample SAMEA5312463, study PRJEB27640) | indoor metagenome | biome: indoor environment; feature: controlled; material: polymer furnished wood metals | place: Austria | collected 2011-04-21
AGACCGGAAAACTGGCGCAGGATCGTCGTCTCGTACAGCGCCTCTTCCATCGCCGGATCGCTGTAACCGAACCAGTTCTGCATTAGATGAATCCGCAGCATCGCCATCAGCGGATAGGCTGGACGGCCCCCTTCGCCCTTTGGGTAATGAGGTTTGATCAGAGCAATCAAACCCTCCCAGGGTACGACCCGATCCATCTCTATCAGGAACAGCTCCTTGCGGGTCTGCTTGCGCTTACCGGCGTACTCGGCATCGGCGAAGGTCATTTGTTTCATCATCGAAAAGCTCGGCGATTGGTGTCCGGGGATTTTGCCAAATCAGGAAGTCTTTTTCAGGATTTCCCTAAGGGGTGTAAATACACCCCTCTGTTACTCGATGGGATTATTCGTAGGTCAGGGTAAACGGTAAGGTGCCGTTGGCAGTACCTGGTTTAATCGTGTAGCCATTGGCTACATAACCCGCACGCAGACTTAGTCTGGTTTGGTAGCCAGCAGTCGCATCGCCTGAAAGTACGCCTCTGATACTATCGTTTGACGACAGGTTCAGCAGCTTGTTAGCAGTGTTATAGATACCAATACTAACACCTGTAGCGGTGCCGACAGTTCTCAGCAGACTGGGGTTCTTGGGATCGATACCCGAGCCGCTGTTTGGGTCGAACTGCATTTTCACTGCGGTCAGGTCGGTAGCGGCCTTGCCACAATCGAGGTTGAGGTTGACTGCCTGGCCTGCCACGATGCCGCCACCGGCAATTCCACCGAGGGAACTGGAGCTGACTTTACCGAGGTTGACATCAATAACCTGATCTCCGGCCGCGCCGCCGACGCTTGTGCCTGCGCCAGCCTTAATGCTGCAGGATGATGCGACAATTTCACCCGTGAAGTTCACGGTGCCGTCGGCGGCAATGGCGGTGGTGCAAATGAAGCCTGTGGCAGTGATGGCCAGTAAAGCTTTAATAGGCTTACGCATAGCTTTAACCTCCTGATAAAAAGTTGAAGTAACATGAGACCGAATTCCCACTAATTCCAACTGCAGAATGCTCGACCTAAAAACTGATTAGACAGTTACCGAGAGCATCACACTTGGTTCGTTGCTCGTAGCAACGCAAAAATATTAACTTTTATAACCAACTCAGCACATAAGACGATTCTTAATTATAGGGCCAGGCAATAGATTTTCTTGGCCACATCAAGCGAAGATCCACCCCCACCTATTTCGACTTGATTAGGTTTTGCCGTAGAAGTAGAGCTGCATACACCGTATGGCACAGGCATGTGACCATCGCAAAAATGAATTTCACTAGGCTCTGTACGAAATCCCGAGAAACCCAATCTCCGCCCCTCGAACGCTGAGTTTTTATAGAGTCCCACGCCATCGACGGAAAGGAATTCTGTGATGGCAAAACGTTACGAACTCTCGGACGAGGCCTGGGATGTGGTCTCCGATCTCTTCATCGAAACTCATGGCCGAGGGAGGCCACGCCTGAACGACCGGCTAATGCTCGATGGCGTGCTCTGGGTGCTCTGTTCAGGTGCTGCGTGGCGAGACATGCCGGAACGCTTCGGGCCATGGTCAACGGTCTATCAGCGGTTCCGCGGTTGGCGAAACCAGGGCATGTTCGATCAGATGCTCAAACGCTTGCATCTGAGATTGAATGAGCAAGGCTTGGCCGCGGCGATTACGCGGTCGGCGTTGGCCTCATCGCTCTAACAGGCATCAGAACAAATCACGTTGGACAAGGAAATCTTGCGCCTCACGCTGGAGATCGGCCCTTTGGGATTGGCAGACAGGCCACTGACCGAAGCGGTAATGCGTGAGATAGTCGGTCTGGGCAGGGCGAATTTATCTATTTTAATAGCCAGATAAAAATGAGTTATTGCTACAACTTGCTGCACACGCACGCAAGCTAGTAAGTTCTCCAGTAAATTACACTAATCCTTATGCTTTACTCATGGTTTAATCAATTGAAAATCTGACTTGCCAGGCAATAGGCCAATAGTTCCTGATCGCTGTTGACTTCAAGTTTGCGCATTGCTGAAACTTTCTGTGCGCTTATGGTTTTGGTACTTCTGCGTTGGCTCCGGGCAATCTCACTGACACTAAGGCCGGCCACGAACAGGCGCAGTATTTCGAATTCCTTGGGCGACAAGTTTTCTACCCGTTTGTCGATGGCGGTATTACAGGCCAGTACCGAATGCCTTGCCGGTTCCGGTGCCCGATAGGTACGGTTGCGAGCCACCGCGTTCAGTGCCTTCTCGATTTCACCGTGCAGTTGGCTCTTCTGGATGACACCGTCCACGCCCAGCTCCTGAAGCCGCGTGAATATCAGAGGGTTGGAAATCATGGTCAGCACGAGAATGCGAACAGCGGGATAATGGCGCTTGAGATACTCGATCAGTTTCAGGCCGTCACCGTAGGGTGAGTCTGCCGGCATGTTGTAGTCGGAGATGACCATATCGACGGGTTGGTGTTCGAGCAGCTCGATCAACCCTTGCGAGCAGACGGCTTCGCCGACCACGCAAAAGCGCGGGTCGCGTTCAACCAGTTCGCGAACGCCGAGCAGTACGATGGGGTGATCGTCGGCGATGATGACCTTGAGTTTTTCCATAAATGACGACCCTTTAGCCGGTGCGGATGGGAGGGTTGTTTCCATGCTGATATCAGCGCTGAAGTTGCTCTTATGCAAGGGTGTCGAGCAGGGCCGACAGCCTGTCCAGCACTTCCCGAATCTTGTCCACCAGGGGGGCGTCGAGCGGCGAGCCGGCCAGCGCGTCTTCAAGCGCGCAGCACCGCTCGGACAGGGCTCTGGCCTGCACAGCGCCCAGCGCGCCGGCAACGCTGTGCAAGCGCTCGCCCAGGCGCCGATGGTCGCGTTGTTCGAGGGCCAAACGCAACTGCTGCATGTCCGCGCGCAGGGTGCTGATGAACAGCGCGCGCATGCTGGCGGGCACTTGCACGCTGTCCTGGGTGGCAGGCAGTGGCGAGGTGCCGTGGGTGTTCGCTGGCGCCTGGCCGGCCCCCTCGGCCAGTACCGGGCGGCACAGACGAAGCAGATGGCTGCGCAATGCCTGTAGGCTCAACGGTTTGACCATCCAGGCGTTCATACCTACCTCAAGGCAGCGCTGGCCCTCTTCGCGCAGTGCATTGGCGGTGACACCTATGATCGGCAGCCGGTCGTCGTGCTGTCGCAGGGTTCGGGCTAGTTCGTAGCCATTCATCAGCGGCATGTTCACATCGGTCAGGACAAGGTCGAACAGGCCTGGCTGCCAGCGTTGCATGGCCTGTTCTCCGTTGGCTGCGACGACCGTGACGCAGCCCAGCGCCTCGAGTTGTTCCTGAAGGATCGCCTGGTTGATCGGATTGTCCTCGGCCACCAGCACATGCAGACGCAGGGCGGCATGTTGCTGCTGCGCGCAATAGTGACTATCAGGCACGCCGCCTTGGCGCACCTGGGCAATGACCTGGGCGATGGCGCGCACGTCATGCAGGTCTACTCGCCAGCAGCCATCGATGAATGCGCCGGGCGCGGGGCCGTCGCTGCAGGCGCAGATCCGCTGGCCATGCCAGGCGCCAGCGTCCGGACAGTCAAGTAGGTCTAACAGCAGGGCCTGGGGGTTGTCCTTTTCCAAAGGGGAGACCGTCAAGGTCGCGGCGATGCCCAAGCGCTGCAGCCAGTCGACACCATGCTGGGCAAGTTCCGGTATCGGCGCACGCACGTACACCGGCGTCGGGTCGGGCAAAACGCTCGGGCCGTCGCCGAGCCCACCCTCGGCCAGCGGCAGGCTGACGGTCAGCGAGAAGCTGCTGCCAAGGCCCGGCTCGCTGACCACTTTGATCCGGCCACCCATCATTTCGGCCAGCCAGCCGCAGATCGGCAGGCCCAGGCCTGCGCCGCTCTCGCTGGACGCGTCGGCGACCTGGTAGAACAATTCGAACAGCCTGGCCTGCTGCGCCTGGGAGATGCCGATGCCGGTATCGGCAACCTGAAACTGCAGGCTGACCTGGTTGGCGTCGATCGTCAGCACGCGGGTGCGCAGCACTACCCGGCCGGTATCGGTGAACTTGATGGCGTTGCTGAGCAGGTTGTTGAGGATCTGGCGGATGCGTATCGGGTCGCCCACCACCTGAGCCGGCAGGCGGGCGTCGTGACAGGCATACAACAACAGGCCCTTGCGCTCGGCGAAGGCGCGATAAGTGCGCACAGTGTCTTCGAGCAGGTCCAGCGGGCAGAACGTTACTGGTTCGAGCGCCATCTGCCCGGATTCGATCTTGGTCACGTCGAGAACATCGCTGATCAGCTGGAACAGGGTTGCCGAGGAGCGCTGAATGGTGTGGAGGTAGCCTTGCTGGCGGGCATCCAGCTGCGTCAGACCGAGCAGCTCGAGGGTGCCCAGGACGCCGTACAGCGGAGTGCGGATCTCGTGGCTCATGGTCGCCAGGAACAGGGTCTTGGCGGTGTTGGCCGCATCGGCGGCGCGGCGTGCCTCGTCCAGCGCCTGGGCATCCTCGACGTGGCGGGTAACATCGTTGAATGCATAGAGGCGCACGTCTTCGCCGTGGTAGCGGGTCGACACGAAGCCCACCTGCAGGTGGCGGCCGGCGACCTGCAGGTAATGTTCGCCGCTGTTGGCGTCGCCCACAGCCGAGGCGAGGGTGCCGATCATTTCGCGCGTACCCTGCCATTGCTGCGCCCGCTGGTTCTCCAGCAGCACTTCTTGGTCGCCGCTACGCACCACGCACAGGCCCGTCGGGGCGGTGTCGATGACCACCCGGCAAAAGGCTTCGCTTTCGGCGATGGTTTCGTGGGCGGCGCGTGCCGGCAGGATGACCTGGCGCTGATACCAGCGGATGGCCACACGGCCCAGCCCGATGAGCACCAGGAAGGTGACGGCAATGCTGGTCAGCGACCAGAACGCGTAGCGAAAGAAGTGCCGGTAGGTCACGGTGTAGACCGCGCTCCATCCGCCGTTGGCCTGTTCGTGGAGGCGGAACACGAGGCCCTCGGGTTTGATGTTGAGGCCCTCGTGCACGCCCTCTAGGGTGGCAGGCGTGCCGATGAGCACTTCGCCGGACGGGGCGATGAGGTTGAAGTGGTCATATACCGTCCAGTCCATGATGCGTTCAAAATCGTCGATCTGTGCCAGGTCCACCAGCGACGCCACTTGCGTGCGCTGGCTGTCCGCCTTGGCCGGGTGCAGGATGACATTGGCGTAGGCCAGCACCCGCGGCGGAGAGGCCTGGTCTGGCTGTTCGACATAACTGCGCCAGATGATCTCGGCTCCCGGCCGCCAATCCTCGGCGCGTGGCTGGCGCGCCATGACCTGGCGGATGACGTCGATGAAGGGTTCATCCTCGGGCTTGCCACGCCCGCGCCCTGCAGCGGGCACAGTGATGTCGTAACGGGCATCCGGCGAGAACAGGAATACCTGTGGCGAGCGGTAGGGCGAGGCGGACCAGAACATGCTATAGAAACTGGCCAGGTTCGCTCCTTGTGTGTAAACCTCCGACACGTCGCGGTCAGCGAAATGACGCCGGTCGAGCTTGAGGCTGAACGGCATGGAGAACGGGAAAACCTCGCCCTTGTAAATGTTCGGCCCTTCTTCGACCAGCGGTATCAGCACGGGTTCGAGCTTACGAGGGAAGTCGAGCAACTGTCCCTGGGCGCTGCGTTGTACGAGGGAACGCAGGAAGGTTTCCTGCTCCTGGACATTTTCCATCAGGCGGGCGAAATGGATGCTGACCGTATCGCTGTGTTCATCGATCAGGCGCTCGACCGACCACAAGCTGAAGCCGGCTAGTAGCAATGCCAGACCCAGCAGCACGGTCATGCCTTTGTTCAGGCGCACAGAGCTACGGGCCAGATTATCCAGCAGGACGTTGTACTGTTTCATGCAAGGATCCGCAAAGCTGTGGGGACATCGATACCCAATGTAGATTACTTAGGATGCCCGACCGGCGCCGTGAGTTACAGCGAGTCAGAAGGCCGAGGGCGGGCCGTCGCTGTGTAGCAGGCGCTGGAACTGTTCCGCCGACACGGCATGAGAAATCAGAAAGCCCTGTACTTGGTTGCAATCGACCTTGCGCAGCAGTTCGAGCTCCTCTGGAGTCTCGACCCCTTCAGCCACCACGGTGAGGCCAAGTTTGCGGCCCAGTGCGACGATGCTGGCCAGGGCCGAGGCCAGGCTCTCGCTTTCATCACACCGCTGCACTAGCGCCCGGTCGATCTTGAGCTCGGTGAAGGGCGTCGAGACCAGGCTCATGTAGGAGCTGTAGCCTTTGCCGAAGTCGTCCTGGGACAGGCCGAAACCTTTCATACGCAGACGGCAGGCACCTGCGTAGAAGTTGCTCAGCTGTTCGGGAATGGAGCATTCCATCAACTCGAAACAGAGCTTGCCGGGCACCCCCTGGTGGTGCAGGACGAATTCCAGCAGGCGGTCCGCCAGGTCATGGCTGTTCAGCAGGTGGGTCGGCAGGTTGATCGAGACCGGAATGTCATAGCCCCGTTCCCGCCAGCGCGCCTGGGCATCCATGGCTTGCTTTAGCATCACCCACAGCAGCCGTTCCTCTAGGCCGAAGGCATTGAGCGCCGGCAGGAAGGTGCCTGGCAGCAGCACGCCTTGCTCCGGATGCATCCAGCGCACCAGCGCCTCTGCTGCGACGATGCGGCCGTTGTGCAACGACTTCTTGGGTTGGAACCAGGCCTGGAAGGCCCGGTTGTTAAGCGCATCGACCAAGGTCTGCCGATCGAACCCGGGCGTGGCCGCCTGGGCCGGCGCCTGATGATGCAACTGCAGCTGCTCGATCAGGCCGCGCAGCGCGCTGGGCTCGACAGGCTTGGAGATCAGCCCGAGCACGTCGACGCCAAGGTTCTTGGCAACCAGGCTGGCCGCCATCAGCATGCGCCGCGAGGCCGCGCTCATGATCGCCAGGCCTGGCTTGTGGCGCAGCCCGGCGAGGCGCTGGATGAACTGCACACCGTCCATGCCGGGCATCAGCAGGTCGGTCAGGATCAGGTCGAAGTCACGCTGGCGCAGGCGCTCCAGGGCTTCCTGACCATCCCGGGCCGCTTCCAGGTTGAAGCTCCCGAGTTCGTTGAACAGGTGTTGCAAGTACATATGCTGGAACGGGTGATCTTCGACGATCAGTATGTTAAAGGGCTTCAAGACGGCTACCTCGATACGGGGCTAGGCAGTTGAACAGTGCTTGCAGGTTGAAGGGCTTGATCAGGCAGCGATCCATGCCGGCGGCCAGGCACAGTTCTTCCTCGCCGCGCAGGGCATTGGCGGTGGCGCCGACGATTGGGCGGGTACAGCCCAGCCGGCGCAGCGCCCGGGTCAGTTCGTAACCGTTCATGCCGGGCATGTTGACGTCTGTCAGCAGCAGGTCGAATTCCTCTTGCTGCCAGGCTTGCAGGGCCTGCTTGCCGTCGTTGGTCAAGGCCACGCTGCAGCCGAGTTCTTCGAGCTGGTCACGTAGGATCAACTGGTTGATGACGTTGTCCTCGGCCACCAGCACGTGCAGCCCCAGTGGTTCGGTTAAGGATGCCTGCACGGCTTGGTCCCTGCGGTGACGCAGGCCCTGGGCCTGGCCGACGGCCTGGTGCAGGGCAGCCAGGTCGTTTAGGTTGACCTGCCAGTGGCCGGCCTCGTGCCGCGCCTCCCAGCAGTCCTGAGCGCAGGCCAGGATGCGCCGGCCGGGCCATTCAGCGACCAGCCAGCGATCGACATTGCCGGGGTGCAATTCGACCAGCAGTTCGCCAGCCAGAGCGCTGCCCGGTGGTGGCACGCCGATCTGCGCGCGTGCGCCCCAGCGGCACAGCCAGCCACTGATGGCTTCGGCCAGTTCGTGTACCGGCGATACTACGTGAATGCGCTCGGCCAGCAGGTTGAACGGGGCGCTGGTGCGGCCTGATGCCTCTTCCAGCGGTAGGCTCAAGCTGAAACTGCTGCCCAGGCCCAGCTCGCTGACCAAGCGCAGATGGCCGTTCATCAGTTGCGTCAGGCGTTGGCAGATCGGCAGCCCGAGCCCGGTGCCGGGGATGGTTTGGGTATAGCCTTCGGTCTGGTAGAAGGCATCGAAAATGAACGGCTGGTCCTGCTCAGCGATACCCTTGCCAGTGTCGGAGACCTGCCACAACAGGCAGCACCTTTCACTGTCGCGCTTTAACAGCCTGACTCGTAGCACCACACGGCCGCAGTCGGTGAACTTGACCGCATTGCTCAAAAGATTATTGAGTATCTGGCGGATCCGGTTGACGTCGCCGATCAGTTGTTCCGGCAGACCCGGGTCCAGGCAGCTGTAGAGCTGCAGGCCCTTGCTCGTGGCAGCTGCGCTGTAGCTCTGGATCACTTCGCGGACCAGGTCTGGGGCACTGAACTCGTTGAGTTCGAGGGCCAGTTGGCCGGCCTCGATCTTGGACACGTCAAGCACGTCGCAGATCAACTGCAGCAAGGTCGACGACGAACCTTCGATGGCCCTCAGGTAATCGCGTTGCTGGGCGTCGAGGGTGGTACGCGAGAGAAGCTCCAGGGTGCTCAGCACGCCATACAACGGCGTGCGGATTTCGTGACTCATGGTCGCTAGGAACTGCGTCTTGGCTTCGTTGGCGGTGTCGGCCGCGCGCCGGGCGTCCTCCAGCGCGGCCTCGATCTGCTTGCGTGCGCTGATGTCGCTGAACGCACAAAGCAGCACCTGTTCGCCCTTGTAGCGGCTTGGCGAGCTGCTCAGGTACAGGTGACGTCCATCGGCGCTCTCGAAATAGTCGCTGCACTGACCATCGGGCTGCCCGAAGACTTGCTCGATCCATCGTGCGCTGCGCACACCGTGTGTCAGGTCCTGGCCCAGCCACTGTTGGGCCAGGTGATTTTCCAGCACCACCTGGCCATCACTACGGCGCAGCACGCACAGGGCGACGGGCGCAGTTTCAATGACGTCACGGCTGAACATCTCGCTTTCCACCAGTGCGCGGATGCGTTCGATGGTGGGGGTGAAGAAGCGCCGGTCGAAACGCTGGATAAACACCCATATCAAGGTGATGCTGAGCACGCAGAACAACACGCCCCCCAGCAGTTGTTGCCACAGACCGGCAAGGATGGCGGACAGGTCGATCGAATAGACTAGTTGCCAGTCCGAGGACATCAACGGCTTGCTGATGACCAGGTACTCAGGCAGAAACCCCTGCCCAGCGAAGCCGAAGAATTCCTTGCCAACGGGGTGAAGCATCGAGCGGTTCAGCGTTGGCTCCGGGCTATTGGTGAACACCAGCATGCCATCGGCGTTGAACATCATGAACTCCCCCGCGCTGGCATCCTTGAGCACCGGCGCCACTGCCTGGCTGTCGATTTCCAGGCCTAGCCAACCAGAATCCGGGTCACGCTCGTCCAGCCGCTGGAAGATGAACAGGCGTGAGCGGTATAGATCTTGGTCGGCCAGCCACAATTCCTTAGGAGCAGTGGAGCGTTGCCCAGCGGCACGCAGCTGCTCCAGCAGGGCAGCTGACGGTAATGCGGACTGGGCATCAGCATTGTACAGCCAGCGCATCGGGGTCTGAGCCGCAGTGTCGGCATACAGCAGATTGACCTGTCGAGCCTTGAGGTAGGCGCACATGCGCTGGGTCAGCCACAGGCTCCAGCGTTTATGCGGCTGGCTGCCTAGTTGCAGATGCACTTCCTCGCCCGGTGCCAGCGGCAACCAGTTGGCGCCCGCAGTCGTGTGGCGCACGGTCGCGAGGCTCAGGCTCTCCAGCAGAGCCTCCCGGCTGGTGAAGAAAGTGTGGGCCTCGGCAATCGCACTGCTCATGACGCCGTAGCGCCGGGTGATGTCGGTATTGAAGGTGAATGAAAGGAAATTATATGCCGCGCCAAGAATACCCGCCGTCAGTACTATCGCAAGCAGCCGAAGCAGGCGGCGCGCTGCCTCTGGGTCGGAGAGAAGGGGGGTGATCTGTTGCAGGTAGGCTTTAAGTCGCATGCCGCGAATGTAGGCAGACCGCTGGTGACTGGAAATCAGACGATCCTTAAAAGCTGCCTTAGTGATGGCTTGGCTGCATGCAAACCAGAGATGATATGGGGCGAACTGCACAATCGCTGGTAGACCTCAGCACGCTTGAGCGCCAATGGGTCGTGGTTAGGAACAACCTCGGCTTCGGCGAGATGTCGGCCGCCGCAAGTGCGCCACATCACATCGAGATCATGATCTATACGAGTGAACAACTGACCGCAAAAAGGCACTCCCTAAGCAAGACAGCGTTGTGCTTGGGGCACACCGACTCCTTTGACGCACCATAGCGCCTCCAGTATGAAAACCCGTGGGCTTTGAGGTCTTCCCTAACGCATTCAGGGCAGAAGGACGCATCCCATTCACTAAAGCGTTCACCCTCAGAAAGGTACTGAGTGCCTGAGTAAGCTATATCCCAGTCACTTTTGATCATGTGGAACGCCGCATTCAGTGTGTGATTGTGAACAAGTCGATTGAAACCATAGCACCCAGGCCAGCCGATGGCTGCAGCGAGCCTCCTGACTTCGGCCGTCTCTATCACATGGCGGGTACGCGGGTCTTCGAAGATCTCTGCCTTGGGCTCAGCCCAATAGAGCAGCAGGTTCCTTCTCACGTACGACGGAAGAGTTTCATCAGGCTGCGGGAGGGGCATGAGAAAACGCCAGTACCAGGTAGGGAGGGGTGACTGGTGAAACCGCCTGATGAAGGGAAGCGAGAGCCTCCCCTCCACCGGCGACAGTTTTAATTGTTTGACGACAGCTTTAATTCAACAAAACCATCTTGTGAATTTAGAGAATTAAAACTGTCGCAAAGAGGCCTCATTTCATGGGGCCTGCGGCTCCTTTGGAGAAAATGCAAAACTGTCGCAAACGGACGAAATGCGGCTTCAGGCGATTGCTCTAGAGAATTAAAACTGTCGCCGCCAGTATTCACGCGGCTTTGTGGTGGCTTTGATTGAATCCGCTCGACGGAGCCCCCGTATCACTATGCGGCTGGAGAATTCAGGTTTGCCTCTTAGCAGCATCGGTTGCCTATTGGGCATTACACATGCCAGATGCCAGCTCTGCACCGCCTGCGGCTGACAAAGATGTAATCCACAGATCACCCGAGAGACAGGTGCTGCCCCCTAAGATTCAGTCACACCAAATCGGAGTGACGAACATGAAAGCTCTCAACGGCATTGCCGCCTTACTGATTCTGACGGCTTCCTCGGCCGCGATGGCTGAAGGTGGATCTGACCGCCTGCACGGGAAGATGATTCAGGCGAATGAACAGGCCATGCGCGCATACGCAGCCTCCATCGGTAAAAATCCCCCTGAGGTTGTCCACTACCGCTACGGCATGGAGCTCGATGTAGCAAAAGTGATTGCTGTGACCTCGAACCGGGGAAGCTGTGACGTGATGCCTGCGCAAATGACCTATGAAGACTCGACAGGCAAGCTCAACATTCTCGAATACCGCGTAGCTGGCATCAATTGCCGCGGCCAAAATTGAGCTCTGAATGCTGTCCAAACGCAAACGGCGCCTTAAAAGCGCCGTTTGCGTTGGGAAAACGGTGGGTCAGTGGCCTGGATACTCTGCAACCACTTCATCCCGTCCGCTCTGGTTGAGACCGATGACCTGGTATGCATGAGAGACACCATCCACTTCCATACCTGGAGAGCCTGCCGGCATTCCTGGGACGGCGACACCGATCAGATCATCCCTGCTTGCCAGCTCACGAACCTGCTCAGCTGGCACGTGTCCCTCGACAAACTTCCCATCAATCACTGCCGTGTGACAGGAAGCCAAACGCGGTGCGACTCCAAGGCTCTGTTTCACAGCGCTCATATCGGTTTCAACATGGTCAATGACCTTGAAGCCATTTTGCTCCAAGTGCGCGATCCACTTTTTACAGCACCCGCAATTGGCATCCCGATGAACATCAATCGTGGTCGGTACGGCTGCGTAGACTGGCGGCAGCGCGATGAATGCCGCAAAGGCGGCCAACCTGAGAAAGCGGCTGTTAGCCTTCATGGGTGTGTACCTTTCCATCTTTGTGTGTGTGCGTCTTCGAGCCTGGCTTGGCATGCTGATCGCTAGAGGACTCGGTAGCATCATGATGGCCGCCCTCAGACTCGTGACCCTCGGAATCTGCCGAGTGTGAGTGATGAGCCTCTGACTGCTCCATATCGTGGTGCCCTGCCTCAGAGGAGGCCTTGCCATGATGGTCTGGCTCATTGCCGCCATGCTGGCCCTCATGGTTGTGCATCTCACTTTCCCCACCACCGTGCTGGTGGCCGCCACTGGTTGTTACCAGGGCCTTGTACTGCTCTGCGTTCATCTGCGGCATTTGCTCAAGGAAAGCGACAATACCCCAGATGTACTGATCACCCATGCTCTTGCCCCAAGCGGGCATACCGGTAGCCTTGATACCGTGTTTAATGGTCCAGAACGCAGCTGCGGGGTCATCGCTTAAACCAATCTTGGCAAGATTGGGCGGTGCCGGATAAAGCGCTTGGCTGAGCTCGGTTTTATCCACCCCTGGGGCGAGGTGGCAGCCAATGCACATAGCATTGTAGTTACCGGCACCGGCACGGATAAGGGTTTCATCCTTCAGGTTCGGAACCTCGATGTCCCGTGCGCGAACTTCAATAGAGCGATCCCGCGCCATGGCGAGGAAAGCATGCACAGCCGGGAAATGAGGGTCATCGGCACCGACGTTGACTAGGCCGAAATACGCGGCCCCCAATGCCGCCGCACTACCCACGGCGCCTGCTACTACCAGCGTTGTAATTGTTCTCTTCATGTCAGGCTCTCAAAACCACATCCGAATGCCGGCTACGAAACGCGCTTCATCGACATCCCCGCCTTCATCGCGAATCAGGTCTGCCGTTTTTCCGTAGGAGCGGTTCCAGGTTACGCCGATGTAGGGTGCGAACTGGCGCACGATCTCATACCGTAAGCGCAGGCCGACTTCAGTGTTGGCCAGGCCAGAACCCACTCCGCGCTCGGGATCGTTTTTGCCATAAAAATTAGCTTCAGCGGTTGGCTGCAGGATCAGGCGATTGGTCAGGAGAATGTCGTATTCGCCCTCCAGCCGAGCAGCTGTCTGGCCATTCTCACCGATGAACGCTGTGGCTTCGGCTTCGAAGTTATAGAGCGCCATGCCCTGGATACCAAAAGCTCCCCATGTCTGAGGAGATCCTGGTTGGAAATCCTGGCGCACCCCAGCGACCACATCCCACCATGGGCTAATGGAACGCCCATACAGAAGCTGCAACTCAGCGTCCTCGGTGACGCCATTCGTCCGCTCACCTTCGGATCGGATCCACAGCCGGTTGATATCGCCGCCAACCCATCCAGAAGCTTCCCAAGCCAGCGCGCTGCCTTCGTCTGCATCCTGGTACTCAAGCTTATCTAGCAGGAAGAAGCTGTTGATCGCGCTGTCATGCATCTGATGCCCGCCCAACGGAGGAAAGGCAGCTTGGCGATCAGCATCCGTCAGCACAGGTATCGGAGTACGGCTAGTCGTCGTTGGGGCATCAGAGCCATGGTTCATCATCGAGTGATCCATGGCCCCATGGTCCATCCCCTGCATGCTGCCATGATCCATCTTGCTGTGGTCCATGTGCGCAGGTTTGTCTGCAGGTTGACTGTGTTTCATTTTGCTGTGATCAATAGGCGCGGGTTTCTTCTGCTGCTTACTCGCGCCCATCTGAGAGTGGTCCATGCCTGGCATCGGGTCAGCCGACGGAGCGGAATCCATTTCCATGGCTCCGTGCCCCATTGCCGAATGGTCCATCTCCTCAGCAGCAAAGCTGGGCGCAGCACCCAGCATGCTGAATGAAACGGTCAATGCCAGCAGCGATGGTCGTGCCAGGCTATTGGCCATTTTTCCCTGCCTTAGCTTTATCGCTGCCATGCGATTCCATCATTTTGCTGTGATCCATACCTTCCATCGAGCCATGGTCCATACCTTTCATGCTGTCGTGGTCCATACCCTTCATGGAGCCATGATCCATACCCTTCATCGAGTCATGATTCATACTCTGAGAACCCTTCGATTTCGCGGCATCAGTAGACTTCTGGGTGTGCTGTTCATGGTTGTCGCTGGACCACGACGTAGGAGCATAAACAGCAAACAGACCAGCCATCGCAGCAGAGAGGAAAAAGGCGTTTCGCTTCATTGGTTTGCTCATCTTGGATCTCCAGTTCATTCGTCCACGCGGACTTCTCGGAACATGCCCATTTCCATATGGAACAGTAGGTGGCAGTGGTAGGCCCAACGGCCCAAAGCATCCGCGGTAACTCGGTAGCTTCGTTTTGAGCCTGGAGGCATGTCGATGGTGTGCTTTCGAACCATGAAATTACCGTCCTCATCCTCCAGATCGCTCCACATTCCGTGGAGGTGGATGGGGTGAGTCATCATGGTGTCGTTGACCAAAGTGATTCGCAGACGCTCGCCATATTTGAGGCGTAGGGGTTCAGAATCGGAAAATTTGACGCCGTCAAATGACCAGGCGAACTTCTCCATATGGCCTGTGAGATGCAGCTCGATGGTGCGCCCTGGTTCACGTCCATCTGGATCAATGAACGTGCTTCGCAGATCCGCATAGGTCAGGACACGACGTCCATTGTTGCGCAAGCCGATTCCCGGATCGTCCAACTTAGGCGTTGGACTCATAGTCTGCATGTCGACCAAGGGGTTGTTAGTCTCTGAGGCTGGGTGAGACTGCATGGCGCCACCCATACCTTCCATGCTGCTGTGGTCCATATCGGCCATGCCGCCTTGGTCCATCCCAGCCATCTTGCTGTGGTCCATGCCGGCCATGCCGCCGTGGTCCATCTCAGCCATTTTGCTGTGATCCATGCCGGCCATGCTGCCATGGTCCATCCCAGCCATTTTGCTGTGGTCCATACCGGCCATGTTGCCGTGGTCCATCCCAGCCATTTTGCTGTGATCCATGCCGGCCATGCTGCCGTGATCCATACCCATATCACTCATTGAGATGAGAGGGCGCGGATCAACTGCCGGAACTGCAGCTTGCATACCTTCGCGAACGGCTAAAGTGCCTCTGGAGTAGCCTGTGCGATCCATGGATTGAGCAAAAATGGTGTAAGCCTGCTCGTCTTCCGGCTCAACAATGACGTCGTAGGTTTCGGCAACGGCGATGCGGAACTCGTCGACCGCAACGGGTTTGACATGCTGCCCATCCGCCGCGACAACCGTCATCTTCAGGCCGGGAATTCGCACATCGAAATACGTCATGGCCGAGCCATTGATGAAGCGCAGGCGGATTTTCTCGCCCGGCTTGAACACGCCCGTCCAGTTACCGTCCGGGGCCTGGCCGTTCATCAGGTAGGTGTAGGTGTAGCCGCTCACATCAGCGAGATCGGTGGGGCTCATTTTCATCTCGGCCCACATCTTGCGGTCGGCTACCGCGGCGGACCAGCCCATTTCGCTCACATCGTTGACGAAATCGCCCACCGTGCGCTTGTGGTAGTTGTAGTAGTCGGACTGCTTCTTGAGCTTGGACAGCACCCGTGCAGGGTCTTCATCCGTCCAGTCGCTGAGCATGACCACGTAGTCCCGGTCATAGGTGAACGGCTCAGGTTCTTTCGCATCGATGACCAGGGCACCATACACCCCGACCTGCTCCTGGAAACCGGAGTGGCTGTGGTACCAGTAGGTGCCGTTCTGCTGGACCTTGAACCTGTACTCATACATGCCGTCGGGGGCGATGCCATGGAAGCTCAGGCCCGGCACGCCGTCCATGTTCGCCGGCAGGATGATGCCGTGCCAGTGGATGGAGGTGTCCTGTTGCAAGCGGTTGCGCACACGCAGCGTGACGGTATCGCCCTCGCGCCAGCGCAGGATGGGCCCGGGAATGGAGCCGTTGATTGCCATCGCTGTACGTACAGTGCCGGTAATGTTGACCGGCAACTCACCGATGTAGAGATCAAAATCGGTGCCTGTCAGAACATTCGGTTGGCCAGGGCTGGTCACAGCCCAGACCGGCGCGCGCCACATGCCCAGTCCACCCAGTAATCCAGTAGCGGCCAGGCCTTTGACGAAAGATCGTCTCGTGGTTTTGCTTTGCATGCCGTAGTGTCCAGTCAGTCAGATAATTCGCTGATATCCGGGCCGCTCGATCGCAGGCCCGGCTTCCTTGGGGATCCCACAAGTCTTAGGGACTTGCTCGAAAGCGCAAGTCACAGTGGGAGAAAGCGATTTGAAACTGCCACATAAAAGATTCCCGAGTGATTACATTTCTGTAAGCTCGGATCAGCAGTTCTCATGCTGCCCGTGTTTATGGCTCTGGCTTGCCGCCGGCGCTGGGTCCGTCTTCTGCTGTGCAAGCTGATATGCATCCGTGGCGGTTTGGCGGGCTGCCTCCATCTTCGCAAAGGTCCGGTCACCACCACCTTCAGCCAGAGCAAGGCCAGCCATTCCAAAAGTGATAACCATTACGAGTGCTTTGATCGAGTTCATCTGTTGTTCCTCGGCGGATTACTGGGCGGCCCATGGGGTTCAGGCTTAGGGTCACATTAGCCAGGCTGCGCTTTCAGAAAGCTGAGCTCGGCATTACAGTTCCGTCAGCTTCATGCGGCCCACAAAAAAACGGCGCCGTGTGGGCGCCGATAGGCCAAAGGAGCTGAGGGGGAACGGCCACGAATCCTGGGCTATGGATGACACTCCTTGTCCGCCATCATCAACTTGTGTTCACGAATCATCTGACCGAGTACGTCATCAACCATCTTGTCGTGTTTCTCCATCCACGCCAGGTGATCTTCTTTCGACATACCGGTTTTGGGGTGATCTTGGTGCAATTGGCCCATCAGGTCCTGGAGCATGGTCATGTGCTCCTTCATATGCACATGTCGCTGGCTGGGTTCAGCTTTTTCCGCCTTCACCAGAACCGCTTCGGCTTTGTCGCGAAGCTGCTGTATCCGCTCTAATGCCCGATCGCTTCCACCTTCAGCAAAAACGGCCGACGACAGCAGCATCGATGTAGCCACAAGCAAAAGTCTGATCGATTTCATGGGACTCTCTCCATCAGGGGGTTGAAACCATTGCTACCGATAACGGCAGGCGTGACTGCAATGCCCGTCTTCAATGACCGTAGACGGCAGGCCCTGACAGCTGGCTGATACCAACATTACTTTTACGTCAGCTTCTGGTTAGCTCCTTTTTTTGCTGCACACTGGATGTGTACACCTTTGGAAGCTGAGCACATGAAACTACTCGTAGCCGAGGATGAACCGAAAACCGGTACTTATTTACAACAGGGCCTTGCAGAGGCGGGATTCACTGTTGACCGGGTCCTCACGGGTACCGATGCCCTTCAACATGCACTCAGCGAAAGCTATGACCTGCTGATACTTGACGTGATGATGCCGGGGCTAGAAGGATGGGAAGTCTTGCGAATGGTCCGCGCAGCCGGCAAAGACGTCCCGGTATTGTTTCTGACTGCCAGGGATGGGGTAGATGATCGAGTGAAAGGCCTTGAGCTGGGAGCCGATGACTACCTGATCAAGCCCTTCGCTTTCTCAGAGCTACTGGCTCGGGTGCGGACCTTGCTACGCCGAGGCACCAGCACAGCAGCCCAGACCACCATGAAAATGGCGGATCTTGAGGTAGATCTCCTCAAGCGAAGAGCTACTCGAAGTGGCAAGCGAATCGACCTGACCGCTAAAGAGTTTTCACTTCTGGAGCTTTTGATGCGCCGGCGCGGTGAGGTGCTCCCCAAATCTCTGATTGCGTCCCAGGTGTGGGACATGAACTTCGACAGCGACACCAATGTGATCGAGGTTGCGATACGACGGCTACGGGCAAAGATCGATGATGACTTTGCCCCTAAGCTGATTCACACAGCTCGGGGAATGGGCTACATGATGGATGCACCGGAGTGATTTTGACCCGTTCCTCACTCGTCAAGCGCCTGACGCTGATGATCATGTTCGCGGTCATCGCCGTTCTTGTGGTCGCAGGCATCAGCTTCAACATGCTGAGCCAGCATCACTTCCGCATGCTCGATGAACAAGCGCTGTCCGAAAAGCTGGAGTCAACGAGACACATCCTGTCAATCCAGGCACCTGGAACAGGAATGGAAGAGTTGAGACCACAACTACGTGCATTGCTGGGTGCTCATCAGGATCTGACGGCGGAGATTCTGACCTCACAGGGTGAGGTACTATTTTCAGACCTCAAAGCAGTACACATTCCAGATAACTATAAGCGCGCTGACAAGGAAGGAATGTGGGAGTGGCAGGACGAGTCCCATAATTTCCGTGGTATCACCACTGACGTTGAGATCCAGGGCCAACCAGCTCCCGGCACCGTCATGCTGATGCTGGACATCACCAGCCATGCGCACTTCTTTGAGACGCTGCAACGATGGTTTGCGATTGGTTTGGTTATCAGTGCGTTGGTCAGTGCTGGTATAGGCTGGCTGGTCGCGAAAAGTGGTCTACGCCCCGTCGAACAGATCACGAAGGTTGCTACGTCCATATCTGCCAGGTCACTTCAAGAGCGCATCCCTCTGGAGCCTGTACCACTCGAACTGCAAAAACTGATCTTGTCCTTCAACGGGATGCTTGCACGCCTGGAGGATGCCTTCGTTCGTCTATCCAATTTCTCAGCTGATATCGCGCATGAGCTGCGAACACCTGTCAGTAACCTGTTAACGCACACCGAGGTGGTGCTGACCCGGAAGCGCGACGTCGACGCGTATGAAGAAAACCTGTATTCAAACCTGGAAGATCTGAAGCGAATGTCACGCATGATCGATGACATGCTCTTCCTCGCCAAGTCAGACAACGGCCTCATCATCCCTGAGCAGGTTGACATCCAGCTTCATGACCTCGTTTCCAAGTTATTTGAGTACTACCAGTTGCTGGCGGACGATCGAGGCATACGACTCACGCTTCAAGGGAAAGGTACTATCTCCGGAGACAGGCTCATGATCGATCGGGCTGTATCCAATATTCTCTCGAATGCCGTTCGATACACGCCGGACGGAAGCGAGATCTCGGTAGAAATTCAGCAAGCCGCAGACAAGGTAACCCTCACGATCAAAAACGGCGGGGCCACCATTGACCCACAACACATCAACAAGATTTTTGATCGCTTCTACCGGGCCGACCCGGCAAGGCGAGAGGGGGGACCTAGCAATGCTGGGCTTGGTCTGGCCATTACCCGCTCCATCGTCAAAGCACATGATGGAAAAGTCTGGTGCACCTCGGCCGAAGGGGTTACAGCATTCAATTTCGTTTTTCCTGCCGCCCACCGAACAGCTCACAATCGCACGCGGCATTAATGCTGCGGTAATCGCTTTGGCCTACACTCGACCATCATGATTCGATTCCTACGACTGCTAACCATGTTGATGCTCGTGGTCGCGCTTCCTCTCCATGGGATGGCGGGAATCGACTCACCCATAGAACCATGCCCGATGCAGTCTCAGGGGATGGATATGATGGCAGGCATGGACCACTGAATCGCCCCTGGTTTCGTAGACACCTCCAAGCCTCATAATGAGGCCCAAATAGGAGGTGCCATGAGTCGTCAGCGTTACCCCGAAGAATTCAAGATCGAAGCGGTCAAGCAAGTGACCGAGAAAGGCAAACCTGTCGCCGATGTCGCCCAGCGCCTGGGCATGTCCGTGCACAGTCTTTACGCCTGGATCAAGGTCTACAGCAAGCCCCAAGAGCAGCGTCAGCAAGACGACGATCAGCAGGCCGAACTGCGCAAGCTACGCGCTGAACTCAAGCGCGTGACGGAAGAGCGAGACATCTTAAAAAAGGCCGCCGCGTACTTTGCCAAGGAGTGCGGCTGAAGTACGCCTTCATCAAGAAGCACTCGACTGATTACCCGGTGCGGCGCCTTCGCCAAACCCTCAAGGTGCACCCCAGCGGCTATTACGCCTGGCTGGCCGAGCCTCAATCTGCCCGAGCAAAAGAAGATCAACGTCTGCTTGGCTTGATCAAACACGCTTGGCTGGAAAGCGGAGGTGTATACGGCTACCGCAAAATTCACGATGACCTGCGTGAGCTGGGAGAGGAATGCGGCCGAAATCGAGTCAGGCGCTTGATGCAGGCGGAGGGGCTGCGTTCTCAAACGGGCTATCGGCGGCGTCCAGGGTTCTATGGTGGAAAACCAACAGTGGCCTCGCCCAACCACCTCGCGCGGCAGTTCAAGGTAAGTGAGCCGAACAAGGTCTGGGTGACAGATATCACTTACAGTGTGCCCGGAGTTCAGGGTGAGCATGGATGCTCAAATGAACCACGAGTCTATCTGGAATGTTGAACTGGGAACTCATGATGAGGAACCAAACACCCCATCGACTGTGACGGTGGTGAGTCTGAGCGGCAGTGACCTGTGGTATGCCTGCAGGGTGATGTAACCCGCTGACAACGGGGATTGAGGCGAGATCACTAAGCCAAGATGATCCTCAAGACTGAGTGTTGAAAGGCTGAAGAACATGAACCCA
>CAACWQ010000373.1_pt1 | contig 19692 bp, 18 predicted proteins | sample 2275681 | NCBI WGS metagenome assembly CAACWQ01 (sample SAMEA5312463, study PRJEB27640) | indoor metagenome | biome: indoor environment; feature: controlled; material: polymer furnished wood metals | place: Austria | collected 2011-04-21
TCCGTTAAGTATAAGCTTGGAGTGATCACTGGCCGGTTTGGTGGAGAACATCCATTGAAAGCGTGCACCACGTGCATGGCTGCTGATCGAAAACTCCACGGTGTTGCATACTGGCACCTATCTCATCAGTTTCCCGGTGTAACTACTTGTCCAGTTCATGGTCGCTTACTTGTTGAGTCTAAGAAAAATAGACAATGGTCGAGAGGTTTTCAATGGCTTCTACCAGAAGAGCACATCCTGGCCAAGACAGTAAACCCTGAACCTGACGCGCAAGTGATTGAGGCATTGCAAAATATCTCGACCAATATTTTAGCCCTGGCAAAATTGGGTAGTTCTTTTCATTTTGAGCCAGGTACTGTAGCTCAGGTATACAAAGACGCTATCACTAACTTGAAGCTCTTTGAGCACACTGCCGAGGATGCCGGCGATCACTTTGCGGCATATTGTTCACTGCTTCAACCATACCCTCCATTTCTGTCCCTACCGTGCTCTAGGCAAAGTGCTTTAAGCTTTATTTCTCAAATGACACGAAAACCCCGTGGTTATTTTCATCCCCTCAAGCACTTGACATTAATATTATGGCTATTTCAGGGAGTTGAGCCATTCATCGAAGCCTACGTGCACGTAATGGCTCGGAGTATCAGGTTCAGGACAGATAAAAATAGCACTCCTATTAACCTCGAGGCCAATGCGGGGCTTCCTTCTAAATCATCACCCAATCTCCAAACTTTAAAACCAAAAAAAATATTTGGCAAATTAAAATCTAAAATATTACGCTCGTTAGCTAACGGATCACCAAAGAAGACCGTCGCCGCTGAATACAATGTGTCATTAAGCAGTATAAACAGGTTACTGCGCCGTGATAACTCGGTTAAGGAAAGGAGAGAGGTAAAAATCCAGGATAGGAGCCGAGAGTACCGGCGAAATAAGTGGAGCACCATTGTCCAAAGCAATCCAAGCGCGAGCGCAAAAATCATAAAGCAGCTGATTCCTAGCATTTACATTTGGCTTTATCGAAATGACCGCTCTTGGCTAGACAATCAAATTAGTAGGCTTCCCCGAGGTAGGGTTGGGAATTTTGTTAAAATTGATTGGAATACGCGTGATGAGAATATGTGTGCGCTTTTAGAGCGAACAATAAGTAGCCTTTCTGCAAATTGCGAGACACTTAAGAAGAGCGACTTGTATTACTTAATTCCGAATCTGTTTTCAGCTCTTGAAAAAAAATCACGCTATCCTAAAACAAGAAAGCTTCTCTCCAAAATAGGCTAATGGCTCGCAATAGGAGGCACTTATCATGACTCCCAAGATATTGAAACCAAACATAACCTCCGTGGAGCATCTTAGGGACCTGTTGAAAACTAAGGAAGGGAGCTACTCTGCTAAATTTTACGCCGAAATCTTCGGCGCGCCCCCAACCATATTGGCTCATCAGGAGAATCAAGCTGGCCAAGTCGGAGACCTCTTCTTGAACGCCGAATATGAGCAAGAATTCATTACCGACACACTCAAAATTATCCGAGCATTGGTCTCTAACGGGATCACAATTACTCGAGCTATTGAGTGGTTTCGCAATGAACCACTTTCCAGCTTTAACTCTCGCACCGCTGAAATGGTCATCAGTGAAGGTAAGACAGATCAACTGCTACAGTTTCTAGAGTCTTGGCAGGCAGGGAGCCAAGGATGAGCAAACCACGAATATCTCCAGAAACAGGATACCAACAACCGGTTTATCACGCTTGCTACTCGAGGGTGATCAAAGCCATTGATGCACGGTACGACATCCGTGGCTATCTGCTGGCAGAGCTGGTGAAGTTATGCCTAAAGAACCGAGCGAAAGTCCCCTTGGCCAAACGTGCTTATTACCTACGCTACGTCCAGCCTGAGGCCCTAACGTATCTGGAGCTTATCGCCACCCGCTTGTTGTTCGGCCCTGGCGGACGATTTTCGCCTCACGAGTATCACTACAGAACCAACGGCGATTCAGACCGCTTTGGAAAGAAGGGTACACGGCGTAACTAGAGATGTGCATCGTCAGGGATGACTGAAAAGTTCACGTCGCTATCGGACATTCCCATCTGGCGCCTACAAAATTCGGGACCTTAGGGAGTGCTTTACCCACACGCGCCGGCTGCAATTGATGCCCCTTTCGCCGCGGTATGGGTAGATTGCAACAGGGGTATATCACAGGACGGCGGTTACCCCAATCCGCCATCTGAACTAGACAGCTGGTGTGCTCTTTAAAGTATGACCATCTTGCCACTCCAAGCCTATAATCCTCTTGTATAAACACCCCTAACGCAACACCTGGGATTTGATAAGCATTCCAGCAAGAATCTATCGGCGCGGGACTGGGTTCATACCATGCGCACTCCTGCCAAAACTCTTCGAAGACTTCATAAGAAAGGGCAACCAGCTCAATTAAGTCCGTTAATTGACTATAGCTAACTTGTGTTCCTGCTAACTCTCCTCGCTTCACTACCTGGGATTTAAAGCCCTCAAAGGTTTTATATATAAATACATCTATAATACCTGCTTGGTATAATTTAGATATCCTCTCCTTTGTCACATGTAATGCTACTTCGCCTGAGATATGATGGGGGACGGAGCACAACTCTCGGTAAAAATGCGCTAGTCTGAGAGCGATAGGGTCACGGTTTACTACAGGCTCTGCATCGCCTAGATGCCTCCCAGAGCACCCGCTCCACATAACGTGAACAGCATGGCCTCTGCGTGCAAAGGGCTTACCGCAAAATTGACAGTACGAAAGCAAACCCACGTTATGCTTGGCACAAACCGTTACCTTATGGTGAATACGCCTCCAATAAGAGTAGCCAAATTCTTGTATATCTTCTCTAACGCATAGCGGGCAATACGAGCGACACTCAATAAGGTCATCATAACCAAAGATGCTACTGACATACTCCGATTCAGAGTAGGTGTGATTGAACCTTGACTTAAATACTCTAAGCCAAGGAGCGTGAGTGTGGTTATGTAGTAATTTATTGAAACCGTAACATCCAGCCCAGCCGAGCGATTTAGCTATTAAAGCTACAATATCGCTACCCCAGCTGCAATTATTCCATTTATCCAAACTCTCTACGAAAGAGCTTTTGGGGTCAATGAATTTATTACGTTCCACGTACGAGCGAAGGGATTCATCTCTCTGAAGTTTAAGCAGCATGATGCGGTTCTTCGGTTCAGGCCCTGCGAACGCTGCCAGGAACGAGAAGCTGCAGAAGGTGGGAGGGAAGGCCTCCCAGAGCTCCTGCGACAGTTTTTATTCTCTCGCGACAGTTTTTATTCTCTAAATCCACTTGAACAGCGACTGTCCGCTACTTACTCAACCGTAACCGACTTGGCCAGGTTACGCGGCTGGTCAACGTCGGTACCCTTGAGTACGGCGACATAGTAAGACAGCAGCTGCAGCGGAATGGTGTACAGGATTGGCGCCAAGGCATCGGCAATGTGCGGCACCTTGATCACATGGGTGCCTTCCCCATTGGTCATGCCAGCCTGCTCGTCGGCGAACACGACCAGCTCGCCACCACGGGCACGCACTTCCTGCAGGTTGGACTTCAACTTCTCCAGCAGCTCGTTGTTCGGCGCAACGGTAACCACCGGCATGTCGTTGTCCACCAGCGCCAGCGGGCCGTGCTTCAGCTCGCCTGCCGGGTAGGCTTCAGCGTGGATGTACGAGATTTCCTTGAGCTTGAGTGCACCTTCCATCGCCACCGGGTATTGCGCACCACGGCCAAGGAACAGGGTGTGGTGCTTATCGGCGAACAGCTCGGCGATCTTCTCGACAGTGGCGTCCATCGCCAGTGCTTCGCCCAGGCGGGTCGGCAGGCGACGCAGTTCTTCAACCAGTTCGGCTTCGACACCGGCTTCCAGGGTACCGCGCACCTGGCCCAGGGCCAAGGTCAGCAACATCAGCGACACCAGCTGGGTGGTGAAGGCTTTGGTCGAGGCCACACCGATTTCCGGTCCAGCCAAGGTCAACAGGGTCAGGTCCGACTCGCGTACCAGCGAGCTGATGCCCACGTTGCAGATCGCCAGGCTGCCGAGGAAGCCCAGCTCCTTGGCGTTGCGCAGCGCGGCCAGGGTATCGGCGGTTTCGCCGGACTGCGAGATCGAGACGAACAGGGTATCCGGTTGCACCACCACTTTGCGGTAACGGAACTCGCTGGCCACTTCCACCTGGCACGGAATGCCGGCCAGGCTTTCCAGCCAGTAACGGGCGACCATGCCTGCGTGGTAGCTGGTGCCGCAGGCAACGATCTGCACATTGCGTACCTTGGCGAACAGTTCGGCAGCCTTCGGGCCGAAGGCCTGGACCATCACGTTGTCCTTGCCCAGGCGGCCTTCCAGGGTGCGCTGAACGACGCTTGGCTGCTCGTGGATTTCCTTGAGCATGAAGTGACGATAGTTACCCTTGTCAGCAGCCTCGGCACCTTCATGGTACTGCACGGTTTCGCGCTGGACCTTGTGGCCGTTCTCGTCCCAGATGGTGACCTGATCACGGCGAATTTCAGCGATGTCGCCTTCTTCCAGGTACATGAAGCGGTCAGTGACCTGGCGCAGGGCCAACTGGTCGGACGCCAGGAAGTTTTCGCCAAGGCCCAGGCCAATGACCAGAGGGCTGCCGCTGCGTGCAGCTACCAATCGGTCGGGCTGCTTGGCGCTGACCAGTGCCAGGCCATAAGCACCATGCAGGCGCTTGACGGCGGCTTTCAGCGCATCGGCCAGGTCTGGAGTGCTCTTCAGGGTGTTGTGGATAAGGTGGACGATCACTTCGGTGTCGGTCTGCGAAGTGAAGATGTAGCCCAGGCCTTTCAGCTCTTCACGCAGCTCTTCGTGGTTCTCGATGATACCGTTGTGCACCACCGCCACTTCATTGCCCGAGAAGTGCGGGTGGGCGTTGCCTTCGGTCGGCGCACCGTGGGTAGCCCAACGGGTATGGGCGATACCCAGCTGGCCAGCCAGTGGGTCAGCCGCTACAGCGGCTTGCAGCTCACTGACCTTGCCGATACGGCGACGGCGCTGCAATTCACCGCCTTGGGTAAGAACAGCCAGGCCTGCGCTGTCGTACCCGCGGTACTCCAGACGCTTGAGGCCTTCGATCAGGATGGCTGTGATATTGCGCTCGGCGATGGCACCAACGATTCCACACATGTTTTATTGCTCCTGGCTGATCGCGGCGCAGATCAGGTTGATGCCGCGGGCTTGAATTTGTTCACGTGCCGCTGCGGGCAGTCGTTCGTCTGTAATAAGGGTGTGCACGCTGCTCCAGGGCAGCTCGAGGTTGGGGATCTTGCGCCCCACCTTGTCCGACTCGACCATCACGATCACTTCGCGGGCAACTTCAGCCATGACCCGGCTAAGCCCGAGCAGTTCGTTGAAGGTGGTGGTACCCCGGCCGAGGTCGATGCCATCGGCACCGATGAACAGCTGGTCGAAATCGTAAGAGCGCAAAACCTGCTCGGCCACCTGGCCCTGGAACGACTCGGAATGCGGGTCCCAGGTACCGCCGGTCATCAGCAGCACCGGCTCGTGTTCAAGGTCGCTGATGGCACGGGCCACATTCAGCGAATTGGTCATCACCACCAGGCCTGGCTGACGCCCCAACTCGGGGATCATGGCTGCCGTGGTGCTGCCGCTGTCGATGATGATGCGCGCATGTTCGCGGATTCGACCAACCGCGGCACGGGCGATGGCCTTCTTGTAGGAAGACACAGGCTGGGCCGGCTCACCGAGCAGTTCTTGCGGCACGGGTACTGCACCACCGTAGCGGCGTAGCAGCAGGCCGTTGGTTTCGAGGGCGGCAAGATCTTTGCGAATGGTTACTTCCGAAGTCTCGAAACGTTTGGCCAAAGCGTCCACGCTCACCTCGCCCTGCTCACTGAGCAACGCCAGGATGTTATGCCGCCGCTGCGGGGTATTTCGTTTCGACATGAGTGCTTAAGTTTCGTTTCGAAAGATAATGGTTGCAATCAAAACCTAAGATGAACGATTCGTCAAGCTGTCGCTGCCCTGTGGATAGTTTTTACCCGATTCGCTGCAGCCCTACAGGCACCGCAAAAAACCAATAAAAAAAGCCGACTTACTCACATAAGTCGGCTTTCGATCGAAACAGCTGTGAACAAATCAGCTCTTCTTGATCTTCTCCGGACGCTTCCAGCCCGAGATGTTGCGCTGGCGCGCACGGGCCACCGCCAGGTCACCGGCTTCGACGGCCTGAGTGATGGTCGAACCGGCTGCGGTGGTCGCACCAGCCTGAATTTCCACAGGCGCTACCAGCGAGTTGTTCGAACCGATGAACACGTCCTCACCCATCACGGTCTTGAACTTGTTCGCGCCATCGTAGTTGCAGGTGATAGTACCGGCGCCAATATTGGTGCGCGCACCGATTTCGGCATCGCCCAGGTAGGTTAGGTGACCGGCCTTGGCGCCTTCGCCCAAGTGGGCGTTTTTCAGTTCCACGAAGTTACCCACATGGGCTTTGGCATCCAGCACGCTGCCTGGGCGCAGGCGGGCGAACGGGCCAGCATCGCTACCCTCGCCCATCACGGCGCCTTCAAGGTGGCTGTTAGCCTTGACCACCGCGCCTTTGCGCAGGGTGGTGTTCTTGATCACGCAGTTAGGGCCGATCTGCACATCGTCCTCGATGACCACCTTGCCTTCGAGAATCACGTTGATGTCAATCAGCACGTCACGGCCAACGGTCACTTCACCCCGTACATCGAAGCGTGCCGGGTCGCGCAGGGTTACACCTTGGGCCATCAGGCGGCGGCCTTCACGCAGCTGGTAGTGACGCTCCAGCTCGGACAGCTGGCGGCGGTCGTTGGCGCCCTGCACTTCCATCGGGTCGTGCGGCTGCTCGGTAGCCACTACCAGGCCATCGGCCACTGCCATGGCGATGACGTCGGTCAGGTAATACTCGCCTTGGGCGTTGTTGTTCGACAGACGGCCCATCCAGTCAGCCAGACGCGCAGCTGGCAATGCCAAGATACCGGTGTTGCCTTCCTTGATCGCTTTCTGCACGTCGTTGGCGTCCTTGTGCTCAACGATGGCAGTTACCTTGCCCTGCTCGTCACGGACGATACGGCCATAACCTGTCGGGTCGTCCAGGGTAACGGTGAGCAGGCCCAACTGCTGGTCGTTGGCCTTGGCCAACAGGCGCTGCAGGGTCTCCACTTCGATCAACGGCACATCACCGTACAACACCAGCACGGTGTCGGCAGTCAGCGCCGGCAGAGCCTGGGCAACAGCATGGCCGGTACCCAGCTGTTTATCCTGCATGACGAAGTTCAGGTCGTCAGCGGCCAGACGCTCGCGAACCAGCTCGGCACCATGGCCAATCACAACATGAATACCTTGCGGCTGCAGTTGGCGCGCACTGTGGATAACATGGCCGAGCATGGAGTTGCCGGCTACCGGGTGCAGCACCTTGGGCAGCGCCGAGCGCATGCGGGTGCCTTGGCCGGCGGCGAGAATAACGATATCGAGTGACATTACTGGCTACCAATCCTGGGCGGTCAGTGGAATGACCGGGGGGGAGAAATCAGAAAAAGAAAAAGGGTAGCCGAGGCTACCCTTTTACTCAATCGCAACAGAAGTTATCAGCCAAAGGCCGATTACTTGCCTTTGCGCATTTGCTGGACGGTACGCAGCTGGGCTGCGGCCTCGGCCAGACGTGCGGCGGCGGCACCGTAGTCGAAGTCCGCGCCTTTCAGATTCAGGGCGTTCTCAGCAGCCTTGAGGGCTTCCTGAGCCTGAGCTTCATCCAGGTCTGCAGCACGTTGCACGGTATCGGCAAGCACCTTGACCATGTTTGGCTGAACCTCGAGGAAGCCACCAGAGATGTAGAACACCTCATGGGCGCCACCCTGCTTGGTCAGCGTGATCGGACCAGGCTTGAGATTGGTGATCAGCGGCGCGTGGCCTGGAGCGATACCGAGATCACCCAGGTTACCGTGCGCAACTACCATCTCGACCAGGCCGGAGAAAATCTCTCCTTCCGCGCTGACGATATCGCAATGGACTGTCATAGCCATCTGCTTGCCTCAACCTGATAGCGCCCCTTGCGGGGCGCAAGAATTACAGTTTCTTGGCTTTCTCGATCGCTTCGTCGATGCTGCCGACCATGTAGAACGCTTGTTCTGGCAGGTGGTCGTAGTCACCTTTGAGGATGCCGCTGAAGCCAGCGATGGTGTCTTTCAGGGAAACGTACTTGCCTGGCGAACCGGTGAAGACTTCGGCCACGAAGAACGGCTGCGACAGGAAGCGCTGGATCTTACGAGCGCGGGCTACCAGTTGCTTGTCGGTCTCGGACAGTTCGTCCATACCCAGGATCGCGATGATGTCCTTCAGCTCTTTGTAGCGCTGCAGAACATACTGAACGCCACGAGCGGTGTCGTAGTGCTCGTTGCCGATCACGTTCGGGTCCAGCTGGCGCGAAGTCGAGTCCAGTGGGTCGACCGCTGGGTAGATACCCAGGGAGGCGATGTCACGGGACAGAACGACGGTGGCGTCCAAGTGGGCGAAGGTGGTCGCTGGCGACGGGTCGGTCAAGTCGTCCGCAGGTACGTAAACGGCCTGAACGGAGGTGATCGAACCTTCCTTGGTGGAGGTGATGCGCTCTTGCAGAACGCCCATCTCTTCAGCCAGGGTCGGCTGGTAACCTACTGCCGAAGGCATACGGCCCAGCAGTGCGGATACTTCGGTACCGGCCAGGGTGTAACGATAGATGTTGTCGACGAACAGCAGAACGTCGTTACCTTCGTCACGGAACTTCTCAGCCATGGTCAGGCCAGTCAGCGCTACGCGAAGACGGTTTCCTGGTGGCTCGTTCATCTGACCGTAGACCAGCGCTACCTTGTCGAGAACGTTGGAGTCCTTCATCTCGTGGTAGAAGTCGTTACCCTCACGAGTACGCTCACCCACACCCGCGAACACGGAGTAACCGCTGTGTTCCATGGCGATGTTACGGATCAGTTCCATCATGTTTACGGTCTTGCCAACACCGGCACCACCGAACAGACCAACCTTACCACCCTTGGCGAACGGGCAAACCAGGTCGATAACCTTGATGCCGGTCTCCAGCAGGTCGTTGCCGCCTGCCTGGTCAGCGAACGAAGGCGCTGGCTGGTGGATACCGCGACGCTCTTCTTCGCCGATCGGGCCGGCTTCGTCGATCGGGTTGCCCAGTACGTCCATGATACGGCCCAGGGTGGCCTTACCAACAGGAACGGAAATGGCAGCGCCGGAGTCAACGACTTCCAGACCGCGCTTCAGGCCTTCGGTCGAGCCCATCGCAATGGTACGAACCACGCCGTCGCCCAGCTGCTGCTGAACTTCCAGGGTGGTTTCCGCGCCTTGTACTTTCAGCGCGTTGTAAACACTCGGCACGACGTCACGTGGGAATTCCACGTCGATGACGGCGCCGATGATTTGAACGATACGTCCGCTACTCATAGCTGGATCCTCTGAATATGTGAACCGTTAAACCGCGGCAGCGCCGCCGACGATTTCCGAGATCTCCTGGGTGATCGCAGCCTGACGCGCCTTGTTGTAGATCAACTGAAGCTCTTTGATCAAATCACCGGCGTTGTCTGTGGCGTTCTTCATGGCGATCATCCGGGCCGCTTGTTCAGCAGCGTTGTTCTCGACCACCGCCTGGTACACCTGCGACTCCACGTAACGCACCATCAAGCCGTCCAGCAGCTCTTTTGCGTCGGGTTCGTACAGGTAATCCCAGTGATGCTTGAGATCCTGATCCGGGGTTGCCACCAACGGTACCAATTGCTCGACCGTTGGCTTCTGGGTCATGGTATTGATGAACTTGTTCGAAACCACCGAGAGGCGATCGATACGGCCGTCCAGGTAGGCGTCCAGCATCACTTTGACGGAGCCGATCAGATCGTTGATCGATGGCTCTTCGCCCAAGTGGCTGATCGCGGCTACGACGTTGCCGCCAAAGATGCGGAAGAAAGTCGCACCCTTGCTGCCGATCACGCACAGGTCGATTTCCACGCCCTGTTCGCGGTTTGCGCTCATGTCCTTGACCAGGGCCTTGAACAGGTTGGTGTTCAAGCCACCGCACAGACCACGGTCACTGCTCACCACGATATAACCGGCGCGCTTTACAGGGCGCTCGATCATGAACGGGTGGCGGTATTCCGGGTTGGCGTTGGCCAGATGACCGATCACCTGGCGGATACGCTCCGCGTAAGGACGGCTAGCAGCCATGCGCATTTGTGCCTTGCGCATTTTGCTGACCGCCACTTTCTCCATGGCGCTGGTAATTTTTTGCGTGCTTTTGATGCTCGCAATCTTACTGCGAATCTCTTTTGCGCCTGCCATGTATCACCTATCAGGTTAGCAAGCGGGGGCCACGGCCCCCGCTGCGGCTTACCAGGTCTGGGTGGCCTTGAACTTCTCGATACCGGCTTTCAGGCCTGCGTCGATTTCGTCGTTGAAGTCACCCTTCACGTTGATCTTCGCCATCAGTTCGGCGTGATCACGGTTGAAGAAGGCGATCAGTGCTTGCTCGAAGCTGCCGATCTTGGAGACTTCTACGTCAGTCAGGAAGCCACGCTCAGCGGCGTACAGCGACAGGGCCATGTCTGCGATGGACATTGGCGCGTACTGCTTCTGCTTCATCAGCTCGGTAACGCGCTGACCATGCTCCAGCTGCTTGCGGGTCGCTTCGTCCAGATCGGACGCGAACTGGGCGAATGCAGCCAGTTCACGGTACTGAGCCAGCGCGGTACGAATACCACCGGACAGCTTCTTGATGATCTTGGTCTGAGCGGCACCACCTACGCGGGATACCGAAACACCGGCGTTCACTGCAGGGCGGATGCCCGAGTTGAACATGGCCGATTCCAGGAAGATCTGACCGTCGGTGATGGAAATCACGTTGGTCGGAACGAACGCGGAAACGTCGCCAGCCTGGGTTTCGATGATCGGCAGAGCGGTCAGGGAACCAGTTTTGCCAGTGACTGCGCCGTTGGTGAACTTCTCGACGTACTCTTCCGAAACGCGCGAAGCACGCTCCAGCAGACGGGAGTGGAGATAGAACACGTCGCCTGGGTACGCTTCACGTCCTGGTGGACGGCGCAGCAGCAGGGAGATCTGACGGTAAGCAACGGCCTGCTTGGACAGGTCATCGTAAACGATCAGGGCGTCTTCACCGCGGTCACGGAAGAACTCGCCCATGGTGCAGCCGGCGTATGGCGCCAGGAACTGCAGTGCGGCGGATTCCGAAGCACTGGCAACGACCACGATGGTGTTGGCCAGGGCGCCGGCTTCTTCCAGCTTGCGAACGATGTTGGCAACGGTGGAACGCTTCTGGCCGACAGCAACATAAACACAGAAAATACCGGAGTCTTTCTGGTTGATGATGGCGTCGATGGCCATGGCGGTCTTGCCGATCTGACGGTCACCGATGATCAGCTCGCGCTGGCCACGGCCGACAGGGATCATGGCGTCGACGGACTTGTAGCCAGTCTGTACAGGCTGGTCTACCGACTTACGCCAGATGACGCCTGGAGCCACTTTCTCGACTGCGTCGGTCTGGGTGTTGCCCAGAGGACCTTTGCCGTCGATCGGGTTGCCCAGTGCGTCAACGACGCGACCCAGCAGTTCCTTACCAACAGGAACTTCCAGGATGCGGCCGGTGCACTTGGCGCTCATGCCTTCGGCGAGGGTGTCGTATGCACCCAGGATCACTGCACCTACGGAGTCTTGCTCCAGGTTCAGGGCCATGCCGAATACGCTGCCAGGGAACTCGATCATTTCGCCGTACATGACGTCGGCCAGACCGTGGATCCGCACGATACCGTCGGATACCGAAACAACGGTACCTTCGTTACGGGCTTGGGAGCTCACATCGAGGTTGTCGATGCGGCCCTTGATGATTTCACTAATTTCGGAAGGATTGAGTTGCTGCATTGCTCTGCTGCCCCTTCAAACTCAAGATTTCAATGCTTCGGCCAGTTTCGCGATTTTGCCGCGAACAGAGCCATCGATTACCAGGTCACCAGCGCGGATGACGACGCCGCCAATCAGGCTGGCATCCTCCGACGCGTGCAGGCGCACTTCCTGGCCTAACCGTGCACTGAGAACCTTGGCGAGTTTGTCTTGCTGTTCTTGGTTCAACGCGAAGGCACTGGTGACTTCCACGTCCACGGATTTCTCTTGCTCGGCCTTGTACAGGTCGAACAGGGCGGCAATCTCCGGCAGAAGCAGGAGACGGTCGTTTTCCGCGGCAACATGAATGAAATTCTGTGCCTGTGCATTGAACTTGTCACCGCACACGTCAATGAACGTGGCGGCCTTTTCTGCGCTCGTCAGTCGCGGGGCCTTGAGCAGGCGCTGCATGGTGTCGTCTTGCGACACCGCAGCAGCCAGGCCGAGCATGGCTGACCAATTGGCCAGTTGCTGATGGGCCTGGGCATGCTCAAAGGCAGCCTTAGCGTAAGGTCGGGCCAACGTGGTCAGTTCTGCCATGATCGCCCTCGCTTAAATTTCAGCGGCCAGTTTGTTAACCAGCTCCGCATGCGCGTTTTGATCGATTGTGGCGCCAAGGATCTTTTCGGCACCGCCAACGGCCAGGGCACCCACTTGGGCACGCAGGGCGTCTTTAGCGCTGTTCAGTTCCTGTTCGATCTCGGCCAGAGCCTGAGCCTTCACACGGTCAGCTTCGACGCGGGCCTGTTCACGGGCTTCCTCGACAAGCTGAGCAGCGCGTTTCTTGCTTTGCTCAATGATTTCGGCTGCCTGTGCTTTAGCTTCACGCAGTTGCTGACCCGCTTTTTCTTGGGCCAGCTCCAGGTCGCGAGCTGCGCGGTTGGCAGCGTCCAAGCCGTCGGCAATCTTCTTTTGGCGCTCTTGCAGAGCAGTGATGACCGGAGGCCATACATACTTCATGCAGAAGAGTACAAAAATCAGAAAAGCAACGGATTGGCCAATCAGGGTTGCATTAATGTTCACGCCAACACCTCGCTCGGTCTTAATTCATACAGCCATCAACTCGTGGTGACGAGTGATTAGCCGGCGATCTGACCAACGAACGGATTCGCGAAGGTGAAGAACAGAGCGATACCAACACCGATCATGGTTACGGCGTCGAGCAGACCGGCAACGATGAACATTTTGACCTGCAGCATCGGAACCATTTCTGGTTGACGAGCAGCGCCTTCCAGGAATTTGCCGCCCAGCAGGCCGAAACCAATGGCGGTACCCAGAGCACCCAGGCCGATCAGCAGAGCAACAGCGATAGCGGTCAGACCAACTACAGTTTCCATCTTTCCTCCCGACTTTTACGTCGTATTGGTTAGGTTTTTAGTTTGAAGCGGTAAAACAAATCGTGAGTACAGCTGCCCTTGCGGACTTTTTAAGCCCTCCCCCCGAACAGGCGAGGAAGGCTATCAGACACGCCAGGCGGTCTTAATGGTTATCTTCGTGCGCCATCGACAGGTAGACGATGGTCAGCATCATGAAGATGAAAGCTTGCAGGGTGATGATCAGGATGTGGAACACAGCCCACGCCCATTGCAGCACCACACCCAGGCCGCTCAGCCACAGCAGGCCGGAGCCGAACATGACTGCGATCAGGATGAACACCAGTTCGCCGGCATACATGTTGCCGAACAGACGCAGTGCCAGCGAGATCGGCTTGGCGATCAGGGTGACGAATTCCAGCAGGAAGTTGACCGGAATCAGCAGGATCTGAACGAAGATGTTCTTGCTGCCGAACGGGTGCAGGGTCAGCTCACCGATGAAGCCGCCCAGACCCTTGACCTTGATGCTGTAGAAGATGATCAGGGCGAACACACAGAAGGCCATGGCCAGGGTCGCGTTCGGGTCGGTGGTCGACACGGCGCGGAACGGAATGTGCGGGTCACCGGAAATCAGGATGGCCAGCTGAGGAATCCAGTCGACCGGTACCAGGTCGACGGCGTTCATCAGGAATACCCAGACGAAAATGGTCAGCGCCAGCGGAGCGATTACCGGGCTACGGCCGTGGAAGGAGTCCTTCACGCTGCCGTTGACGAAGTCGACCATCACTTCAACGAAGTTCTGCAGACCGCCAGGTTGGCCGGAAGTCGCCTTCTTGGCCGCCATGCGGAAGATGAACAGGAAGATCAGACCCAGCGCGACGGACCAACCCAGGGTGTCCAGGTGGAACGCCCAGAAGCCCATTGCCTTGGCTTCTGCAGCCGAATGGGCGAAGCCCCAGCTGCCGTCTGGTAGTTGACCGTAGGTCAGGTTCTGCAAGTGGTGCTGGATATAGCCCGAAGCGGTTTCTGCTGCCATGGTTGCCTCAAACGCCCTAAGGTCTCGAAAGTCTTTTATTCATCAGCAGGGGCGCGAACCAGCTGACCAAAAGGGTCAGCACGAAGACGCCGAATACTGCTAACGGCGCCAATGGCTTCACTCCTGCAAAGGTCAGTGCAAAAAGCACTGCCGTCAAAATCATCTTGCCTGCCTCGCCAGCGTAAAACGACTTGACGATGGCTTGTGCCGCCCGAGCTCCGCTGAAGCGAAAAGCCTTCCAGGCGAAGTACACATTGGGCAGCCAGGCAATCAAACCTCCGCAAAGGCCTGAATATCCACTGACCACCCCTTTCCACTGCCACAACACCAAGGTTGCCAGCAGTAGTACGACGAATTGAGCCAGCAGTACCGGAAAAACCGCCCAGCGATGGAAAGGCAGGCGGTTTGGCGTGCGGATTTCCATCACAACTGCTCCTCGGAAGTCGACCAACAAGTCAGTTATGACTTGGCATAATTTGTGCCGACAAAATGCGCGCAGAGTATAGGGGTGGATTAACCCCTATTCAACTCTTCGGTAGTGATTTCCGACTGCGCGCTACAACAGGAATTGTTTCAGCGGATGTGAGCAAGCACGCCCTGCAACTCGTCAAGGGAGTTGTAACGAATAACCAACTGGCCTTTGCCCTTGTTGCCATGACGGATCTGGACAGCCGAGCCCAGGCGCTCTGCGAGCCGCTGTTCAAGGCGTGCGATATCCGGATCAGGTTTGCTCGGTTCGACCGGATCAGGCTTGTCACTGAGCCACTGACGCACCAGTGCCTCAGTTTGGCGCACGGTGAGGCCACGTGCGACAACATGACGCGCCCCCTCCTCCTGACGGTTTTCTTCCAGACCGAGCAATGCACGGGCGTGGCCCATCTCCAGGTCACCGTGGGCGAGCATGGTCTTGATCGCCTCAGGCAGCGTAATCAGACGCAGCAGGTTGGCCACGGTCACCCGCGACTTGCCTACGGCGTCGGCCACCTGCTGCTGGGTGAGCTCGAATTCCTGCTGCAGGCGCTGCAGGGCCAGGGCCTCTTCCAGCGGGTTGAGGTCTTCGCGCTGGATGTTCTCGATCAGCGCCATGGCAATGGCCGCTTCATCGGCCACTTCGCGGACCATGGCCGGGATCGTGTCCAGGCCGGCCTGCTGCGTGGCGCGCCAGCGGCGCTCACCGGCGATGATCTCGTAGCGGTTGTCGCCAATCGGGCGCACCACGATCGGCTGCATCACGCCATGGTTGCGGATCGAGTGCGCAAGCTCTTCCAGCGTCTCCGGGTCCATGTCCCGGCGCGGCTGGTACTTGCCACGCTGGATCAGCTCGACCGGCAGGTGTTGCAGTTCTTTCTGGTCGATCTTCACAGCCTGCTCTTCGAGCGCGCTGACGGAAGGACCACTGAGCAGTGCATCCAACCCACGTCCGAGACCCCGTTTCTTGACGGCCATACGGATTCCTTAAGTTGTTTGTGCAGTGCGTGATTGACGGCGTTGACGGCGTACCAGTTCCCCGGCCAGGGCCAGATAAGCCAGCGCGCCTCGCGATTGCTTGTCGTAAGCCAGTGCCGGCATGCCGAAGCTCGGGGCCTCGGCCAGGCGAATGTTGCGCGGAATGACCGTGTCGTACAGCTGCGGGCCAAAGTGCTCCTTCAGCTGCGCCGAAACATCGTTGTTCAGGCTCAGGCGCGGATCGTACATGGTCCGCAACAGGCCCTCGATCTTCAGCTCCGGGTTCAACCGGGCAGCGATGCGCTTGATGTTATCCACAAGGTCGCTGAGACCTTCCAGTGCGTAGTACTCGCACTGCATGGGGATGATGACGCCATCGGAAGCAACCAGGGCGTTCAGCGTCAGCATCGACAGCGACGGTGGGCAGTCGATGAGGATGTAGTCGTAGTTCTCGCGGATGGGCGCCAGCGCGTTGCGCAGACGGCTTTCCTTGACCTGCATTTCCAGCAGCACCACCTCGGCGGCGGTCAGGTCGCGGTTGGCCGGCAGCAACTGGAAACCGCCGTGCTCGGAGTAATGCATGGCCTGGGCCAAATCGCATTCCCCGATCAGCAGGTCGTAGACCGAGTGCTCGAGCTCGTGTTTGTCCACACCGCTGCCCATGGTGGCGTTGCCCTGCGGATCGAGGTCGATCAGCAGCACACGACGCTTGGTCGCCGCCAGCGAGGCGGCGAGATTGATACAGGTGGTTGTCTTGCCCACACCACCTTTCTGGTTCGCGATTGCGAATACCTTAGCCATTGTTGCGTGTGTTCCCAGTCATGCCTTGCGGCGCAGTATCAGCAGATGGCGCTGGCCCTGGCAACCCGGAACGGTCAGGGCCTGTTCGCTTTCCACTGTGAAGTCTGCGGGCAATGCTACCAGTTCATCGGCAGGATGCAGCCCCTTCATTGCAAGCCATTGCGTCCCGGTGTCGCCCAGGTGGCGGGTCCAGTTGGTGAAGTTCTCCATGCTGCTGAAGGCACGGGAGATGATGCCGTCGAACGGCTGCGCTGGCTGGAAGGCCTCGACCCGGCTGTGGATAACCGTGAGGTTGTCCAGCTTGAGCTCCATTTTCACCTGGGTCAGGAAGCGGGTCTTCTTGCCATTGGCGTCCAGCACCGTCACGCGCTTGTCCGGATGCAGGATAGCCAAGGGAATGCCGGGCATGCCACCGCCACTGCCCACATCCAGCCAGTTGACACGCTCGCTGTGGATAAACGGCATGACGCTGAGGCTATCCAGCAGGTGTCGCGACACCATCTCGTCGGGGTCGCGCACGGCGGTGAGGTTGTAGGCTTTGTTCCATTTGATCAACAGGGCCAGGTAGCCGAGCAGCTTATCGTGATGCTCGGTGCTCAGCTCGACACCGAGCTGGCGGGCACCTGTGGACAACTCTTCTGCGTGTTGCGGGGTGACCAGGGAACTCAAGCGCTTTGCTCCAATTCGCGGCCAGCGCCGCGTTTTTTCAAGTGAATCAGCAACAGAGAAATCGCCGCCGGGGTCACGCCCGGGATGCGCGAAGCCTGGCCCAACGTTTCCGGACGGGTCTGGCCAAGCTTGCTCTGGATCTCCTTGGACAGGCCGGAAATGGTCGAGTAGTCGATATCCACAGGCAGGCGAGTATCTTCGCTGGCACGCAGGCGGGCGATTTCGTCTTGCTGGCGATCGATGTAACCGGCGTATTTGGTGCGAATCTCGACCTGCTCGGCAACGTGTGGATCGATCGCATCACCGCCGGTCGCCTCGATCAGGCCGGCGTAGTCGATTTCCGGGCGCGCCAGCAGGTTGAGCAAGCTGTACTCGTGGCTAAGCGGGGTGCCGAACTTATCCACAATGGCTTGGCCTTGCTCGGTGTTCGGGCGCACCCAGGTCGACTTCAGGCGCTGCTCTTCGCGCTCGATACCCTCGCGCTTGGCGCAGAAGGCGGCCCAGCGTTGGTCATCGATCAGGCCCAGTTCGCGGCCTTTCTCGGTCAAACGCAGATCGGCGTTATCTTCGCGCAGGATCAGGCGGTACTCGGCACGCGAGGTGAACATGCGGTACGGCTCCTGCGTGCCCAAAGTAATCAGGTCGTCAACCAACACCCCGATGTACGCCTCGTCGCGACGCGGGCACCAGCTGTCACGGCCCTGCGCGCGCAGGGCCGCGTTGGTCCCGGCCAACAAGCCCTGGGCGCCGGCTTCTTCGTAGCCGGTGGTGCCATTGATCTGCCCGGCGAAGAACAAACCTCCGATGACTTTGGTTTCGAGGCTGTACTTGAGGTCGCGCGGGTCGAAGTAGTCGTATTCGATGGCATAGCCCGGGCGCACGATGTGGGCGTTTTCCATGCCACGGATCGAACGCACCAGTTCCAGCTGCACGTCGAACGGCAGCGAAGTGGAAATACCGTTGGGATACAGCTCATGGGTGGTCAGGCCTTCCGGCTCGATGAACACCTGGTGGCTTTCCTTGTCGGCAAAGCGGTGGATCTTGTCTTCGATCGACGGGCAGTAGCGCGGACCGACACCTTCGATCACGCCCGAGTACATCGGCGAACGGTCGAGGTTCGAGGCGATGATCTCGTGGGTGCGCGCATTGGTGTGGGTAATCCAGCAGCTCACCTGACGTGGGTGCATTTCGGCATTGCCCATGAACGACATGACCGGGATCGGCGTATCGCCTGGCTGCTCGGTCATCACCGAGAAGTCCACCGAGCGGCCATCGATGCGTGGTGGCGTACCGGTTTTCAGGCGGCCGACGCGCAGCGGCAGTTCACGCATGCGGTGGGCCAGGGCGATCGAAGGCGGATCACCGGCGCGGCCGCCGGAATGGTTTTGCAAACCAATGTGGATAAGGCCGCCAAGGAAGGTACCTGTGGTCAGTACCACCGATTCGGCGAAGAAACGCAGGCCCATCTGGGTCACCACGCCTTTGACCTGGTCCTGCTCGACGATCAGGTCGTCGCAGGACTGCTGGAATATCCACAGGTTTGGCTGGTTTTCCAGGATTTCACGCACCACTGCCTTGTAGATGGCGCGGTCGGCCTGTGCTCGGGTGGCGCGTACGGCCGGGCCCTTGCGGTTGTTCAGAACGCGGAACTGGATGCCGCTCTTGTCGGTGGCCAGCGCCATGGCGCCACCGAGGGCATCGATCTCTTTGACCAGATGGCTTTTGCCAATACCGCCGATGGCGGGGTTGCAGCTCATGTGACCGAGGGTTTCCACGTTATGGGTCAGCAGCAGGGTTTTCACACCCATGCGTGCAGACGCAAGCGCAGCCTCGGTACCGGCATGGCCGCCGCCGATGACGATCACTTCAAAACGGGAAGGGAAATCCACCACGCACCTCGTGCCTGTTTTTGCGAATAGAGAAGGTAAGCGGACAAGTATAGGGACTTCACCCCCTTTAAAGAAACCGTCTGAGCAAATTTTGACCAGTCTGTGGATGAGTGGCAAACAACAGAAAACAAAGAGGAAAAATTTAAAAAAGCTTTGTTTTTATGTTTATTCTTATGCACAGCCTTGTCTGTGGATAAGGTTCTGTAGCCCTTTGTTCATGCATTGTAGAGAGAAATTAAACCCTGTGGTTGGAGTGCCATGAGGGTTATGGATAACACGGTTTAGCCTGTGGATTAAATGGCTCCTTACCCACAGGCCAGATTATCCTCAGCAAAAAAGCCTGCTTATCAACGGAGCTGAAGGCGAGTTTTCCACAGGGCTCCTGAGCACAGATTGCCTTCTGTGGATGAGTGATGTGTGAATTTCGAGGGCCTCGTCACGGGTAAACCCGCTCCCACAGCGATCTGCTCGAGGCTTGAGATGAGAAATTGCAGGATCGAGTAGGGTGAGGGATTTTTTTTCCCTCAGCCCTCTCACACCACCGTACGTGCGGTTCCGCATA
>CAACWQ010000470.1_pt1 | contig 19283 bp, 21 predicted proteins | sample 2275681 | NCBI WGS metagenome assembly CAACWQ01 (sample SAMEA5312463, study PRJEB27640) | indoor metagenome | biome: indoor environment; feature: controlled; material: polymer furnished wood metals | place: Austria | collected 2011-04-21
ACGGCGCAGGGTGTTGGCGGGTGCGGCGGTGCCAGCACCGGGCACAATACCCGCAAGCATGCGGTCGGCCAGCTTGCTCGGCAGAGACAAACGGCGCTGATTGAGCGCCGCGACGTCATTGTGCGCGGAGCCGGCCACCTGCCCGTCTGCCGCCGCGTTGTGTATGGCCCCCAAGGCACCGCTGGTACCGGCTTCTCGGTTGAACGGGTTGCCGCCAGGGCGCTGGGTCGAGGCCGCCTTGGACAACTGGCGCATCAGCACGCCCTGTAGGCCAATACCCCCACCCTCGCGGGACAGGCTGACCGCCAGTTGCTGGTCGTACATTTCCTGGTACTGCTTGGTCGTCTCGGTGTTGAGCGGGTTGTCCTTGGCCAGCACATTGTTGGCCGCACGCATGGACTTGAGCATCTCGCTGACGAACAACGACTCGAATTCCTGGGCGACCTTGCGCAGGTTCGCCTCGCTGTCCTTGTCACCGACCTTCATCGCATTGAGGCGATTGAGGTCGGTGTAGGCGCCGGTGTCGACGGTTTTCATCTCAGCCGACCTCAGATCACGATCAGGTCGGCTTGCAGCGCACCGGCCTGCTTGAGCGCTTCGAGAATCGCCATCAGGTCGCTCGGCGCCGCGCCCACCTGGTTCACCGCGCGGACGATCTCATCCAGCGTGGTACCCGGACCGAACTTGAACATCGGCTTGGCTTCCTGCTGAGCGTTGACCCGAGAGCGCGGCACCACGGCGGTCTCGCCATTGGAGAATGGCCCCGGCTGACTGACGATCGGGTCTTCGGTGATGGTCACGGTGAGACTGCCGTGGGTCACCGCAGCTGGCGATACCTTGACGTTCTGGCCGATGACGATGGTGCCGGTACGCGAATTGATGATGACCTTGGCCACGGCCTGGCCTGGGTCGATCTCCAGGTTCTCGAGGATTGACAGGTAGTCCACGCGCTGGCTCGGATCCATCGGCGCGGTGACCCGTACCGAGCCACCATCCACAGCCTGGGCGACGCCAGGGCCGAGCATGTCGTTGACCTTGTCGACGATGCGCTTGGCGGTGGTGAAGTCGGGACGATTGAGGTTGAGGGTAAGGCTATTACCCTGGTTGAACCCGCTCGGCACCGCCCGCTCGACAGTGGCGCCACCGGGAATACGGCCGGCCGACGGCACGTTGACGGTAATTCGCGAGCCATCCTTGCCTTCGGCATCGAAGCCGCCGACCACCAGGTTACCCTGGGCGATGGCGTAAACGTTGCCATCGATACCCTTGAGTGGAGTCATCAACAGACTGCCGCCGCGCAAACTCTTGGAGTTACCGATCGACGACACCGTGATGTCAATGACCTGACCCGGTTTGGCGAACGCCGGCAGATCGGCATGGATCGACACCGCAGCAACGTTCTTCAACTGTACGGTGCCAGTGCTGCTAGGCACCTTGATGCCGAACTGCGCCAGCATGTTGTTGAAGGTCTGCAGGGTAAACGGCGTCTGGGTGGTCTGGTCACCCGTGCCGTTGAGGCCGACCACTAGGCCATAGCCGATCAACTGGTTGGTCCGCACGCCAGAAATGCTGGCGATATCCTTGAGGCGCTCGGCATGTGCACCGAAGCAGGCGAACACCAGCGCCGTCAGCACCAGCAGCGGTTTGAACTTGAGCATGTCGATGCGCACTCAGAAAGGCCAGTACGGGCTCATGAAGAACCGATCGAGCCAGCCAGGTTGGCTGGCATCGGCGAACGAGCCGGTTCCCGAATAGGTGATTCGTGCATCCGCCACGCGGGTGGATGACACAGTGTTGTCAGTGGCGATGTCATCGGCGCGAATCAGACCAGCGATACGTACCAGTTCCTCCCCGGTGTTGAGTGTCATCCACTTCTCGCCGCGCACCGCGAGGATGCCGTTAGGCAGCACCTCAGCGACGGTCACGGTGACCGAGCCGGTCAGGCTGTTGCCCTGGGCCGCCTTGGCATCACCCTTGGTATCACGCGTACCACTGTAGCTCGCATCCAGGCTCAGAGAGCCACCGCCGAACGGGCTGTCGGTCTTCACTCCACCACCGAACAGCGAGCTCAGGCCGAGGCTGGTGTTACTGTCCTTGGCCAACGAGGAATTAGCGCTCTTGCTGGCCGCCATCTTCTCGTTGAGCGTGATAGTGATGATGTCACCCACACGGAACGCCTTGCGGTCGGTGTACAGGTTCTGGTCGAAGCCGGCCTGGTAGATCGAACCGTTGTTGGCGGCCGCCGGCAACGGGGTACGCGGTAGCACAGGCGCATAGTACGGATCGTTGGGCTTGGCCGGCGGGGCCATGCAACCGGCCAGCAGGCAAGCGCCACCTACGGCGAAAACAACGGACAAACGATTCATGCTCATGACCTCACGGTGCTACGGGTGCTTCAAGGTGTCGGCTGATTCAGCTATTCAGAATTACAAATTCTGGGTAACGAACTGCAGCATCTGGTCAGCGGTCGAGATCACCTTGGAGTTCATCTCGTAGGCGCGCTGGGTGGTGATCATGTTCACCAGCTCCTCCACCGTGCTGACGTTGGAGTTTTCCAGGGTGTTCTGCAGGGTGGTGCCGAAACCGTTCAGGCCCGGGGTACCGACGTTCGGTGCACCGCTGGAGGCGGTTTCCAGGAACAGGTTGTTGCCGATGGATTGCAGGCCGGCCGGGTTGATGAAGTCGGCGGTCTGCAGGTTGCCGATCACCTGGTTGGCGGCGTTGCCGGAAGTGGTGATCGACACGGTACCATCGGTGCCGACGGTGAAGGTCTGGGCATCGGCAGGGACGACTATGGCAGGCTCCAGCGCCAAGCCATTGGCTGTCACCAGTTGGCCATCGGAATCCAGGTGGAAAGTGCCATCCCGCGTGTAGGAGATGGTGCCGTCTGGCTGCATGATCTGGAAGAAACCACGACCGTTGATGGCCATGTCCAGCGGCTGGTCGGTGGTCTGCAGGCTGCCGGCGGTGAAATTCTTCTGGGTGCCGACGATGCGCACACCAGTACCGACTTGCAAACCTGTCGGCAACTCGCTGTCCTGGGTCGACTGGGCACCAGGCTGGCGCTTGACCTGGTACAGCAGGTCCTGGAACTCGGCGCGGTCTTTCTTGAAACCGGTCGTCGAGACGTTGGCCAAGTTGTTGGAAATGGTCGTCAGATTGGTGTCCTGAGCGGCGAGGCCGGTCTTGCTGACCCAGAGAGCGGGGAGCATATGTCTTCTCCTTACGCGACGGCGTGACTGCCGTCATTGTCGAACAGGGGTTGAGGCGGGTGTCAGCTGAGCTGCATCACCCGCGCCATCGATTCGTCGTTTTCCTTGGCGGCAGTCATCATCTTGATCTGCAGCTCGAACTGCCGGGACAGCGCCATGATCGAAGTCATCTCGTCGACCGCGTTGACGTTGCTGCCCTCGAGGAAGCCAGAAACAACCTTTACCGAGGCATCCGCCACGAGGGGCTGGCCGGTGTTGCTGTGGATCAGGCCATCGGTGCCCTTGCTCAGGGTAGAGAGGTCGGGCTTGACCATCTTGATCCGGTCGACCTCAGCCATCACCGATGGGCTCTCGCCCAGGGAACGAATGCTGATGGTGCCGTCCGAGCCGACTTCGACGTGCTCTTCCGGCGGAATCGCGATCGGTCCGCCATTGCCAAGCACGGCCATGCCGTTACCGGTGCGCAGCACGCCCAGGGCGTCGATGTTGAGGCTGCCGGTGCGGGTGTAGGCCTCGCTGCCGTCAGGGGCCTGGACTGCGATCCAACCATCGCCATCTACCGCAACATCGAGTTCACGCCCGGTTTCAATCAACGGGCCATGGTCGAAGTCGGTGGCCGGCCGTTCAGTCATGGCGAAAGCGCGCGAGGGCAAGGTTTCGCCGAATACCGGCATTGAGCGGGCCTGCTCTAGGTCACGCTGGAAACCATTGGTCGAAACGTTAGCCAAGTTGTTGGCATGGGCTTTTTGCGCCAGCGCATTCTGGCTGGCGCCGGTCATGGCCACGTACAGCATCTTGTCCACTTCAACTCTCCCTCGACGGACTTTCGCCGCCACTGACATGCTGATGAGGTGCTAGCAAGTCTCGGGCCAAAACCGAGGCAAAGGCGCTACCCCAGTATTCATAGGCCTTACACGCCGCCAACGGTGCAGGCGACGCACAGGCGCGCCGGCAAATCGGCGATTGTTTGCCGGTAGGCGGCAACGTGTTGACGCTCGAAAAAACGCCGCCTGGCGCTCAACGGCAGGCGGCGTTACGAAAAGGCCCGGCAAAGCGGATGAACGCCTTGCCGGGATCGACCTGGGTGCAGATGAACACGCCGGTCTCGATGCTCTGATACTTGTACCAGGGCGCCGGCGCTGCCAGGGCCGCCAGAGGCAGCCCGAGCAACAATACCCGCACCAACCTGAACAGCATTTTCATCAGGTCATCTGGAGGATGGTTTGCATGATGGTGCTTTCAGTGGAAATGGTCTTGGCGTTGGCCTGGTAGTTGCTCTGGGCCTTGATCAGGTTGACCAACTCGGAGGTCAGGTCGACGTTGGAGTCTTCCAGGGCCCCTGCAGTCAACGAACCCATTACACCGGTGTTCGGCGCGCCGACAACCGGCACACCCGAGGCGTACGATTCTTTCCAGCCAGTGCCGCCAACCGGGGTCAGGCCCTGGACGTTGGCGAAGTTGGCCAGCGCAACCTGGCCGATGACTTTCGACTGACCGTTGCTGTAGGTGCCGAACAGATTGCCATCGGAGTCGATCGACAGCGACGACAGGTTACCCGGCGCGTAGCCGTCCTGGGACTTGGCGGTCACCGCCGAGGTGGCGTTGTATTGACTGGTCGCCGACATGTCGATGGTCACACCATTGGTAGCTGCCGAGGCGCCGTTGCTGGCCATGGTGCCAGCAGCGCTCTTGACTGCGGGAACCCAGTCGGTCAGGGTCAGATTGCCCAGGCTGTCGACGGTGAAGTCGGAACTGGTCGAAGCGGTCAAGACACCCGCCGAGTTGAAGGTCAGGTCGGCGGTGTAAGGCGTGGTGGAGGTCGGATCGGCCGGGTTCACGCCATCGACGGTCACGTACATGGTCCAGGTATTCTGGTCGGTCTTGACGAAATACTGGCTCAGGCTGTGGGCGTTGCCTTGGCTGTCGTAGATGTCGGTGCTGAAGGTGTAGTTGTAGGTGTCGGTGTCCGAGGCATCGAACGGGGTTTCGGTGGGCACCGTGTCCGACGAATTGAGGTTCAGCGTTTCGCTCAGGCTGGTACTGGCCTTGGGCGCCACCGCTGCAGTGCTGACGGTCAGGTCGGCAAGAATGCCTTCAACAACGTTACCATCGGCATCCACGCCATAACCCTGCAGGCGGTTGCCACTGGCATCGACGATGTTACCCGAGCTGTCGGTACCGAAGGCACCGGCACGGGTGTAGGTGGTCGAACCGTTGTTGCTGGTGATGAAGAAGCCGTTGCCATTGATGGCCAGGTCCAGGCTAGCGCCGGTGGTACTGACGTTGCCTTGAGTGAACTGCTGGGAAATCGCCTGGGTCGTTACACCACTACCGACGGTGTAGCGCGAACCGCCCAGGAACAGGGAGTTGGCGTAAAGGTCGCCAAACTCGGCGCGCGCCGATTTGAAACCGGTGGTGCCGACGTTGGCGATGTTGTTACCCGTGACATCCAGGCTGGTGGCGGCTGCGTTAAGGCCACTGAGACCGATATTGAACGACATTGATTGACTCCTGTGCCGATGCCCGGCTTACGATCCGATAGTTTTGACGTCCGAAAGCGCGATGCTCTCGCCACTTGCCAGATTGAGCGTGTACGAACCTGCAGTGCTGCCCACGGTGACGCTGTTGACCACCGACGGCAGGTAGGTGGTCTGCGCGACCTCCTTGCCATCGACGGTAGCCTTGGCCTCGAAGGTATAGGTACCGGCATCCACCGCCAGCCCATCGTTATCGGTGCCATCCCAGCTGAAGCTGACCGTGCCGGCACTTTGCGAACCCAGGTCGATGTTCTTCACTACATTGCCGTCGGCGTCATACACGTTCACGGTCAGGCCGGTGGTCGACGAGGTGACGTCGATCTGGCCAGTCAAGCCGGTACCGGCAGCGACCGTTGCAGCGTCCGCCTCGGTGATGACCGAGCGCCCGACCAGGGACGAAGCCTGCAAGGCCTGGGTCGAGGTATAGTTGCCGAGCAGGGTGTCCACGGTGTCGTTGAGGGTCTGCATCGATTCCAGACTGCTGAACTGCGCCAACTGGGCGACGAATTCGGAGTTGTCCTGGGGGTCGAGCGGGTTTTGGTTCTGCAGCTGGGTCACCAACAACTGCAGGAAGGTGTCCTTGCCAAGCGTGTCGGTACTGCTGCTACTGGAGGTGTCACTGGCCAGCGCATATTGCGAATAGATCGCGGAAGCACTTGTGGCGTCGGTAGTAGTGGTCATCGGCTATCCCCCTCACTGACCCAGGGTCAGCACTTTCTGCATCATGGTCTTGGCAGTATTCATGATGTCGGCGTTGGTCTGGAACGCACGGCTGGCGGAGATCATGTCGGCCATCTCCTCGACCACGTTAACGTTCGGGTAGTACACGTAGCCGTCCTTGTTGGCGGCGGGATTACTCGGCTCGTAGCGCGCCTCCAGGTTGCTCTGGTCCTCGACGATGCCTTTTACCTGCACGCCCTGCCCTGCCTCGCCCTGGTCATCGAACAGCGACTGGCTGCCGCCGGCCTGCGCGTCCTGGAAGGTGGTGGCGAACACCGGGTGACGGGCGCGGTAGGTCTGGTCGATGCTCGAGGACACGGTCTCGGCGTTGGCGATGTTGGAAGCAACGGTGTTCAGGCGCGTGTTCTGCGCACTCATGCCGCTACCGGCAATGTTGAAGACACTGGAAAGGGACATGGTCATTCTCCCCGCAGGGCCGAAACCAGCCCTTTGAATTTACTGTTGAGCAAGGTGAAGCTGGCCTGGAAGCCGATGGCGTTTTCGGTGTAGTTCGATTGCTCGATCTGCGCGTCCACGGTGTTCTGGTCGATCGACGGCTGCGTTGGCGTGCGGTACTTGAGGGTATCGTCGGCCATGGCCAGGCCCTCGGCCTCGATATGGCGGCTGTTGGTACGATCGAGGCTGAAACGGCCGCCACTCTGCTGCTTGTCGCTCTCGGCAGCGAGCACCGAGGCGAAGTCCATGTCGCGCGCCTTGTAGTTGGGCGTGTCGGCGTTGGCGATGTTGTTGGCCAGCACTTCGGCACGCTGGGCGCGGAAGCCCAGGGCCTTTTCGTGAATACCAAGCGCCTTGTCGAAACTGATGCTCATGTCGGGGAAACCTTCGGAGGTTGGCCGGAATATCGTTGGGCAAGGTATAGCAAGGGCTGTGCCAACCAACATAAAGCCCGGAAATACGGGCTTGCAGGGCAAGGTGCTGTCAGAGTGATGCCAGAAAAGCGGCAAAGGCCTTCCGCCTTGAGCGGCGAAAGCGGCAATTGCCGGGCGGCAAAAGCGGCAAAACAAAAAATTGACGTCAGTATTTTTCCTGCGCCGGCCTCTTCGCGGGTAAACCCCCTCCCACAGGGTTCTGCACAGCTTTAAAAGTCGGTGCGGTACCTGTGGGAGCGGGTTTACCCGCGAAGAGGCCGGCACAGGCAAACAAAAAGGCCGGCAACTTTCGCTGCCGGCCTTTGTGCTTACTTCGCCTGGTAGATGATCCCCGGACTGCACTGCACCATCTGGTAATGGTCCGGCAGCCCGTTCAGCGCCTCGGAAGCCCCGAGGAACAGATACCCACCCGGCTTCAAGGTACTGTGGATACGCAACAGGATGTCCTTCTTCACCTGCGCCGAGAAATAGATCAGCACGTTACGGCAGAACACCACATCGAACTTGCCCAGGCTGGCATAGCTGTCGAGCAGGTTGAACGAGCGGAACTCGACACGGCTGCGAATCGCCGGCTTGACCGCCCAACGCCCCGGCCCCTTGGTGTCGAAGTAGCGCTGCAGGCGCTCCTGGGACAAGCCACGGGCAATCGCCAGGCTGTCGTACTCGCCAGTCTTGCAGTTGGTCAGCATGGTGCCGGACAGGTCGGTGGCAACGATCTGCGCGCCCATCTTCAACTGGCCGAGGTTGCTGCGCTCGAATTCGTCGATGGCCATCGAGATGGAATACGGCTCCTGCCCCGACGAACAGGCCGCCGACCACATGCGCAGGCGCTGGCCGGGGTTGTTGCGGATGAACTCGGGGATGACCTTGTTCTTCAGCACCTCGAACGGGTAGGTATCGCGAAACCACAGGGTCTCGTTGGTGGTCATGGCATCGACCACCTGCTCGCGCAAGCCGCCGCGCGGCTGGGCCTGGATGCGCTGCACCAGCTCGCCCAGGCTCTTGATACCCTGTTGCTCCATCAGCTTGTTGAGACGGCTGGAAACCAGGTACTGCTTATTCTCGCCCAGCAGGATGCCACAGGCTTTCTCCAGGAAGACCCGGAACTGTTCGAAATCCAAATTACCCGTAGACACTACTGCCGCCTCTTTTAAATCACTGGTGCCGGGGGCCTGCCCCCGGCTGCTTCAATGCGCTGCCTTGATCCGGTCGACCACCCGCTGGGCCAGGTCGTCCGGCTTGAACTTGGCCAGGAAGTCATCGGCACCGACCTTCTTGACCATCGCCTGGTTGAACACCCCGGAAAGCGAAGTATGCAAGCAGATGTGCAATTTTTGCATGCGCGGATCGCTGCGGATCTCCGCCGTTAGCGTATAGCCGTCCATTTCCGGCATTTCAATGTCCGAGATCATCATCAGGAACTCTTCCTCCGGCTTCTTGCCCTCATCCACCAGCTGGCGCAGGTAGTTCAGGGCCTGACGGCCGTCATTGAGCGCCACCACCTCGACCCCCACGGTCTGCAGGCAGCGGCTGACCTGCTTGCGCGCCACCGACGAATCGTCGACGGTGAGCACCCGCAACAGCACGGCCTTGTCCTGCACCTCGGCATCGATCACCCCGGCCGACACCGACTCGGACGACGGCGCCACTTCGGCCAGCACCTTCTCCACATCGATGATCTCGACCATGCGGTTGTCCACCCGGGTGACCGCGGTCAGGTAGTGGTCGCGGCCGGTGCCCTTGGGTGGCGGATGGATTTCTTCCCAGTTCATGTTGACGATGCGCTCCACCGAGTGCACCAGGAAGCCTTGGGTCTTGGTGTTGTACTCGGTGATGATCACGAAACTGTTGCGCGTGTCTTCCTGCAGCGGCCGCAACCCGGTGGCCATCGACAGGTCGAGGATCGGGATGGTCGCCCCGCGAATATTGGCAACACCGCGCACCACCGGGTGCGCCTTGGGCAGCAGGGTCAGCGCAGGGCATTGCAGCACTTCCCTGACCTTGAATACGTTGATGCCGTAAAGCTGCTCGCCATTGAGGCGGAACAGCAGCAATTCCAGGCGATTCTGCCCCACCAGCTGTGTGCGCTGGTTGACCGAATCCATAACACCTGCCATGCCAGACTCCTTTATGTTTCAGCCTTTCGTTGCAACTCAGGTAGCGAGTCGGCACGGGCTTTGCTTTTTTGAGCGCCATGTACACGAAAACGACATTTTTCCGACGATTGACGCGCCTGCTGCCTGGCTCGCTGGCCATGCTGTGCCTTCTGGTGCCCGGCGTTCGCACGGTAGCGGACGCGTTTACCTTGCCTGAACAGCTTATCGGTGTCACTCAAGGGTTTCTTGAATTCAGCGTCGAAGATTATCTGGCCACCACCCAGACCGCCGGCCGTTACGAGATCCAGGTCAACCCGCTGGACCCGCGCCTGCGCATGCCGCTGTGCAGCCAGCAGCTGGACGCCTCGCTGGAAAGCCCGGCCCAGCCGTTGGGCCGCGTCACGGTAAAGGTACGCTGCGAAGGCACGGCGCCTTGGACCGTGTTCGTGCCGGCCACCGTGCGGCTGTTCCGCGATGTGGTGGTGGTGACCCGGCCGCTCAAGCGCGACAACGTGGTAGGCGAAGGCGACGTGGCCCTGCGCGAGCGCGATGTCGGCACCCTGGGCCAAGGCTTTTTGACCGAACTGGAACAGGCGATAGGCATGAAGATGCTGCGCCCCACGGTGATCGACCAGGTACTCACCCCGCAACACCTGGAACAGGCCGAGGTAGTGCGCAAGGGCGACCACGTGGTGATCATCGCCCGCAGTGGCAGCCTGAGTGTGCGCATGCCCGGAGAAGCCCTGAGCAAGGGCGGCCTGAGCGAACAGATCCGGGTGCGCAACCTCAATTCCAAACGGGTGATCAAGGCCAGGGTGACCGGCCCCGGCCAGGTCGAAGTAAGTATGTAGCCAGCCCATTGATTTGCGCTGGCGGTGAGGAACCGCTTTTCCTAAACTGTGTCAGAAAACGGGTTCGCGAGCTTGCTGACAGGCGGCTATGCATTTGTGCCTAAAGTTTCTTTCGGGTTGGCCGAAAACAAGGCAAGCGTCCAAATACCCAGAGGTTTCTGATCATGGTCATCGACTTCAGTCGTTTGAATAACTCTCCGTCCGTCACGGGCGGCGTGCGCGGCAACACCGCGAACGGCAGCGCCGAAAAACCGGCAGCCAGCCAGGAAGCGGCAACCGCCACCAGCGCCAGCGGAGAAGCGGTACACCTCAGCCAAGAGGCCCAGCAGTTGCAGAAGATCAGCGACAAGCTGCGCGACGAGCCAGTGGTCAACAGTGCCCGTGTGGCCCAGTTGAAACAGGCGATCGCCGACGGCAGCTACCAGGTCGATGCCGGCCGGGTCGCCAGCAAACTGCTCGATTTCGAAGCCCAGCGCTGACCGTTCGGCGCGCTGACTTCACGGACGCTAGAAAAGCCAAGAGTTAGCCATGCACGACACCACCTTGCTGCAACTGATCGAAGATGACATTGCCCCCATGCAGGAACTGCTTGACCTTCTGCAAAAGGAAGCGATCGCCCTGCATGGCCGCGACATGCCGCTGCTGGAACAGATCCTGGCGCGCAAGCAGTCGTTGATCATCTTGCTCGAGCAGCACGGCCAGCGCCGCAGCCAGTTGCTCGGCAGCCTGGGCCTGAGCGCCGATCGGGCCGGTGTGCAGGCGGTGGCTGCGCAATCGCCCCATGGCGAAGCGATGCTGCAGCGGCTCGACATGCTCTCGCAGCTGATGGACAACTGCCAGCAGGTCAACCAGACCAATGGCCGGATCATCCAGGTGCAGCAACACGTCACCAACAACCAGATCCGGATCCTCATGGGCGGCGATTCTCCGTCGCTCTACGACAGCCGCGGCAGCACCTCGCCACTGGCCAAGCCACGGGCGCTCAGCCAAGTGTGATTTTTTCTATCAAGGCACGGAACATACTGGCAAAATGCCGTTAATTGCGTGTGTCGCTTTTGCCTGGAGAACGATAAGCCGTGTTCAATGAATCCGATGCCCCGCAGCCGCCAAAGGTGCTGAACACCCCTTTGGAGATTGCGGCCAACTTGCGGCAGCTGCAGGAAAGCCACGACCCCCTGATCATCACCTTCCACGACCGCAGCCAGCGCTTCCAGAGCTACGTGGTGCACGTGGACCGTGAAAGCAACACCCTGGCGCTGGACGAGATGATCCCGCGCGACGGTGAAAAGTTCATCGAGAACGGCGAACACTTCCGCGTCGAAGGCTTCCACGATGGCGTGCGCATCGCCTGGGACTGCAACCACGAGCTGAAGATCAGCGAAGTCGACGGCAACCGCTGCTACCGCGGCGCCATGCCATTGGAGATGACCTACCACCAGCGCCGCAATGCGTTCCGCGCCGCGCTGAAGCTGTCGCAGCTGGTCGATGTCATCCTCGATGGTGCCCACCTCAAGGGCAACGGCGCCCTGCGTGGCAAGCTGCTGGACATCTCCGCCACCGGCTGCAAACTGCGCTTCGAAGGCAATGTCGAGGATCGCCTGCAACTGGGCCAGGTGTACGAGCGTTTCAAGGCGGGCAACCCGCTGGGCCTGGTCGACACCATGGTCGAGCTGCGCCACCTGCACTATGAAGAGCGGATCAACACCACCTTTGCCGGCGTGCGCTTCCATAACTTTACCGGGCAGGCGCAGCGCAAGGTCGAGAGCTTCGTGTACCAGTTGCAGCGTGAAGCGCGGCGGTTCGACAAGGACGACTATTGATCGTCGGTCGAGTACAAAAACGCCACCTATCAAGGTGGCGTTTTCATTTGTGCTTCTCCTGTGCCGGCCTCTTCGCGGGCACGCCCGCTCCCACAGAACTGCACATAACTCATTGAATTAGCAGGGACTCTGTGGGAGCGGCTTTAGCCGCGAACACCGGCGCAGCCGGTGCCATGCACCGCGTTGGATTCTTCGCGGCTAAAGCCGCTCCCACAGGGTACGCGTACTGCTTGCAGATCCAGTTATCTACGCGAAAGCTCTCCCACAGGTACAGCGCATGCTTCGAACCCGGCGCGGTCGCTGTGGGAGCGGGCGTGCCCGCGAAGAGGCCGGCACAGGCCTACACCGACTTGCTGACCTCACCTTCCGGCTCAGGCTCCTTGTCAGCCCCCTTCTCTTCCGCCTCGGTATCCTCCGCCGCCACCGGTGCCTGCATCACCTCCTGTACCGTCTGCTCATCCACCCGTGGGTCCAGCGCCGCCGACAGTGGCGAACCGGCAGCCGGCATGGCAACGTGGCCCAAAGGCGCATCCTGCACCTGGTGCAGCCCGGTGACCGCCTTCGGCCGAATGCGCCACACCAGCACCAGGGCAAAGAACACGAAGAAGGCATACAGCATCTGCGGGCCCAGCACCTTCATCAGCACGCCTGCCGCCAGCGGCCCGATACACGCGCCCACGCCGTAGGTCACCAGCAGCATCGCGGTCAGCGACACCCGCCGTTCGCTTTCCACATGGTCGTTGGAAAACGCCACCGCCAGCGGGTACAGGCAGAACTGCAGCAACGAAATCACGAAACCTATGCCGAACAGCAACTCCAGCGGCACGCTGGGCAACATCGCCAGCGGCGCCGAGGCCAGCGCCAACCCCACCGCCACGCTGCGGATGAGCACTGCCCGATCGTAGCGGTCAGACAACCAGCCCAGCGGCCACTGCACCAGCAGGCCGGCAAAGATGCAGCTACCCATGAACAGACCGACCTGCTCGGTAGTCATGCCCTGGCTGGAGGCATACAAGGGCGCCAGGCCATAGAACGAGCCGACGATCAGCCCCGAACCCAGCACCGTGCTGAGCGACTGCGGCACGCGCTTGATGAAGAACTTCGGCTCCATCGGGGCCGGGCGCAACGGTGCGGGGTGTATGCGCCGGGTCATGGCGACCGGCACCAGGCACAGGGTGAAACACATGGCCACCAGCATCAGCAGCTCCAGGCCAAGCTGTGGGTGCACCACCAGGATCAGCTGGCCGAGCACCAGGCCCAGGTACGAGGCGATCATGTAGCCGCTGAACACCGCGCCGCGATGCTTCACGTCGGCCTGCTCGTTCAGCCAGCTCTCGATGACCATGTACTGGCACATCATCCCCAGGCCGACGATCATCCGCAGCCCGACCCAGGCCGGCAGCCAACTGGTCAAGCCATGGCCGAGCACCGCCGCGCCGACGATGCCGGCGCAAGTGGCATAGGCGCGAATGTGCCCTACCCGGCCAATCAACCGGTGGCCGACCTTGCCGCCTACCGCCAGGCCAAAGTAGTTGGCCGCCATCAAGGCACCCACCCACAGGCTGTCGACATGATCGGCTGCCAGGCGCAGGGCCAGGTAGGTACTGAGCAGGCCCGAGCCGATCAACATCATCAGCGCGGCGAAATACAACGACTGAAACGGCTTCCAGATATTTCGCATAGGTCCCTTGCGGCTCCCGGGTCAGGTGGCGATGGGTTGCAGCCAAGCATAAAAGCAAAATTGCTGCGGCGCAGTCCCCTGCCTGACAAATCGTGAATCAAGGGCGCGTCCAGTGTCGGTCATGTCGTGATCATGCACTTGCATCATGGGACCAAGCTGCGCTCCAAGCGTTTCCATCTCATTGTTCACCAGCCGAAGGTTTAGCTTGCCTCTTCCCATCCCGGGAGCAACTGAGACTGGAGGTTACATGATCAAAGCTGACTTCACCGCCGAACTGCATACCCATGCAGGCCGAGTGGTAGTTGCAGAATCATCCGTCGGGCAACACCCATTCACATGGCTGGATGAGGACGGCTGGTTGTGTGTCGATAATCACCGAAAGGCGCATGCGCGGAACGAGATCGTACGTATCGCGTTCGATTTCAAGTACATCACATCGGAGAAGGGACGGGACCTCTACTACATCTCGTGCAACAACCACTGGAAATTCGCAGGCGCGAGGCTTGAGCAAAATTCCAGAGGCTGGCTCGGCCTGTATGGAACAGGCGTGATCGGCAGAGTCACGGATGCCGTGGCAAACTTCAAGCCGCAACTGGCAGGCCTTGGCGACTACTGGAAAATCGATACACAAGATTATTGGAACGGCGACCTGAACAGCGCCGAAAGAGTTCCGTTCTACCTGCGCGACAAACACGGCCATCGTGTGGCATCGACAAGGCCTGAAGATGCATCCACAGACCTGTCCCTCACCTTTGACAGATTTCTGAATGCAAGCGCAACGCCGGGACAGATACTCACGTTCTACTTGAAGAACATCCGGCTAGCCTGACACCCAGCATCACTGCGAAGACCCTGCCAGGAGGTGCCCTGCCTGATGGAATCAATGAGGCGTTGCCAAGGCCAAATCATCAGTCAGGCCACACCTATTCCCGCAAGGTCATGCCATTGGCCGGCAGCGGCAAGGCCGTCTTGTAGCGCACCTGCTTCAAGGCGAAACTGGAACGGATGTTGGCCACCCCTGGCAACCGCGTCAGGTAATCCAGGAACCGTTCCAGCGCCTGGATACTGGGCAGCAGTACGCGCAACAGGTAGTCCGGATCGCCCGTCATCAGGTAGCACTCCATCACTTCGGGCCGTTCGGCAATTTCTTCCTCGAAACGGTGCAACGACTGCTCGACCTGTTTTTCCAGGCTCACGTGGATGAACACGTTCACGTCCAGCCCCAACGCCTCGGGCGACAGCAAGGTCACCTGCTGGCGGATCACCCCCAGTTCTTCCATGGCCCGCACCCGGTTGAAGCAGGGTGTGGGGGACAGGTTCACCGAGCGGGCCAGCTCGGCGTTGGTGATGCGGGCATTTTCCTGCAGGCTGTTGAGAATGCCGATATCGGTACGATCGAGTTTGCGCATGAGACAAAATCACCGGTTTTTTGTGTTTATACGGAATGTTTATCTGCCCTGCTCCGCAAAGGCAATCAACTTGAGAGAAAAATTCTCCTGCCGGCCCACTAAGATGTAGGGGACGCTGACCTACCAGTCACAAGCCGGTACTCAGCGGCGGCCGCTTCAGAGCTCACAAAAACAAATACCCGAGCGAGCGTAAAAAGCATGAACGAGTACGCCCCCCTGCGTTTGCATGTGCCCGAGCCTACCGGCCGGCCAGGCTGCCAGACCGATTTCTCTTACCTGCGCCTGAACGATGCAGGTCAAGCCCGTAAACCCCCAGTCGATGTCGACGCTGCCGACACCGCGGACCTGTCCTACAGCCTGATCCGCGTGCTCGACGAGCAAGGCGACGCGCAAGGCCCGTGGGCCGAAGACATCGACCCGCAAGTTCTCCGCCAGGGCATGCGCGCCATGCTCAAGACACGGATTTTCGACAGCCGCATGGTGGTCGCCCAGCGCCAGAAGAAGATGTCCTTCTACATGCAGAGCCTGGGTGAAGAAGCCATCGGCAGCGGCCAGGCCCTGGCGCTGAACCGCACCGACATGTGCTTCCCCACCTACCGCCAGCAAAGCATCCTGATGGCCCGCGACGTGTCGCTGGTCGAGATGATCTGCCAGCTGCTGTCCAACGAGCGCGACCCGCTCAAGGGCCGCCAGCTGCCGATCATGTATTCGGTACGCGACGCCGGTTTCTTCACCATCAGCGGCAACCTGGCGACCCAGTTCGTGCAGGCGGTCGGCTGGGCCATGGCCTCGGCGATCAAGGGCGATACCAAGATCGCCTCGGCGTGGATCGGCGACGGCGCAACCGCCGAGTCGGACTTCCACACCGCCCTCACCTTCGCCCACGTGTACCGCGCCCCGGTGATCCTCAACGTGGTCAACAACCAGTGGGCGATTTCCACCTTCCAGGCCATCGCCGGTGGCGAGTCGACCACCTTCGCCGGCCGTGGCGTGGGATGCGGCATTGCCTCGCTGCGGGTTGACGGCAACGACTTCGTCGCCGTGTACGCCGCCTCGCGCTGGGCCGCCGAACGCGCCCGTCGCGGCCTGGGCCCATGCCTGATCGAGTGGGTCACCTACCGTGCCGGCCCGCACTCGACCTCGGACGACCCGTCCAAGTACCGCCCGGCCGATGACTGGAGCCACTTCCCGCTCGGCGACCCGATCGCCCGCCTGAAGCAGCACCTGATCAAGATCGGCCACTGGTCCGAGGAAGAACACCAGGCCACCACTGCCGAGCTGGAAGCCGCGGTGATCGCCGCGCAGAAGGAAGCCGAGCAGTACGGCACCCTGGCCAACGGTCACATCCCGAGTGCCGCCTCGATGTTCGAGGACGTGTACAAGGAAATGCCCGACCACCTGCGCCGTCAACGCCAGGAACTGGGGGTTTGACATGAACGACCACAACAACAGCATCAACCCGGAAACCGCCATGGCCACCACTACCATGACCATGATCCAGGCCCTGCGCTCGGCCATGGATGTCATGCTCGAGCGCGACGACAATGTGGTGATCTACGGCCAGGACGTCGGTTACTTCGGCGGCGTGTTCCGCTGCACCGAAGGCCTGCAGAACAAGTACGGCAAGTCCCGCGTGTTCGACGCGCCGATCTCCGAAAGCGGCATCGTCGGCACCGCCGTGGGCATGGGTGCCTACGGCCTGCGCCCGGTGGTGGAAATCCAGTTCGCCGACTACTTCTACCCGGCCTCCGACCAGATCGTTTCCGAGATGGCGCGCCTGCGTTACCGTTCGGCCGGCGAGTTCATCGCCCCGCTGACCCTGCGCATGCCCTGCGGTGGCGGGATCTATGGCGGCCAGACCCACAGCCAGAGCCCGGAAGCGATGTTCACCCAGGTGTGCGGCCTGCGCACTGTCATGCCGTCCAACCCGTATGACGCCAAGGGCCTGCTGATCGCCTCGATCGAATGCGATGACCCGGTGATCTTCCTGGAACCCAAGCGCCTGTACAACGGCCCGTTCGACGGCCACCACGACCGCCCTGTCACACCGTGGTCGAAGCACCCGCAAAGCGCCGTGCCCGATGGCTACTACAGCGTGCCGCTGGACAAGGCGGCCATTACCCGCCCCGGCAACGACGTGACCGTGCTGACCTACGGCACCACGGTGTACGTGGCCCAGGTGGCTGCCGAAGAAACCGGCGTCGACGCCGAGGTGATTGACCTGCGCAGCCTGTGGCCGCTGGACCTGGACACCATCGTCGAGTCGGTGAAAAAGACCGGCCGCTGCGTGGTGGTACACGAGGCCACCCGCACCTGCGGCTTCGGCGCCGAACTGGTGTCGCTGGTGCAGGAACACTGCTTCCACCACCTGGAGGCGCCGATCGAGCGCGTCACTGGCTGGGACACCCCCTACCCCCACGCACAGGAATGGGCTTACTTCCCAGGGCCTTCGCGGGTAGGTGCGGCATTGAAAAAGGTCATGGAGGTCTGAATGGGCACGCACGTCATCAAGATGCCGGACATTGGCGAAGGCATCGCGCAGGTCGAGTTGGTCGAGTGGTTCGTCAAGGTCGGCGACATGATCGCCGAAGACCAGGTAGTGGCCGACGTCATGACCGATAAGGCCACCGTTGAAATCCCTTCGCCGGTCAGCGGCAAGGTGCTGGCCCTGGGTGGGCAGCCAGGTGAAGTGATGGCGGTCGGCAGCGAGCTGATCCGCATCGAAGTGGAAGGCAGCGGCAACCATGTGGATGTGCCCACCCAGGATGTGCCCAAGCGCGAACAGATCGAGGCTCCCGCTGCCCCGGTAGCCGCCAAGCCAGAGCCGCAGAAGGAAGCAAGACCGGCCGCGTGCCAGGCGCCCGTCAACCACGAGGCAGCCCCGATCGTGCCGCGCCAGCCAGGCGACAAGCCGCTGGCCTCGCCGGCGGTGCGCAAGCGTGCCCTGGATGCCGGTATCGAACTGCGTTACGTGCATGGCAGCGGCCCGGCCGGGCGCATCCTGCACGAAGACCTCGACGCCTTCATGAGCAAGCCGCACAGCACTGGCGGACAAGCGCCGAGCGGCTATGCCAAGCGCACCGACAGCGAGCAGGTGCCGGTGATCGGACTGCGCCGCAAGATCGCCCAGCGCATGCAGGACGCCAAGCGCCGGGTCGCGCACTTCAGCTATGTGGAAGAAATCGACGTCACCGCCCTGGAAGCCCTGCGCCAGCAACTCAACAGCAAGCACGGCGACAGCCGCGGCAAGCTGACCCTGCTGCCGTTCCTGGTGCGCGCCCTGGTCGTGGCACTGCGCGACTTCCCGCAGATCAACGCCACCTATGACGACGAAGCCCAGGTCATCACCCGCCATGGCGCGGTGCATGTGGGCATCGCCACCCAGGGTGACAACGGCCTGATGGTACCGGTGCTGCGCCATGCCGAAGCTGGCAGCCTGTGGAGCAATGCCGGCGAGATCTCGCGCCTGGCCAACGCTGCCCGCAACAACAAGGCCAGCCGCGACGAGCTGTCCGGTTCGACCATCACCCTGACCAGCCTGGGCGCCCTGGGCGGCATCGTCAGCACACCGGTGGTCAACACCCCGGAAGTGGCGATCGTCGGCGTCAACCGCATGGTCGAGCGGCCTGTGGTGATCGACGGCCAGATCGTCGTGCGCAAGATGATGAACCTGTCCAGCTCGTTCGACCACCGCGTGGTCGATGGCATGGACGCCGCGCTGTTCATCCAGGCCGTGCGTGGCCTGCTCGAACAACCCGCCTGCCTGTTCGTGGAGTGAGCATGCAACAGACTATCCAGACTACCCTGTTGATCATCGGCGGCGGCCCTGGCGGCTACGTGGCTGCCATCCGCGCCGGGCAACTGGGCATACCCACCGTGCTGGTGGAAGGCCAGGCACTGGGCGGTACCTGCCTGAACATCGGCTGCATCCCGTCCAAGGCGCTGATCCACGTGGCCGAGCAGTTCCACCAGACCTCGCGCTTTGCCGGCCCGTCGGAGCTGGGCATTAGCGTCTCCTCGCCGCGCCTCGACATCGGCCAGAGCGTGGCCTGGAAGGAAGGCATCGT
>CAACWQ010000097.1_pt1 | contig 18211 bp, 19 predicted proteins | sample 2275681 | NCBI WGS metagenome assembly CAACWQ01 (sample SAMEA5312463, study PRJEB27640) | indoor metagenome | biome: indoor environment; feature: controlled; material: polymer furnished wood metals | place: Austria | collected 2011-04-21
CAGACACACGTGCATCGAAGTAGCGCCCGCCCAGCTTCGGGTGGTAGGCGTAGATGCCCGCCCCTTTCATCAGGTGATCTTCAATTTTCTTCCTTGCTATAACTGCGGTGAGAGTGGCCATCGCCTGCTCCATTCATGTGAGGTGTGCCGAGGCACTTGAGTCGCCATCTGGCGTTGAACTTGCCTTTGGGGATGTCCCTCATGGGCCTATAAATCCACATGAAAAACCCGGCGCGTGGCCGGGTTGGATGGAGCGTTTCTAAGCTTGCAGCTGGTAGCTACCAGTTACCTTGGTACCGCGCATGGCGCTGTAGTAATTGACGCGTTCGATGAAGGGGATGGCCTTCAACGCGGTTGAACTGAAGCCATGCGCTGAGCGGATGGTCTCAATGGTGCCTCCTGTTGAAAGCTCCCAGAGGAAAATGGTGCCACCATTGGCATGCACCGCTGCTTTACGGGTGATCTGCGCGTCTTTCATCAGTCGCGAGGCTTCGATGATGGGATGCATACCGCCACCCTTCACTTAGCTTTGGTGTTGGCGACGAACGATTCGAGTTCCTTAACGGTCGAGCCGAAATTTACTTTCTCGCAGAGCCCTTCGATCTCTTGGATGGACAGAGGGGTGAGCTGTCCGGAATTGCTTGCGATATCAAGCAAGCCCGGAGCTGCTGACTCGCCGCTTCGAAGGAACTCCTGATAGTGGCGAAGTGAGGCGAGGATCGTACCTTGTTCACGGTCATCGACCAGAACTGCAGTTTGAGTTGCTTGGATTTGCTTGGACATGCTGAATCTCCTGAATGAAACAGGTCTTGCGATGACCTGGTCCCAGGAGATGGTGAGCATCGAGCAATAAAGCTGGGCTCGGTTTGAGGTAGGGGTGCTGATGCGAGTGTGCGAGCTCTGCTCCGGTGATAGGCCGACAGGACAGAGCTCAGCTCCAATGTGTGCTGGTTTCTCTACTTTGGTTGGTCAGCCATGGTTGTACACTTGGTGCGGTAGCCATGCGGAGTTTTTTTGTTGAATCCGATAAATCCTCAGGAATTCGGCCCTGCTCGCGCACACTCCGAGGCAGAGCCTGATACCTCAAACCGCAGGTTCAATATCATCGATCATGAAGTCTAGTTCAGACCGCAAATAATCAAAGCGAGCATTAGCGACTACATCTGGATATTTGGAATCCATGAATGGGGAAACCATCCACCCTTTATGCTCGCTTTTTGATCGCTCTTCAAAAAACTCCGTCAAGCCAACCTGACTAATGACCTGAATTGCGATCTCATACTCCTCAATCGACATGATTGTGTATGGGTACTGATCTACCATGCTCTTTTCAAGACCAGCCTTGTCTAGGAGATTAAGAATAGCGTCTTCAAGTTTCTGGAAGATGGATGGGCCAAAGAGATACCAGTTTGAGAGAGTCAATACAACCGGGTAGAGTTTCCGACCCTCTGGCTTCCATGGCGTATACTCACTAACTACATCCGCCAAATTCTTGTAGTTCTGAACGACGAATTTTGCCAGATGATTAACCTCTTTCTCTAGAGCGCCCTCCTCTAGCTGGTAACGAGCTGGAAGTCCAAGGCGCTTCGATTTACACTCAATAAGCATAGCCGCCGATCCATCGTACACATACCAGTCCACCCCATCCTTCTTAGTCTTTTTAACGAAATACTCCTCTCCCGCTCGAATTGATAGATTGCCCGTTGTTATAAGCTCAGCACTTATTTCACCAACATATCGTTCAACCGCCGCCCCGTATGGATTCTCAAACCCCTCAATTCTTCCCAAGTCAAAAAATAAGCCTTCCGACACTCTCGACAAGATAAAATGAGGAACCGGGCAAATTACAATATTAGGGGCCTCTGGAAAAACACGAACCAAAGGTGTACTTTGCAAAGGGTTGATAGTGTACGACCAGTTCTCATTGTATTCTTGAACTGACTTGGTCCGCTCTCGGAGGGGCTGAAAATCCATCACAATCAAGTTGAAAAATGAATCCCGTTGCTGATCAGAAATTCCGAGCTGTGTAAAATCAGTATTCAGATCATATGAATTTTTTGAGATGAACGCACCGGCTGTCGCCATACCTAGGAGATAGAATTTCTTGATAGTGAGGCCAGTCTCCTTCTCCAAAAGGGCTTCAACCTCAGGCGCTCTGTAAATCCTAAAGTATCGAGCAAGCCGCAATTCGACAGTGTGGGCCTGCCAGGGGAACTGTTGCTGAATGATCCGATGCACTTCTTGGAAGATCATCTTTTCAAGGCGGCCGTGCACCTGTTGATCTTGCAGCTTCCTGACTTTCTCGATGGCGGAAACAAAATCTCTTAAGTCAAAAAGGTTTTTTGTAGCACCCACTCCAGAGTTCAAGATCACCTCACGCGCAAGGATATCGAGCTCCCAAGGAAATACTACACCCTTTATAGAACACTTGCCCTTTGGATGAATGCGTGAAAAGTGCAGAGGAATAGATTCCCCATATTGGATATTCTGAAAAAACCGACATATTTGTAGAAGGGCTGCAGTACGGTCAAGCTTGGCAACAAAATTACGAAGTGGCTTGTAATGGTGATACATTAGTCTTCCCTGATTATTTGACGTCAGAAAAAAGCGTAGAAACTAAGCACGATATTGCGTAGTACTTTACACTATCCCTCGGCGCTGGGCACTGCCACTATCTTGCTTGTCGAGACGACTACCGAGGCTGATTCGGATAACCTTTGTCCATGGCAGCGAAGCTTGAAATCCAACTCATCGGCCGATTTTGGCGACCTGATGTCTCTGTTTGTGAGACTCACAACTGATGGCAGGGAGGTAGCAATGGTGATGGCCTGCATAGAAGCCGAAAATGGACGTGGCCAACAAGCTTATGTCGATTACAGCACTTCGTATTCTGCACCAGGGACAACTGCAGCCTACAGAGTACCTCGACCCGTTCGAGCCATTGATCGGGCGTGGCTATTATCCCCCACCCCTCGTTGTCCTCGGTACCTCCCGCGGATTAGCCACTAGGGGAATTCAGGTGGCTGATAAGCGAAAGATCAGGAACTCATGATTATCGCCTGCATGCCAGGCTCTCGCGATCGAGGAGGCCGAGTACTGGAAGCAGTTCAGCCGGCCAGCATAGGGTGAATCTGGCTGGACCGAGGATGTTTTGAACCGATCAAAATCATAGCCCGCACGGTTGGAGGCTTGGCTCGGTTGATAGGCTGCATGCTGAGCTCGTTATCTTCCCGGCGCTGCTGCTGTTCGTGTGAGAGTATGGTGGGGTCGTTTGCGGGAGAGGGCGAAATCCTACGCTAAGGCTTTGGCCAACGATATTCTCCGGTAAGATTGATGTGTTCCCAGGGGATAGGAGAAGTCGCTTGATATCTAGTATGACGTCTGTCGCACCTGCTTGATCGCGGCCGCGATAGCTAGATCGCGTTGCTCCTCTTCTCCATCCGCGTTCCAAGCTGCGGAAAGGCACCCATAAGCGTACGCCTGGTCGAGCAGGCGACGCGGATCGACGTCCAGCGCACGAGAGAATGCGTCCGCCATCTGTGCAATGCGTCTAGGATCGAGACAAAGGTCGTCTCTGTCAGCCGGATCGTAGAACATATTGGCGGCGCCAAAGCCCACTTCACCGACCAGACCGACGGGATCTATCACCAGCCAGCCGCGACTGGAGAACATGATGTTTTCATGATGCAGATCGCCATGTAGCCCACGCAGTTCCGAGGCATTGCTCATCATTTGATCGGCTATAATCGCCGCGTGGACGTAGTCAGTTTGACAACCTGCGTTTTGATCATCGCGCGCCCGCTGAAACAAAGCTGCAAAGCGATCCCGGATCGGGAGAAGGGCAGAAGGCAGGGGTTCCTCAGATGCGGCATACAGCTTCGCCATTAGTTCCGCTGCAATTTCGGTCGCCTGGTAGTCGCCGTGCTCGGCAACGATGTGAGAGAGCATTCGCTCCCCGGCATATTCGAGCAACATCAGATTGTTCTCACGACCGAGCAACCGGACTGCTCCCCTCCCATTGCGCCATACCAGATAGTCGGCCCCGCGCAGTTCATCAGCAATGTCTTCTATAGGTTTCAATCCCTTGACGATTGCAGGAGTCCCGTCTGGCAATGAAACTTTCCAAACGAGGCTGGAAAAGGTGTCCGCAATGAGAACAGGTTGCGAAACGTGCCAATGAGCAGGAAAAACAGGCGGCATGAACATCAACCCCAAGTCAGAGGGTCCAATCGCAGATAGAAGGCAAGGCGTTCGCGGTCGGGGGCTTCGATCCCCAATACATTGAATAGGACAGCGAAGGCGCGCTCTGCTTCATCTGGCGCTGCCCAGTTCTCTTCGGCGTTAGCAATCATGAGTGCCAAATCGGCATAGCGATCTGCTGTTCCGAGCCGCCCAAGGTCGATCAGACCCGTGCATTGAAGAGTTTTAGGGTCCACCATGAAGTTCGGCATGCAGGGATCACCATGGCAAACAACCATATCGGTGCGCTCTTGGTCGAGCCGCACCGGTAGCTCTCGTTCGACACGAGCCAAAAGATCGAGCTGCGGCGTACTCTTGTCCTCGTCCGGTAAGAAGTCGGGATTGACGGCATTGCGGGACACCACATCAACGGCGCGTCCGAACATTCGCGACAGCCTGCGCTCAAACGGACATTGATCAACCGATAGGCTGTGAACAGCGCCAAGTTGCTGCCCCATTGACGGCCACGCTTTGAGCAAATCCGCTCCAGACAGATCAGCCGCCGGTACTCCCGGAATTGCCGTTATCACCAAGCATGCACCCTCCTGTTCCTCCTGCCAGTTGATCACCTCGGGGCAAGCCACACCTCGACCTTTGAGCCAAATGAGGCGGTCACGCTCTCCAGCGAGCTCACCGCGGCGGGAAGCAGGTGCGATTTTCGCGAAGGCATGCCCGTCACCACGTCGAAAAACAAAATCACCAGATTCTCCGCCTCTGACAGGCAACCAGTCAGAATGCGATTCACCAAAAAAAATATTAGTTCGATTCAATGGAGGTTCCTTCAGTTTTCTGATGAAGCGCGGAGGTGGCTCAACCTGCGAAAAGAAACGAGTTGCTACGTAAGTCCGAGAACATGCTTTCCATGGTCTCTGAGCTCGCCTTTGGGACCGACATATCGGTAGAGAGTGACGCGCTCGATGCCGAGTTCCTTGCAGAGATCGGAAACTGAAGTATCGCGCTGGGCCATGGCGGCTTGCGCGAGACGCACCTGAGCTTTGGTGAGCGCGAATTTTCGTCCGCCCTTGCGACCGCGCGCTCTCGCGGAGGCGAGACCCGCCATGGTGCGCTCTCGGATCAGATCCCGCTCGAACTCGGCCAAGGTGGCGAAGATTCCGAACACCATGCGACCGGACGCAGTCGTGGTGTCGATCTGAGCGCCCTTTCCAGTCAGAACCCGCAGGCCGATCTTGCGGTCTGACAGCTCCTTCACCGTGTTGACCAGATGGGCAAGCGATCGTCCGAGGCGATCGAGCTTCCAGACCACCAGCACATCGCCGTCACGCAATGACTTGAGGCAGGCAGTCAAGCCAGGGCGATCATCACGACCGCCGGAAGCAAGATCATCATAGATATTGTCCCGTTCGACACCTGCGGCGCGCAAGGCGTCGTGCTGCAGGTCGAGAGACTGCGAGCCATCGGCTTTGGAGACGCGGGCATATCCGATCAGCATGTATCACAAACGTTGGTTTGAGGCGGCGCTTCGGCCACGATTGCATTGACCTCTGGAAATGTATCTCAACCAGCTTCATAAACAAAGCGTCTTGAACGCTATCAGATTTTGAAAAAGGAACATGTATGCCGCGTCGCGTCACTCTAACCGATCGGCAGAAAGACGCGCTGTTGCGCTTGCCGACTTCACAGACGGATTTGCTCAAGCACTATACGCTGAGTGATGAAGACCTTGGGCATATCAGGCTGCGTCGGCGCGCTCACAACAGGTTCGGCTTCGCCCTGGGGGTTTGGGGAGCAATGGAACCAAAAACCAACGTAAGCTCTGAATCCCACCGTAAAGGGGCTTTCCGATCTCCAGCTCACCCGCCAGGCATTACTCTCTGATCAGTGCCTCGATGATCGGGCAGATCGTTCCGCCGTCTCCCGCATCACATTGCTGCACCAGTTCGCCTAACAGTTGCTGCATGACGACCAAGTCGGCCATCTTCTGCTCGATCAACGCGAGCTTGCGTGCAGCCCGTGCTCGCGTTTCGGCACAGGCGCACGACTCATCCAGCGTCAGCAGTCCACCGACTTCCGAGAGCGTGAAACCCAGCGCCTGAGCCCGCTTGATGAAACGCAGTCGCTTCACCATGTCCACCGGATAGCGCCGATGGCCACCCAAGGGTTTGGCTGGTTCATCCAGCAGCCCGCGTCGCTGGTAGTAGCGGATCGTCTCGACGTTCACCCCGGCGGCGTCTGCCAGCTTGCCAATGGTCAGCTCTGTGGCCATCACTTTCTCCTTGATTCCGTACTTTGGTACGGAGTTTAGAATAGCACCTAGGCAATCAGGCTCAGGAGATGGGAATGGGGATGCAACTCACCGGGAAAGGCTCGCTGGTCGCGAGTTCGCTGACCGCCATCGGTGCGTCGGTGTGCTGTGTCGGGCCACTGGTGCTGTTGGCACTCGGTGTCGGCGGTACGTGGGTGGGCGCTCTGACCATGATGGAGCCACTACGCCCCCTCTTCATCGGGTTGACTCTACTGTTCCTGGGATTGGCATTCCGCAAGCTCTACCTGGTGCCACAGGTTTGTACGCCAGGTACACCCTGCGCCGATCCGCGCACGCTCGTGCGACAGCGACTCGTGTTCTGGATCGTCAGCGTGCTGCTGCTCGGCCTATTGGCCGTGCCGTGGCTCGCCCCGCTGTTCTACTGAAGGAGATTAACCATGCGCAAACTGCTGATCGCCGTGCTTTTCGCCTTGCCCTTCGTGGCGCTGGCGGCTCCCCCGAAAACCGTCACGCTCGACGTGCAGAACATGACGTGCGGACTCTGTCCGATCACGGTCAAGAAGTCGCTGGAGAAGGTGTCCGGCGTGAGTGACGTCCAGGTCAATTTCGACCAGAAGACGGCGACCGTCACCTACGATCCCGATAAGGCCCAGCCCGAGGCACTGACTGAGGCGACCGCGAACGCGGGATACCCCTCCACAGTGCAGAAGTGAGGTCACGATGAGCGCCATTGTCCTTGAGTCCGTGCTGACTTGCCCGCGCTGCGGCTTCGCCAAGCCGGAAACCATGCCCACGGACGCCTGCCAGTTCTATTACGAGTGCAGCAACTGCAAGGCGCTGCTGCGCCCCAACCCAGGGGATTGCTGCGTTTTCTGTTCGTTCGGCTCGGTGAAGTGCCCGCCGATCCAGCAGCAGCTTGGGTGTTGCTCATAGCGTTTAGGGGGATCACAGGTCGTCGTCTGGATTACGCAGTGGCCGCAGCTCGCCGCGCGCAACTTCTTCCGGTACCGCAAAGGAATACCGCCCGAGCATGTTGATGTGCTCGTAGATCAGCGGCGATAGCCGGGCCAAATCCTCTTCCAGCACTGGATAGCCGTGCTGCTTGAGCCGTTCCACGGCCGCCGTCATGTAGAGGGTGTTCCACAGCACGATGATGTTCACCACCAGGCCCAGAGCACCGAGCTGGTCTTCCTGGCCTTCGCGGTAGCGCTGGCGGAGCTCGCCGCGTTTGCCGTGGAACACGGCGCGGGCCAGGCTGTGCCGGCCTTCGCCTCGGTTCAACTGGGTCAGGGTGGCGCGGCGCTTGGACTCGTCGTCGATATAGGTCAACGTGTGCAGAGTCTTTTCGATCCGCCCGAATTCGGCCAGCGCCTGGGCCAGCCGGGTGGGTCTATCTCCCGTTTGCAGCGTGCGCATGATGCCAGTCGCCGGCACCCGGCCGAGTTTGAGCGAGCCGGCCAGGCGCAGCAGGTCGTCCCAGTGCTCGGCGATCAGGTCGAGTTTGACCGACTGGCGGGCCAGCCCGTTGAGCTTGCCGTAGTCCGCGTCCGGGCGCGTGCGCCAGAAGCGGGTACCGCCGACATCGGCCAGCCGCGGACTGAAGTGGTAGCCAAGTAGGCGGAAGAGCCCGAACACCACATCGCTGTAGGCCCCGGTGTCGGTCATGATTTGCGTCGGCTGCAACTCGGTCTGCTGTTCCAGCACGACCGCCAGCAACACCAGGCTGTCGCGCAGCGTGCCGGGCACGGTGATGGCGTTGAGGCCGGAGAATTGGTCGGAAATCAGGTTGTACCAGGTGACACCCCGGCCGGTGCCGAAATACTTCGGATTGGGGCCGGCATGCACGGTGCGCACCGGTACGACGAAGCGCATGCCATCGGCGGAGGCGACCTCGCCGCCACCCCAGACTTGGGCCAGTTCCAGTTGGCTTTGCGCTCCGACCAGGATGGCGTTAGCCGCTGACAGGGTGTCGTCGCGGATATAATTCTGGCTGACCCAGGACAGCCGGTCACGGCGCAGCGCCGGGTTGTCGGTGCGGATCAAGGGCTCCAGGCCGGTGTTGCAGGCCCCGCCCAACAGCACCGCGCAGAGGCTGGTGACCAGGTTGTCGGCGCGTGCATTGCGTTCGGAGACATGGGTGAAGGCCTCGGAAAAGCCAGTGCGGGCGGCGATTTCCAAGAGGATTTCCGGCAGATCGACACGCGGCATCAGGTCAGACACGGCCGCCCGCAGTTGCAGCAACGAGCAGGGCTCGTCCAGCTTGTCCAGCGCCCCGAGCGACAGTTCGGTCTTGCCCTCGGTGTTCTCGCTCAGTTGAATCGCCGGGTTGTCGGGCAGGCGCGCGGCTACTGCCAGCCAGGTTGCATCCAGCTCGACGGACAAGGCGTCCAGGGTGGTTTTGGCGTCGATGGTCAGGCCCAGTGACCGGCAGATGATCGGTCGCGCCGCCAGCCATTCGGCACCGTCGAGCAGGCCAAGACGCGGGTCGGCATAGCGCCAACTGGGCGAGACGAAGACATCGCGGCGGCGCAGGGCCGTGCGCAGCGCATCGAGCGTGCAGAACACATAGGCACCCATGTCGAGGGAGCCATCTTCGCGGGTGATGTGCTTCTGCCAAGCCTTGGCCACGATCTCCTGCGGCGCGTCATCCTCTGGCTTCCGGCGCGGCAGGTTCAGTTGCAGCCACTCCAGACTAGCCGCCACGCCCTTGCCGGCCGGGCTGAAGCCGAAGCGGATGTGCTTGAGCAGGTCGGGCAGGAAGCGGCGCACGCTGCGGTAGCGCGCTTCCAATGCAAGAAAATAGACGTCATCTACCGGGCGGATCAGCGCGTTGACCTCTTCCAGGGCCTTTTCCAGGGTGGTCCTCGGCAGGTCGTTGAACAGCCGGGCGCGCACGTTGTCATCGCTGATCGAGCTGTCCAGCACGACCTTGCACGCGGCGGCGAGCGTCGCGGCCGACCGATCCAGGTCTTTCAGGCTGCGCATGCGGGCTTTCTTGTCGGCCTTCTCCGCGTTGCTGAACAGGTCGCGCAGCAAGGCCTCCAGGACTTCCAGTGCGTCGTCGTGCGCAGTCGCCTCCAGGCAGAGTGCGAAGGCCACCAGTGTCGCCATCCGCCGCGACGCCGGCAGCCGATTAATCGCGGTGACCTTGGCCGTGTTGGCGAAGCGGGCCAGGGCGGCGATACGGCTGGGAGGGATGTGCGCCGCCGCCGGCAAGGTGATGCCGATGCCGCGCACGTCATCGAGCCGGCGCAGTGCCCGAATCAACGCGGGGCCACTGACCATGACCGGGCCGGAGCGCAATTGATCCAGCCGGGAGCTGCGGTTGCCTTCGGCCACCGTCAGCAAGTCTTGCAGTTGCAATCGCTGTTCCTCAGTCACGCTGCGGCCCAGCGTAAACCAGAGGCGTTCTTCGACCCGACTGCGCAACTGGGCGATAAAGCGCTCTAGTTGAGACACACCAGGCAGGAGGACTTTCTGTGTGAACAGCCACGAGGTGGCTCGCTCAAACAGCACTCCCGGCCGGTCGGTGCCCGTCCAGCAGAGGGCATACAGCCAGCGGCTCAAGCGAAAGCCGATGCCCGGATCGGTGAAATGACGATAGCCAAAGCGGTTCTGAATATCGGTGGCATGTATCCAGCGGCGATGATCGCTATAGCGCTGGAGGCAGTCGGGGTCTGGAATCGCCAGTTGTCGGCAAAGCACCTGCAGGACTTCCACCGGCACGGCGGCGGGCTTGTCCGGCAGAACGCCAACGAAGCGGACGGTGGTCAGCAGAACGGCATAACCCAGACGGTTATGGTTACCCCGCAGCACCTGGATGGCTTCACGGTCTTCATCGCTCAGGTGGAAGTAACGTTCCAGCTCTTCACGGCTGGGCGAATCAACATAGCGGCCAAAACCGTCGCGTTGCTCTTGAGTCAGAAAACCGACCGGCATTGATCACAGCACCTCGACGCAGAACACGGCGGGCGTGACGATCCGCGTGCGTTCGATGTGCCCGCGTTGCAGCAGGCCGGCGCGGCGATCACCGGTTATCAGGTAGTCCGCATCGCCCGCCAAGGCCATGGCCAGCAAAAACGAGTCATCCGGATCATCGGCTTCGACCTCGATGGTCAGGCGCTCCAGTACCACAGCCCGTTGCAGGTTATTGATCATGGCGCCCACCTTGGCGGGCTGTAGGATGGCCTGAAGCTTGGGATAGCGGCTGGCTCGACGAATTTCATCGAGTTGCATCCGCGAGGTCACCACCTCGAAACGCGCCGCCCGCCAGGCACGGTAGATCGCATCGGGCGCGCCATGTGGCGAGATCAGGGCGCTGAACAGGATGTTGGTATCCAACACGACCCGCATCAGCGCTTACGTGCCCAGTCGAGCGCTTCGTCAACCGCGTTGGTCAATTCTGCCTCACTCAGATGGGCGTTAGCGGCCTTGGCCTGCTCAGCGCTCAGCTCCAGGATGTGTGCCCGTACCGCTTCTTCGATGAAGCGCGACAGGTCGCCCTTACGGCCGCCGCCCTGGCTGGCCAGAAACATCCGAAGCGACTGGTCGGTGTCGGCCGAGACGGCGACATTCCAGCGAATGGTATTCATAGCGTTCTCCGCTAATAGGTGTTTGTGTGTTTATACGCCAATCACAAAGGGCGATGCAATGGTTCGACAAAACGAAGGTTTTGCCGAACTCTATCGAGGAATGGCTCGGTTCGTTAAGCTCCCCGCGCTACGGTTCAAATAACTGGTACGCTTAATCAAAGTTCAACTATTACTAACGTAGTCGAGTAAACAGTACTTTTGATGAAGATCGGTTATGCGCGAGTGAGCACTCGGGATCAGAAAGCCGACCTACAAGTCGATGCCCTGAAACAGGCCGGGTGCGAACGCATCTACCAAGACATCGCCAGCGGCGCGAAAAGCGCCCGGCCGGAGTTGGACAAACTGCTGGCCAACGTGCGGCCGGGTGATGCCGTGGTGATCTGGAAGCTGGATCGCCTTGGGCGTTCCCTCAAGCACCTGGTCGAGTTGGTCGGCGAGCTGGCAGAGCGCAAGGTCGGCTTACAGAGCCTGAATGACCCCATCGACACCACCCACGCCCAAGGCCGCCTGGTGTTCAACCTGTTCGCCTCGCTGGCGGAGTTCGAGCGCGAGCTGATCCGCGAGCGGACTCAGGCGGGTCTGTCGGCCGCACGGGCGCGTGGCCGGATCGGTGGCCGTCCCAAGGGCCTGCCAGCCAAGGCTGAGGCCACCGCCATGGCGGCCGAAACCCTCTACCGCGAAGGTCGCCTGAGCGTCAGCGCGATCGGCGAGAAGCTGCACATCTCCAAGAGCACGCTGTACAGCTACCTGCGCCACCGTGGTGTCGAGATCGGCGCGTACCAGAAGAGCGCCAGGTCACGCGACCAGCAGCCTTCGGCCGCGTCGCCGGCAGAGCCGCCCGCCGCCGAGCGGGTGGCCACCGTCACCCTGCGCCTCGCGGTGGTGAATAACAGCAAGTTCGTGCGCGGCCGGAAGCGGGCCACGGAGAACATTGAGCGCTACTGCCTGGAGCCCTATGGCATGAAGCGGCTGGATGCCGGCCACTATGAGTTGACCATTCCGTATCGGAGCGACGATGAGCTGGACAAGAGCGTGCATGACCTGCTGACCGAGATCAGCCAGGAGGCCGACATGCGCAACTGTTTTGTCGAGATGGGCGCCTGGGAAGAAGACACCGAAAAGCGTTGGTAGGGCTTACGTTGGTTTTTGGTTCCATTGCTCCCCAAACCCCATGTTCTCGCCCTTCATCGATGCGGCCTCCAAGGCCAGCTATGCCGAGGGTAACCTGGCCAGCCGGTTCGCCTATGTCGATGCGCATCTGGCCAGCCATGAGTACCTCATGGGCAGCCAGTTCAGCGTGGCCGACGCCTACCTGTACAACGTGCTGTGCTGGCCGCCGCGCGTGGGGGTGGATATCACCAGGTACGCGGCTATACAGGCGTTCATGACGCGCATGGAACAGCGCCCGAGCGTGCAGGCAGCTTTGGAGGCCGAAGGCATTCAACGTCAGTAAGCCGCGGCGCGACCCGGTGGGAGCGGCCTTGTGTCGCGAAAGGGCCGCAAAGCGGCCCCAGGATTTCAGCGGCGCTGCATAAATTGTTGGGGCTGCTTTGCAGCCCTTTCGCGACACAAGGCCGCTCCCACGTCCTACAGCGGTGATGCTGGTCAGTGCAAGGAGGGGTGGCTTGCGAACAACTGCACCGCCCAATCGAGGAACACCCGCAGCTTGGCCGGCAAGTGCCGGTGCTGCGGGTACACCAGGTAGATCGGCAGCGGGTCGTTGTGCCAGTCCTGTAGCACTGGGACCAGGCGTCCCTCTTGCAGGTGCGCGGCCAGCAGGTGCTCGGCCATCTGCACGATCCCAAGGCCCGCAACCCCCGCCGCTGTATAGGCGACGCTGTCGTTCAGGGCGATATGGCTGGACAACCCCACCTGCACACGCTCGCCCTCGCGAGCGAAATACCAGTCGAAGACCTTGCCCGTGCGTGCGGAGAAGTAGTTGACGCAGGCGTGCCCGGCCAGTTCGTCCGGATGCTGCGGGCAGCCATGGCGTTCGAGGTAGCCGGGCGAAGCGCAGGTCAGGTAGCGCATGCTGCCGACGCGCTTTGCCACCAGCCGCGAGTCGGCCAGCTGGCGGCCGCCGCGTATGGCGCAATCCACCCCTTCCTCGACCAAGTCTACCGGCCTGTCGCTGCTGCCCAGCTCCAGCTGGATACCGGGGTAGGCGGCGAAGAATTCCGGCAGCGCCGGGACGATCACTTCGCTGGCAAGCCAGGTGGGAGCATCCACGCGCAAGCGCCCGGCGGGACTCTGCTGGTTGTGCGCCAGATCGTCCTCGGCGTCGCGCACCGCCGACAGGATGCGCAGGCAGCGCTCGTAGTAGGCCGCTCCCTCGGCGGTCACGCTGACGTGCCGGGTGGTGCGGTTCAGCAGCTTGGCCGACAGCGAGGCCTCCAGCGCCTGCACCAGGGTCGACACCGTGGCCTTGGGCAGCTTCATGTTCTCGGCTGCGCGGGTGAAGCCACCGGCATCCACCACCTGCACGAACACTTCCATCGCTTGCAGCTTGTTCATGGACGATCCTCGTGGTGGCTGGCCCCGGCAATCAGCACTTGCAGGATGAACAGCGCTGGCGCCAGGTCCTGGGCGATCATGTCAGCCTTCGAGGTCGGGCGCACGCTGCGCCCGCAAGGCACGAACAAGGGGTCGGCGAAGCGCACGCGCAGCTTGCCGAGCACATTGCTCACCGCAGGCTGGGTCACGTTCAGGCGCTTGGCCGCTTTCGACACGCCGCCCTCCTGGTACACCACCAGGAAAGTCACCAGGGTGTTGAGGTCGAAGTGCAGGAAGTGGCGCACATCGACCGTGGTCACAGGCTTCCCCGTACCACGAAGCTCTGCCAGCCACGCATGTGGCGGATGAAACGCTCGCTCAGGCCGCCCGCGCGCAGGTACTCGGCGGTGACCGGGGTCGCCGGGCTGTCGTACAGCGGGTTGGCCTGCACTTGCAGCGGGAAGTCGCGTTGCAGGATGTCAGCGCGGCCGATCAGCACGAAGTCGCAGCCCTCTTCGAGCAGCTGTGCAGCGCGTTGCGCGCCCATGATCTTGCCTGCCGCGCCCAGGCGCACGCGCTTGCGCGGCAGTTCGGTGAACACGCTGAGCATGCGCAGGCCCTTGAAGTCGCCTTCCTGGACGATCTGCGCGCTGTCCCACAACGCCAGGTCGAGGTAGTCGATCAGCTCGCGGTCGAGGATATCGGCGGTGACTTCGCGCAGTTCCTCAAGGCGCAGGCCGTAGCGCTCCACCGACAGGCGCCAGCCGATCTGGAAGTCCGGGCCACAGACGCGGCGGATGCCTTCGATCACTTCCAGGGTCAGGCGTGCCCGGTTCTCCAGGCTGCCGCCGTAGCGGTCGGTGCGGTCGTTGAGATGCGGCGACATGAACTCCGAGAGAATCCAGCCGAATGCACCATGGATGGCCACGCCATCGAAACCGGCGCGTTCGGCGCGCAGCGCACCGGCGATGAAGCTGTCGCGGATGCGTTCGACCTGCTCGGTGCTCAGTGCCCGCACGCCTGGCACCGTGAAATTTGAAGCGGGCGACGGGGTGCCGCCGATCAGCGGGTTGGCGCGGTGCCCGGCGTGGTGCAGCTGCACGGCGGACAAGCCGCCGCCTGCACGCACGGCATCGGCCATCTGGGTCAGGCCTTCGAGGTGTTCGTCGCAGAAGATGCCCAGCTGGCGTTCGAAGCCGATGCCACCGGCTTCGACATGGCTGGCGCAGGTTTGTACCAGGCCGTAGCCACTTTGGCCGACCTGGGCCATCCAGTCGACATCGAATGCCGAGGCGGTGCCGTCGTGTTCGCTTTGCTGGTTGGTCAAGGGCGCCAGCATGAAGCGGTTGCGCATGGCCGGGCCGTGCAGCAGGGACAGGGGTTTGAACAAGTCCGAGACAGGCATGGGAAAGCCTCCAGTTTCAAAAAAGAAATGGCGGCCGGGGGAGCGCCCGGCCGCTTGGGGGTTCAGCCGCGGTTGCCGGGCTGGTCGAGGTTGGCGTTGCTCCAGCCGCCGCCCAGTGCCCGCACCAGGTCGACGGTGGCGCGGGCGCGCTCGCCCTCGGCCTGGATCAGCGCCTGGCGGTTGCGCAGCAGCGTGCGCTGGGCATCGACCACGTTCAGGTAGTCGACATCGCCCTCGTCGAAGCGCGACTGCGCCGCACCCGCCACCCGCGTGGACGCTTGTTCGGCGCCGCGCTGGTGAGCGATGCGCAGGTCCAGGGTGCGCAGCGAAGCCAGGCCGTCCTCGACCTCGCGAAAGGCCTGCAACACGGCCTTGCGGTATTCGCCGACGCGCTGCTGGTACAGCGCCCGAGCGCGGGCCAGGTCGGCATCGCGCCGCCCGCCGTCGAAGAGCGGCAGGTTCAGCGCCGTGCCCACCAGCGGCCCGAGCAGGAAGGTGCGTTGCGACCAGTGGGCCAGGTTGCCCAGTTCCTGCGACTCGTAGCCCAGGCTGCCGGTCAGGGTCAGCGCCGGGAAGAACGCCGCCTTGGCCACGCCGATACGCGCGTTCTCGGCAGCCATGGCGCGCTCGGCGGCGGCCACGTCCGGGCGCCGTTCGAGCAGGCTCGAGGGCAGGCCCGGCGGTAGGCGTACGGTCACCGCCTGCAAGGGCGCAGGCGCCAGCGAGAAGGTGGCAGGCGCCTGGCCGAGCAGGGTCGCCAGGGCATGGGCGGTGAGGGTGTATTGCAGTTCCACGGCCTGTTGCTCGGCACGGGTCGAGAACAGCTCGGTGCTGGCCTGGTCGACGATGAAGCTGGCGACGTCGCCATCGTCCAGCCGGCGTTGCAGCAGGCGTTGGGCATCTTCGCGCAGACGCACGGTCTCGCCCAGCAGGCGGCGCTCGCCTTCCAGTTGGCGCAGGCTGAAGTAGGTACGGGCGACATCGGCCTGCACCAGTAACAGCATCTGGTGCGCCAGGGCCTGCTGCTGGGCCGCGTCGGCCTGCGCGGCATCCACCGATGCCGCCACGCGGCCGAACAGGTCGACCTCGTAGGCCACCGTGGCCTGGGCGCGCCACAAGGTCTGCGAGGTGCCGGGGGCGCCGTCGCCATCGCCGTCGGCGGCACCGGAGGTGCGCTGGCGGGTGGGGCCGAAACCTGCGTCCACCGATGGCACGCGCGCTGCCTCGCTACGTGCGGTCAGGGCGCGGGCCTGTTGCAGGCGGGCCATGGCGATGCTGACATCGGGGTTGGCCTTCAGCGCTTCCTGTTCCAGGCGCATCAGCACCGGGTCGCCGAGCACCTCCCACCAGGGCGATGGCGCCTGCTGGTCGGCGGGCTCGGCCGGGCGCCACTGGCCTGGCGTTTCCGCAGGCTTGAGGGGTGTGAAGACACCCGGTTCGGCCTCGGCGAAGCGAGCCGGCACGTTCAGGCCGAGCGCTGGTTGGTCGGGGGTGACCGAGCAAGCCGCGAGCAACGCGATAGCGATGGCCAGGGCACAACGTGCAGGCGATGGGGTCGAGTGGTTCATGCCTGGCCCTCCGGCTGCTGTTGTTCAGGGTGATGCGGGACGATGGCGGGGGGCTGGTGCTGCGCCGCCGAGTGCAGGGGCCGGCCTTTGCCCAGGGCCCTGGCCAGCACGTAGAACAAGGGGGTGAGGAACAGCCCGAAGAAGGTCACGCCGATCATCCCGAAGAACACCGAGATCCCCATGGCCTGGCGCATTTCGGCGCCTGCACCGCTGGACAACACCAGTGGCACCACGCCCATGATGAACGCCATGGAGGTCATCAGGATCGGCCGCAAACGCAGGCGGCAGGCCTCGATTACCGCCTTGAGCGTGGGCATGCCGGCAATCTCCAGCTCCCGGGCGAACTCGACGATCAGGATGGCGTTCTTCGAGGCCAGGCCAATCAGTACGATCAGGCCGATCTGGGTGAAGATGTTGTTGTCGCCCCCGGTCAGCCACACGCCCATCAGGGCCGAGAACAGGCTCATGGGCACGATCAGCAGGATCGCCAGCGGCAGGGTCAGGCTCTCGTACTGGGCGGCCAGCACGAAGAACACCAGCAGCACGCACAGCGGCAGGATCCACACCGCGCTGTTGCCGGCGATGATCTGCTGGTACGTCAGGTCGGTCCATTCGTAGGTCATGCCGGCAGGCAGGGTTTCCCGGGCAATACGGTCGATCGCTTCCATCGCCTGGCCAGAGGAATAGCCCGGCGCCGGGCTGCCACTGACGTCGGCGGCGGTGAAGCCGTTGTAGCGCACTACCTGGTCGGGGCCGTAGGTCTGGCTGACCTTGGCCACCGAAGCGATCGGCACCATCTGCCCGGACGTGCTGCGCACGTGCAGTTGCCCGATGTCGTCGGCCTTGGTGCGGAACTGCCCGTCGGCCTGCATGCGCACCTGGTACACCCGGCCCAGGAAGTTGAAGTCGTTGACGTAGTACGAGCCGAGGAAGGCTTGCAGGGTATCGAACACCGCCGAGGTGTCCACGCCCAGCTGCTGGGCCTTGGCGCGGTCGATGTCGATCTTCAGCTGCGGCACGTTCACTGTGTAGGTGGAGAACAGTGGGCTGAGCTCGGGGGCCTCGGCGGCCTTCTTGATGAACGCCTGGGTCGCGCTGTACAGCGCCTCGTAACCCAGGTCGGCACGGTCCTCGACCATCAGCTTGAAGCCGCCGGTGGTGCCCAGGCCGAACACCGGCGGGGGCGGGAAGATACCGGTGAAGGCATTACCGATGCTGGCGAATTCCTTGCCCAGCTCAGCGGCGACCTGGTCGGCGCTGATGCCCTTGCGTTCATCGAACGGCTTGAGCATCACGAAGCTCAGGGCGGTGCTGGAGCTCTTGGTCACGAAGTTGATCGACAGCCCGCTGTAGGTCGAGGTGCCCATCACCGCCGGGTGCTTGAGGGCCATTTCGTTCATCTTGTTGATGGTCTGCTCGGTGCGGTCCAGGGTCGAGCCTTCGGGCAGCTGGGCCAGCATCACCAGGTATTCCTTGTCCTGGGCCGGCACGAAACCGCCCGGCACGTGGCCGGTCAGCCAGGCGGTGGCGCCCAGCAGGCCTACGTACACCAGCAGCATGGCGCCTTTGCGCTTGACCAGGCCCTGGATACCGCTGCCGTAGTGTTCGCTGGCGCGATCGAAGGTGCGGTTGAAGCGGTTGAAGAAGCGCCCGAACAGCTTCTGGGTGAGGCGGGTGAAGGCATCCGGCG
>CAACWQ010000513.1_pt1 | contig 17886 bp, 22 predicted proteins | sample 2275681 | NCBI WGS metagenome assembly CAACWQ01 (sample SAMEA5312463, study PRJEB27640) | indoor metagenome | biome: indoor environment; feature: controlled; material: polymer furnished wood metals | place: Austria | collected 2011-04-21
TGGCCATTTCACCGTGATCACTTGCCCGGCCATGGGCAACTCGATGATCACTGACGCCTCGACTGGCCGTTTAGGTGGGGCTTTTAGCGGGACGAAAGCCGGTAGTGAAGCTGCTGCAGGCTGATCTCGATAGAGCGGCAGCCATTTGCGGATGACGTTGGCATTGATGCCGTGGCTGATGGCAACACTGGACACCGTCGCGCCAGGTTGCAGGCATTCCTGAACGACTTGGGCTTTGAATGGTTTCGGATAAGAGCTTCGTTGGCGCATGGAAATCCTGGCGATAAGGGTGATCGCGTCCGCTTAAAAATACGCGGACACCATCGCCCTTAATGCTGGAGTTCGGAAGGTGAGTTCGCCGGACGCTTACAAACAGAAATGAAATGGGATGACTTGAACAAGCGACGGCAGTGGTGGCTTACCGGCTTTATCGCTCTAAAGATGTGGAATCAGTGGGCGCTCGTGATGATCTGCGCCCTGGTCACGACTGCTGCGTTCTACTACCCAATGCTTCAGATCCGGGAGCTGTACGGGAACATCGCGTCAGCCATTTTTTACGCTGCAGCCTATTTCCTCTGCGCCAAGCACATTGGATTTTGGATCATCAACCCCATCTGTGGGCTCATCAGCCTAAACGACGTCAAGCGAGCGTACGGCCCTCTCACCCGTCGGCATGTCCAGGACTGGGTCGTAGACTGGTGTACTCAGCCGGCCGGGTTCGCTGAGGTGCCACTGGACATTGCACAGTTCGCCCGGGCAAACGGCGAAGGCAAGTAGTCTACTCATATGCGCTCGGCCTCGACTCCCCAGCTGAGTCGAGGCCGAGCAGCACTACTGCCACACGCTCTCGCAGGCGCATCTGCGCAGCCACCTGCATTCCATGAATCATGGTTCAATCATCGTCTTTCGCAAGGCCGTAAGCGCTATGCGCAGGCCCGTGACCGCCGGTAAGGTCGTACAGCTCCTCGACTGTGTAGATGTTGCCGTTATCGCCGAACAGCACCCGATCGTCACGGTTGAACGAAGCTACAGCGCCCGGCTTCGGCCGGCGGCACCACAGCGCGATGTCTCGGATGAAGAAGCCCGTCGAGATGACTGCATAAACCAAGAATGTGAACAGCACTCCCTTCGTAACGAGCGCAAGCGCTCCAACGCCTAGGAACGCCAAAAGCCCTTTCGGCACTGTGTGGTCAGGGTCTCGCAGATGGCTCAGGCTGCAGCCGAAGGAAAACATCACCAGGGCCGCGGCGATCGCTACGCCCACATCTGCTTCAGCGCTTTTCTCGATGGTTCCCCAGATACCCGCGGCCACCGACCCTGCAATTGCGCCCAGGTGACGAACCAGCGCCAGCGGGGTGCGACGAATCCTATCCTCGATAGCCCAGAGGGCGCGTGTGGGCGCCATCATCTTGGGTGCCCTGACCATGCCGGCCAGTCCATCCACGGCGGCTTCCATCATGCGGACAGTCGACTGAGTCACCACCGACGTAGCCGCAAGATCGTGGATCAGCTGCACGCTACGCTTGAACTCTGGGGTTGCTCGCTTGACCGATCCTGGGTTGAAGTCAGCCAGGTCGATGCTGCCAGCGTACAAACCAAGGTAACCAGCAATCAAGGCCTCGGCTCGCACCACCTGTCGATCAACAATTCTGTTCAGATTCATCGCTCGTCCATTCGATTGCCCTTGCTGGCTAAAGGCTCCAGCAGCATCTAAGAATGCAACCTCAACAACCAGACTAGCCCAGCTCGATGGCTGGGCTTGAGTACACCTGGTGCTTGCTCCTACTTCAGCACTTTATTCAGGCCGTCACGCAGACACCGGGCCTGATCCTCGTAACGCTCGGAACGGTCTAGGACCTGACCGCTCGCATTCGTGGTTTGCCAAACGCTGTCCCCAGTGTCAATTTCGTCAACCAGCAACTCAAGCACCTGGCTGCTGTCGATCTGCACACTGTAGGCCAGCTCGAAGCCCTCCAGTTCTTCTTGCTCTGTGCTCATTTGCCTAGCTCTCCATTCTCGCGGCAGTCAACAGGACGTCTCATTCAGCTCGCTATTTTCACTTGCCCAAGGATTTCGGCAGCAGCTAGCTCTTTCGCGACTTTCTTACCTCCAGCCACTGTCTTGGCCGAAAGCACATTTCCATCTACCACAATTCGCGCCACGCATTCGAATTGCGGAGGGGCAATGCTCAGCTGGGTGAAGATGTAACTGGGCTCCGCCAGCCTGTTTTTTTGTGCCATCTCATTTAGCTGCACTACCGGGTTTGAGCTGCTCACGGAAGTCGCCTCACGTGACTTGGCCAGTCGCTCCAATAGGATGGCCGAAGCAGCTGCTTCAGCGGCCTTCTTGGTTGCACACTCTGGTGAGGTAGCACTTTCGACGTCGCCACCCTTCGGGTGGACAGTCGCGGTGGCTGTGAAGCTTGCAGCATTTGACGGTCCACTCATCGCGACATGCAAATGGGGAGCAGCCCACCCCCGCTTCCGGCAAAGTTCAATTAGCGCACCTTTGTAGTCAGTAGCGCGGGGCGCTGGAGAGCTTGATGACTGCGTCGGAGCCTCAGGGTTAAGGCTGTTTATGGGCAAACTCAAGTGACGACACAAAATCTCGACCATGGCTTTCTGCTTTGCTACACGCTTCTCGCGGTGCACACCAACACCCTGAAGACGCCGCCCACTTGCCGAGACAGCAACCACACACTTGAAGCCTCCATTTACACCGTGCACCGTTTCATCGAGCCCCTCAAAAACTTGAGTCTGGATTCCGTTCATGATGATCCTGACCACGTTGTGAGGGTGCTGGCACATCCAGTTCGAGAAAGCCACCCCAAGATCTTCGGTGATTGCTTCCCTTGGGATTTGAATCGCAAGTCGATCGACGATGGCGTCCGCTATCGTGTTGTTGTTGAGTCTTCGTATCAATTCAGCCACTACAGCTTCAGGCAAATGACCGGCGTCTTTCGCGAGCTTCACGGCAGCGCTGAGTACGTTGTCCTCCATATTGACCAGGTTCCCACTCGCCACCAAGCGCTGAGCTTTCCGCGCCAGCACCTCCTTGTGGTAGTCGACAGTGGATTCGGATCGCTCTCGCAGCGTTTTGTTGATCGACGCAGAGATTGTAAGCAGATCTGCTTGCGAATATGGCAGCGGGCAATTGTCGAGATGCGCCCGAATCTGGCGAATGTTCACCAAGTCGGCATACCGACGAAGCGGAGAGGTGCCGTGGAGGTACAGCGTTAGGCCAAGACCGTAATGCCCACGCGCCACGCCATCGTAAACAGCACGCTCTATGAGTGCCCCTAACTGCGCACCCACAGAGGCTTCGGTCACCAGCCCCTCTTTCAACCACTGCTCGACTGTGTTGGCCAGGTCCAGTGCATGCGGAGCGGAGACTCGGCTTGCGTGGTTACGGTATACCGCCGGCAGCCCATTCTCGGCCATGAAGAGGGCTATTTGGGAATTCGTCAGAATCATGAATTCTTGCACGATGATGTGCCCGACCATCTGATCCAACGACTCGTACTGGCGAAGATTGCCCTCCTCATCCGAGAGCATGAGCTTGCGAATATCGTAAAGGGCAAGCGCTCCTTTCGATCGGCGGCGCTGCAGCAGCAGCGTCGAAACCCTACTGAGGAGCTCCACCATTTCACGCAAAGGGCTTTGAGTGCTTCGGGCTATCTCCGGAATGGCCTCATATGTGAGACGGGTGTTGACGGTGATAACCTGGCAGCTAGGTTCAAAACCGACGACCTCAAGCGAGCTATTGAGCGTGATTGTAAAAACCATCGCTTGCCGTGGTTGCCCCGCGACAAGGCTACTTTGATCTGCGCCGATGTGCCGTGGCAGCATTGTTTGCACTGCACGATCTCGGGCATAGATCGAGGCGGCCCGCTCAAACGCCACCTTATCGTCATGAGAGCCGACCCCAACCTTCGCAGAAGGATCGGCGATGGCAACTGATATGATGTACCGATCGCCGCTCTGGGTAATCGATATCGCGTCGTCAATATCAAGCGTTTTCAGGGAATCGATGGTCACGAAGAATGGTGAAGTCACGGTGGATCCTTGGCCTATCAAGCTGTGTGTGGATTCTACACTGGAAGCAGTCAGAGGGCGGTCATGCCGCCAACTCAACAAGTGGAATTCGATTCATGTGCATCGTGTAACCCGTGCGCCGTTCAAGAGCGACGTACTGCTCGAAAAGCTCCGGGTGATGAACTCGCCCATTACGCAAGTCGGGCTTGGACGCCATCACGCAAAAAACGCAGCTCAATCGATCATTACCGAGGGCATAGGCTTCATGAGGCCGCTGGCCAGCTGCAGCGATGGCGTCGAAAACTTCATCTGTCTGCATGTCATGCACCGGCAACCACTCGTACCAGGTCAAGACTGAGTTGCTGATCTTCATCCGGCTGAACACCGCCCGCTTCGCTCGCCCAGGGGACTCTTGAGCGCGCAGGCCAAGGCAGTTGACGATCGTCTTGAAGCCATTGGCCTTTGCATAGCGCCTGACCTCACGCTGGATGGGGCCTCGTTTCAAGTCGCTCGTGCATTGGCGAGTAGACGCAGATGGCCAGCTCGGTACCTCGGGGCGAGTCTCGAACCGGCGCTCTACCATTTCCAGCAGCGTCTTCGAGGCTGTGGCAACAATGAAAGGAAGGCCGGCAGCGGCGGCTTGATCACGGGCCAGCTCCATTGCCCCAGGCCACTCCATAGGGCCCAGCGAAGCATGGACAACGACCAGCTGGCTAGCCGGAACGCGCTCCAGGAGACGGATCAGTTGCACCTGCGAATCCTTACCGCCCGAATGGTTCGCCACAAACAGCGCACCACTAGCGATCAACTGGTCAAGCTCGGCTTCCGTGGAGTCACGGGTCTCATCCCCGAAAAGCAAGCCCTGCTGCTGATAACGATCCATTTCCTGCTGGCCTCATTGAGAAACGTCAATGAGAAAAGATTAAACTATAGGACAACTCATTTCAATTGAAATATTGTCCTATAGGACAATTTTTTCTGCGGTCGCGGGTGTGGTGCTGCCAGCTGCAGTCTTGACCAGGAGCTCGTCAACCGCCCTGGCCAGGTCGGCCTCAGCTTGCTGGAGCGCCAGAAACAATTCTGCGCTGGCAGCTGTATCGTCGTGCGCATACTTCAATTGTGCTGCACGTGCGGCCCTGAAGCGGATGATCGCGTCCAGGGTGCTCTGATCCAGATGCAAGCTGAGAGGTAGCTTCAGTTCGCTGGTGTTTGATCTAGCCATTCCTTTGCTCCATTTTCTCGGTGAAAACCTGACCTTCCCCCTCTGATCCAACGGTGTCGATCAGACGGTTCCGTTATGGCTGTAGGAAAAGTCAGCAGACCACCTAACGGCGCTAGAACTGCTCGTATGCACTTCACACTGCGCAGTGCACAGCGCATACTGTGGCCGGGGCTTTTGCTAACCCACTAAAAATGGCACATTCCCGTTTAACCCCCGTAAACACTGCCTTGTAAACCACATTTTTGACTTGTAAACCACTGTGGTTTACAGTGAAAAAAAGTAGTTAACACGAGGCCGGTTCATGCCGAATTTACAAGACGAAGCTAAGGCCTACATTGAGTCCGTTTTAGGTGTGGCAGCGCAGATGACTCCGGTGCCACTCCGGGTCCCCTATACCATCCGGGACAGCTACAAGACCTACGAGTTGAGCGTCCCTATGGGGAACAGTTCGGCGTTCAACATGATGCTGCTGGTCTCCCGTGATGATATTGAGTATCCAGGCATCGTGAAGCTGCAGAAGCACATCGAGCTGGTGCGCAACGTCACCAACCAGGTAGTGGTATACGTCTGCTGGTCCTTGTCGACTCAAGACCGCCGCAGCCTGATCATGCATCAGGTCAATTTCATCCAGCCCAGCTTCCAGATGTTCATACCTGAGATGGCCCTGGACCTGCGTGAAAGTTTCCGTCAGCGGCGAGAGCAAAGCGAGGTCGCCGCCCTCCTCCCCGCGGCTCAGGCCATGCTTCTCTCGTGCCTCTATGCCGGGATACCCGACGAAACCTACTTCACCACGAACGCTTTGCTGGGGGACCTGGGCTACAGTCGCGTGACCCTCTCGAAGGCAGTGGATCAACTGATATCGCTGGGGGTGATTACTCCAGCCAAAAGCGAGCTGCCTTGGAGGACATACGCCTTCAACGGGTCGCCTGCAGAGGTATTCCAGAAGGCCAAGAAACACCTCCGGTCTCCCGTCAAAAAGAGAATTGGTATTACCCGAAATGCTATCCCCATGGCCCCGGGAGTATTCATCGCGGGGGAAACTGCCCTGGCCAAGTACACGATGCTGGCGGAGCCTAAGCAGGCCGTCTGGGGGATGAGCAAGAAAGTGTTCAATGACATGCTGGCGCTTGATGCGTTTGAGGTAGTCGAGTCGGTGGACACGATTGAGGAGTGGGTGGAGATCTGGGGGTATCCGTCGCTTACCGAAACGCAGTATATGGCAGACACAGCGTCGCTGTTTCTGAGCCTGGAAGACAACCCCGACGAACGCATTCAGATTGCGTTGGATGAACTCAAGGAGCAGGTACGTTGGTTAGCGTGAAAGGTTTAGATATTTTTGGCCGGCACTTTCGCGATTTCCGCGATAGCTACGTCCTAATCGGTGGCGTTGCCTCTGCTCTGGCGATGGAAGACGCGGGAGAGAGCTTCAGGGCCACGAAAGACCTGGACATCGTGCTCGTGATTGAGGCTCTGGACTCCCATTTTGTAAACAGGTTCTGGGAGTTCATAAAGGCCGGCGGCTATGAGATCAAACAAAGAGGCGGTGACAGGCCGGTCTTCTACAGATTCCAGAATCCCGCCGACGAAACCTACCCGGTAATGATCGAACTATTCTCTCGTGCACCGGATGGCCTTGAGCATGAGGAAAACGCAACGCTGACCCCAATCCCCACAGATGAGTCGGTTTCGAGTTTGAGCGCTATCCTGCTCGATGAGGACTATTACACCCTGTTGCGTTCCGGCCGCCATCAGAGCGAGGAGCTGACATACATCAGCGCTGATCGTCTTATCCCCTTCAAAGCTAAGGCCTGGCTCGACTTGTCTCAGCGCAAGGCAAACGGTGAAGCAGTTGACTCGAAGAACGTCAGGAAGCATCGGAACGATGTCCTGGCCCTGGCGGGCCTGCTGACTGGCGAGGTGATTGAGTTGCCCGCAAGCATTACTGCAGACATGGCGCTATTCCTTGAGCGCCTGGCGGTCGAAGAGATCGACTTCAAAGCGCTCAAGATTCGGGGTGACCTCAAGACCATCATCGGCCGAATTGCAGAATCCTTCGGCCTTCAGCCGACCTCATAACGCCGGCAATTGCTCAAAGCCTTTCCCAGCGCCCGGCCGCAGCTCGGGCGCAGCGAAAGCGACGACCGCGTTGATGAACTCCTTCCACTGATCAAGTGTGAAGCGCATCGGTTCTAACAGCTGGCCGGTTTCTGTCCAGAGCCCGCAGCTATCCAGCTCCAAAAATTCTCCATGCTCAACGCTCCACCAGGATCCGGTCATCGAGGTGCCCCAATCGAGGCGCCCAGCGAAGAATGGCATGTTGAACATCAACAAGAACCAGAGGTGGCCGTCTTTGGCAGTAACGTACTCCCGCATCGTTCGATTGCCCAGCGCCGCGCAGACCTCTACAGCTTTGGCAGCGAACAGCTCGTCAGCACTGGGTGAATCCGTAGTGAACCCGAAAACGTGCTCCGCGAGATATCCCAGGCGGCTTTCGGACGTGTGAGCCATCTGAAGAAAGCTCCGCTCAAGCAGTTGCGAATAATCCATGTTGCTTACCTCGAATGACCCCGCATTCGCTGGGCATGCGCCAGCAGCTCTGGGCAGATGACCCGCCACACAGGTGCGTCTTCAAAACCAGCAGGTTCAACCCTGCCAGTGTCTTCAAACTTCCCTGATGCCAGGTGCAGATCCAAGACCTGATCGGACAGCTGCCAGGCGTGGATACACACCTCATCGACAGCCAGCTCGGCCTCCACCAGGTTCGTTGTGAGCACGCCCCAGTGCTCACCATCTTCGTAGAGCAGCTCCAGGGCTAGCCGACCATTTGGATACAGCCGTGGCCGCAATTTCGATAGCTGCATGATGCTCTCCCCCAGGTCTACTTGACCGTTACTGTCTCTGTGACCACAAACGGGACCACGCCTCCCAACGTAACACCGGCCAGGCCTTGTTTGCCGTCTTCACCGATCACGTAACCCTTCAGCTCTCGCTGATCAGCTCCGTCGCAGGACAGTGTGGCGGAAGAAGTCTCATGCTTGAGCTGGCGGCTGTTCCATTTCAGAGGAATGCCCAGGGCGCAGTCATTTCCGGCCAGGACCTGAGACATTTCATATTCCACTTTGCCAAACCCTCCTGCCCGGTACTCGGTTGGCAGAACCGAGCCGAGCGCAGGATCACCGAGGTGATACAGCTTGACGTAGAGGATCGAGCCAGTCGGAATGGTGACATTGATCTTTTTGTCATTGCACCCTGCCAGCGACAGAGCGACACAACCGAGCACAGCAATCTTTTGAAGTGGTGACATGCTTTTTCCAGTGAGTGTATGAACGTTCGAACCTGTGTAGCTGATCAAGCTCACGACAGAGCAGGTGCACAGCCCGGCGAATCTTCGGGGTTGTTGGGGAGTAGCTGGTAAGGACCGTTGCCCGCCGACTGGGCCGAGGGCGACGCTGAGTCTTCTTCTGTACCGTAGTACGTGGCATGCGCAGCTGAATTACATTTTGGGCAGGGAATGTCGCCTCCATGGAGAAGAGCACCTCCAGGCTCATCGCAGCTATCCTCATCCCAGAGAAAACCGTCGACGCACTGTGCATCGGGATAGGCCGCACCGAAATGCCTGCCTTGGTAATCACACCCTAGAGCTTCGTCACTTGCCATACACCCCCAGACACAAGCAAATTGATACATAACACGTACGTATAAATAATGTTACCACAGCCTGAGGGCAGATCAGTATAAGAGCTACAGCTGAAGAATGATCGGATAGGATGCGTTGAGGAAGGGATTTGATGATATGCCGGAAATGCTGAGAGGGTCGGCGGACAAGCCGGTTGATTGAGATTCTGATCAGTCATGAGAGTCATGACCAATGAGCAGAAAAGGAGACCCCAAAAATTTAGGAAAACGCGACCAATCCCAAGAGGACTGACCGCGCTCAACGAAACAGACTTGCGTCCTCAGAAACCGCAATGTCTGATTTTTCGAAGCGGCTGTCAATCCTCTCGCATCTTTTCGACCTTAGCGAGGCTACTCGACAGCACAGTGTTGACTGTCACTCCCAGGATTTTCCGGCGCTTCGTGGTTCTGCAGGCTCCTGGTTACATGCCCTGCGTGTGACCAAATGCAAGGAAGCGCTCGCAGGACTCTGGCGACGAATCTCCGAGGTGCCACAAAGAACCTTGCGTAGCGAGGTAGGCCGATGTCTCCTCCTCCGCCAGGACAGCAAAGGCGGTCGTCGAGATGAAGAAGCCATCGCACTTGCCGCTCATGACAGCATCTTGCAGCACGTCTCGATGACGCTCAATGAAGTCCAAGTTGAACTTGGTCAGAACAGCCTTTGCAAGCTCCTTGGTAGGAACGCTCACAGCTTTCCCGACGGGGACCAAATCGTCCAGATTGAGAGCGATGACCCCGCCATTGTTGAACGGCGCCAGTTGTTTGGCAGCATGGCTAACACGCTTCTCAACTCCGCTCTCAGACCAGATCTTCTTACAAGCGATCGGGTAGTCGCCCATGCCGAAGTCAACCAGGATATCGGGTTCTGCAGCTTTGGCTGCTAACCCTCGGCTCTTCAAGTCGGACAGCAGCACCAGCTCCCAGAGAGCGTCCTTCCCTTGGGAGGTGTTCCGATCATCCGGTTGCATGACGCTGCCGGCCATACGCTTGAGCGCCTCTTGAATTCCTGGTTCATCAGGCAAGTTGGTGACCGCATCAGCCAGACGGTTCACGAACGCCGCTTCCCAGACCACCCGGTCATCTGGCTTCACTTGCTCTGCCCACGCCAGGCTCAGCTTGTCGGCCTGGCTAAGCAGTTGCGAAAGTGCGCTGCCGGACCGCAGCCTCACGTTGCGCTGCTCCAGCACATCCCGCACAAGCTGGGCCTTAGCAGCAATCTCTTCGTATGTATCTGTCCAAGCCTTGCTCACAACATCGACGGACTTCACTTCACAGCTCCTATGGAAATGGCAGGTGGCATAATGGCTGCGATAGCTGATGCGCTGCTATCGCCACTGACAGAATGGGTGTTCGCCCAGCAACACTCTGCCAGAGCGGCGATCAACCCGCACCTTCAACAGGAGGGAGAACGAATCTGCCCGGCAGGATGGCCAAGTAGCAGTCAGTGCAATCCCGCAGATGGGTTTAGAGGAACTGGAGCGTCGCCCAAAACTGCATGACCCGGCTGGATCTCTTTAAACCCAGGATGTTCCAGGTTGACTGTCAAGCTGCTGTCAGTGAAATCCTTCCCTACGTACTTCTGCGCCCAGGCCCGACGCTGCTCCGGCGTCCTGGTTGCACAAGGCCGCTCGTGGCGGCTGAGCCAGGCCCTGCAGAGCCGCTGCATATCGCGATTGTGTTCTGTGACCAGTCGATACGCAGCCCCACAGTGCGAGCACTGAGCGGTGCCAGTGTTATGTGCCATAAGTCAGCTCCGATTGGCGGGCGCCCGAGGGGCCGGGTTGCTGGTGATACGGATCCAGGCGCAGAATCGCTCGTACGGCACGAGTGCGCGACGTCTCAAACGGATTGTCCGCCGGCGCTTGCCGCATTTCCTTAGCCGCGAGGCTGATTTCCTTGATGCGGGACCGCAGCCAGTTTGCATCTGCCGTGTAAATCGCATCGGGATTGTTGGCCAGCAGGGCACGCAGTTTATCGCCCAATTCGGCGTTGATCACCACACGACCCAGCAGGTGGAAGTCGTGATGGTGCAGGGTTGCACAATCCTCAGCACTCATTGCCGCCAAGTTGGATGGGATGCCCGCGCAAAACTGGTCGGTCTGAAATATCCGCTTTGCATGCGCCAGCATCTCACCGGCAGACAGCTCCCCACACTGCAGGGGAATGATCACACGAGCGCCGGCCGTGATCCATGTGCGAACTCGCTCTGCGTGCACAGCCCACAAGTCGAGGGTTGCCGACTGGTCACCGATGACATCCGGCGCCACGATGCTCAGCCCCCCTGGGAAGTCTGTCCATGCCAGCACGCATTCGTATGCGAAAAACACCTTCTCCCAGTTCACCAGTTCACCCTTCTGGAAGGCAGAAAAGGCCCCCGAGTCAATGAACACGGCGCCGCCTGCATTCAAATGACGTGGAAGCGTCCGGAGGAGCTTAAGGGTGTCCAGCAGTGTGGCTACAACACCTACTGGGACGCCCTCATCAACGGCAGCCCTCAGGTCCTGAGAGCTGGACATCCCCGAGTAATAAGCAACGTTCCAGGTCAACGGCATGATCTTCCTACCCCTGCTGCGCACGCGAAATCCGCGCCGCTTCCACGGCATCGACCCAGCTCGATGGCTGGGGATGCGTGCTGCAGGAGCTGACCTAGATCTGTACTGCAGACTGGAAGTACACGTTGAAGAGGTTGGCGGACGCCTTGCAGATGGCGTCGTTGTAGGTGGATGCGATAACTTCGACGATGACCGTCTTGCCGGCGTTATCGTTGTAGGTGACTCGCCAATTAGGTTGCTGGTCCATGTTGAATCCTGTGCGTTCGCTGGCGCTGACTATCAGACCTCGATCCACGCCCTGGTCATGCTTCTCTCCCGGGCGCTGAGAGGAACCTCACTGAACAGAGAGAGCAGCCATGGCATCGAGCAAGGCGCTTTTAACCTCGTCGGTGTCACCCTCCTCCGACACGAAGGCAACGCTGTCCAGCTTGGCATAGGCCTGCTGCATGGCAGCCAGCGCTTTGGGTGCAGATGTCACTGCCCGAGTGCAGGTATCGGCAAGGAGTCGCTCCTGATCTGGATCGGCAGCCCGCACGGTGAGGTGCAGGATGTAATCCTCGTCGGCCACATCCATACTCGGCACTTCGGCATGGCTGTAGAGCGTGGAATCGCTGACGCTCGCACGCTCGGCCACCGGGAAAATGATCTGCAGCGCCTTCGGGCACATACCAGCCTCCAACGCGCTGGCCTGAAGCTGCTCAGCCAGTTGCAGGCCTTCCCACGCCCCACGCACCCACTCAACGGCGTAGCGGCCATTACGGTTGCGCTCGATCAGCATGTAGAAGGTGTTGTCATTGGCCGAGTGGCCAAAGCGCTCGACGGCGATCTTCTTGATGCCCTGCTCAAAACCTGCACGCTTGTGCTCAAGCGTCTCCCGCGGATAAGACTGTTCCATCACTATCACCTGTCCTAATCTGGGTGTGGGCCTGAAGCGCCTTACACGCCCTTCACTTCCTCGAAGTTCCACTCCACGTGCTCGAAGGCAGCCTGCTTGGCTTCGTATTCGATTTCAGTCTGGGTGGCGTTGTCCTCGACCTCGAACTCAAACTCCACATCGGAGCCCTGAACGTCAGTCTTGATGGACCCTTTGAAGGTACGCATTGATTTGTCCTGGTAGATGAATACGGAGAAGAAGATTAAACCATAGGACAATAATTCTGCAAGAAAGAAATTATCCTATAGGACAATCTTTTTCACCCGCCCTTGATCTCACCTCTGAGCGCCAGCAGCAGCGTGTCCAGCATTGTCGCTTGCCGTGATCGGTGTGGTGTGGTCGAGTTCTTACACCGCTCTGGGGTGCATGGACGCAAGCAGACCCGGGTGTGGAATTATCTGTGGGTGGAGAGCATTTCGGCGGCCAGCCTGACTGGGCCGAAGCCTCGGCCATGGTCACGTGCCGAGTTGCTTGCGCCGCTCTGCGATACGTGCGGTCGACACGCCGGCGAGTTTGGCTACCAGGCTGTTGGGGACCTTGCCCAGCAAGTGATCAAAACGAACCGCCTTGGACAAGCGCTTGTAGGGTGCTATGCCCAGGAACACACGCCTCTGCTCTACTACGTCATAGGGTACCCCGACCTCCCTGCTGATCTGGGCCGGAGATACCTTACCCAGCAAGGACTCGTACCCGAGCCAGGGCCCGTGGTAATCCGCGGTTGGGATTGAAGTAGCCTCTTCTGTCAATGGGCTCACGGGTTCGAAGCCCAATGCTTCGCGCACCTCTTGCACCAGATGAAGATCCACACCTGCCACCTTCGCGATTTCTTGATCACTGACATAGCCAAACAGAGATTTGTAGATCCTCAGGGGATGACCGGTGGGAAGCACCTGCTTTCGAGGAGCCGGCCTCAACACCGGGAGGATACCCAGTGACTCACGGTAAACCGTGACGCTTTTTGGCGACACGCCGCACAAGGAAGCGATTGCCCCATCGGTGAGCACGCCGAGGAGGTGCTTGAAAGGCTCTATCTGTTGAGCAACCGACCAAGGAGGTATCCCCAATTGCTCCCGCCGGCGGCGAATTCGATCGGGGTGTATGCCGATCAGTCGCGCCAGCTCTACGTCCGAGAGTTTTCCAAGCTTGCAGTCGGACCATCGGGCAGGCCCTACTGCAGCCCAATCTACCGGAGGGTAACGCCTCCCGCTGGTTTCGGTGATCGCCACACCACCAACGGCCGCGTGTTCACGATAAACCCATCCTGGTGGACTGTAGTCCTGGTCATCCATTGACTTTCGAGCCTCTTCAATAGGCAACAGGCCGCACTTTGGCGTTTGGCTCCGTGCGGTTCTCGCAGTGGAGCAATCTAGCGTCGCATGACGGGCGGCTCTTTTCCTGGGTGAGTTGAGAATGGTTGGAACGAGGCGGTCCTCAATCCAGCCCGCGCAGACTGGCAAGCCCATAGTCATCGCGCAGAATCCGCAGCTCCTCTTTGTCCATTTCGTCCAGGGCCGAGCAGTTGGCATCGGCTAGCCCCTGACGCTTTAGCAGCGCAGCGGCATCGCCCCTGTCGTAGATGTAGCGAGAGAGATCCGCAGCGGCAAGGAGAATGCCGGTCTGCAGTTGAGTCGGCTTGTTGCGAGGTTTGCGAGGGGTGACAGCCATGTGTCGGCTCTCCATCGATGAGTGGGTCTGAGATTAAGAATCCTCAGTAGGCACTTGTGCCTAGTAGGCTGATTTAGGCACTTGTGCCTATTTTTGCTGCGCCGCTGACGCCGGTTCGGTCTGGAGACCCACCACCATCAGCACAGGCCAGTGGATGATTCGCAAGTCAAACAGCTGCGGCAGCCCAGCTCATACTGGGCATTCGGTACCGCGAGAGCTCAGTGATCAGCGGGCATGCTCATGCCTTGGCCAGCGCTTCGACCAACAGCGCCTCGAACTCATCCACGGCCAGCGCTTCCCAGCGGTCATTGACCAGCTGCTCGTGGTACCACTTCAGTCCGGAGTATGTAACCCGCACGCACACACCGCCCAGCATCACAAGCGGATGCTGGCGCACGGACGCTGGCAGGAATACGGGTGGGTGGTCGGCCACAGAAGCGCTGATCGCGAGGTTCTCCATCGCCTCACGCAAGGCAACGGCGCTGACCTTCTTGGCCTGCACCTGGGCGGACAGGGCGGCACGCAGAGTCTCGACTGCTGCGCAGGAGCCGCGGTCATCCCCATTGCAGCGCGCAACAAAGTCGTCAAGCCACAGAAGCGACTCTTCAACCTCGCCAGCACTGGCGGCCGTTGGTACGGCATCGCTGCCTTGGTACTGAACGGACTGTGCCTGCCCTTGTTCTGTGAGCCATGCCGCTACTTGATCGGCGCTCATAATGGCCAGAGTTTCCGAGCAGTGATCACAACCCAGAATTAGCTGGCAACGAATGTCGCTCGTACGCAAACGCCCGTGCTGAGCATCGCTGATGTTCTTGTTGTGCGTCTGCCAGCTCAGGGACGTGCTACCGCACTCGCGGCATTCGGTGATCTTGGTGATGCTCATGCTTTGCCTCCTGCAGGCGTTCGACCTCTGGCGCAACGGCGCCAGCAGGGCATTGATGATTGTGTTTCTATGGGCTCGGCACAGCTCGAAGACTGTGCATAGCGGTGTTGCGGATGCCGGAGGTCTACACACCCGTCAGCTCGATCGCATGAGGTGGCGGATGCGTGCACCGATCTGTGAGAAGCCCTGAACGCAGTCCAGGGCTTCAGGCGGCTGCCTTACCGGCCAAACACCTGGTCAAGCACTGGACGCGACTCGATGATCACGGTGCCCAGCTCATCGACGGTCGTAGCGCTGGTCAAACGCTCTTCGACTGCAGACAGCTCGGTCAGCAGCTCATCATTGCCACCTTCCTTGTAGAGGGTGCTCTGCAATGCTTCGACGGTACGCTTTACATCGCGCTGCGTGTCCTGGAAGTTGCTTTGACTACCGGAGACGGTTGCCTGAGACCAGCTGGTGAGCGGGTGGTGGCGAGCCTCCACCTTGCCGGCACCGAACATACGGTCATAGGAACCCTGCACGAAGCCTTCGATCAGAAGGCCGTTGTTTCTATCATCCATTTTCTACATCTCATCGTGTTGACGTGATTTTCACGTCGTGGTGATGATGCCAGGCGCACCCGGCATCGGTTTTGCCGATCAGTGGCAGCACTGTATCGACGGTCTCCAAAGGGTCTTCAGCCGGTGTGCGCCGGCGGAGCTCGCGCCTAAGCCGCGGTCACGCCGGAGCCGTGGGCCGATCATGATCACTGTGCCGCCAGCTGAGATACGCTCAGGCCAACCGCGACTGGCCGCACCCAGATGGGCATGCTGCTCAGCATGAAAGTCTCCCCTTGAGCTGCCAGCAGCAACGTAGTGCCCATCACATGACCGATGGCTTTCGCTGCCTTCGGGGGAACTGCGTTGCCGATTCGTTCGCGCCAGGCCTGATCGCTCAACCCGTCCAATTCCAGCTGCTCCTCTGGCTCGACAAGGCTCTGGATCGCCGCCAGCTCCAAGGTCGTGAAGGGCCGGTGCCAGGTCCCGTCGAGCGATTCGATGATGCAGGTGAGCTTCTCGTCAGCGCTTGGGAGCTGGGTGCCGGCAACGTCCCACCGGCTGTCGTCATGCTGACCTCCCGCGACGCCATGCAAAGGCACCACGCCGTAGTGCCCGCCAGGCAGGTAGGGTTCGCCACTCGTGCGCATCTTGGCCGCTCGGGGATCAGCGACACTGAATGTGCCTTGCCCTGGGCTCTTGACGCCAATGATGGCGCCGCTGGTATCTTGCCACCGGCGAACACCGTACTGCTGATATTGCAGGGCGCCTGCCCGGGCACGCGGATCAGCCACCGAGAACGCCCCGTTTGTTGGGTTCGATCGTCCAGCCACCGTGCCCATACTTTCGTTCCAGCCATGCACCCCCATATATCCCGCTCGATATCCTGGGACGATGACCAGGTCACGCAGATACCCATCTTGGATCGCCAGGTTGTTGAGGCTGCGCCAGTCTTTCCCGGCCTCAACCAAAGCCAGGCGGACCCAGGTTTTCCATTGCAGAGCTGGCACTCGGTGCATTGGTCCGGCTCGCTCGATGTCGCCGGCAAGAGGCATGCGGCTGAGGATGTCGCCTACTGAGCGCAGGCTCTTCTTCTCAGGCTCGTACAGGAATGGCGGGACCTTCTCGACATGGCGAGCCACCAACAGGAATCGCTTGCGGCTTTGAGCCAAGCCGCCAATCACCCCACAGTCATGGGTGGTTTCGGCGACTGCGTACCCATAGTGGCTTAGCAGGGCGCCGATCTGGTCCAGCAGGTGCCGGCCGCGGTTGGCCAGACGCGGGACGTTCTCGAACACCAGCATCGGCACAGGGTCGTCGCGCCAGGTCTCCGCCATCAGCCAGATGCAACGCAGGGTGAGCTCGTTCAAGGCTTGGTACTTGGGGGTCGCGCTCATCTTCTCCGACAGCAGTCCGCTGGCGCCCTTGCACGGGGAGCTGATGAAGACGGTATCGGGCCGGCGGTTCTGTGCTGCACGGCGGATGTCTTCTGTGGTTGCTTCCCTCCACCCGGCTGGCGGTTCCTTGCCGTGGAACCTGATGTACTGCTCGCGGGTGAAGAGGTCCAACTGCGTGCCCTCCACACCGGTCAAACGCTTGAAGTCGGCAAGGCCGGCCGGATCAACGTCAACGCCGCCCAGACACTCCCATTCAGCCTGCATGTTGCCGACGATGGGCTTCGCCTCGTTGAAGCCTTTGGCACCACCGCCCAAGCCGCAGCAGAAGTGGAAGTGAGTGAGGATTTTTTTGATCAGCATGCAGCCGTCCTAGAAGAGTTGTGTGGTGCCCGCCAGGTGGATTGGGCTCACCTGGTGTGCTTACTTACTGGACACAGAAATTAAACTATAGGACAACAGTTATCAACGATTAGTTAAACTATACGACAATTTAATTTTGATCCAAGGGCGACAGCTACGGTCGCCGTCTACTTTCCGAAGGGCCAAAAAACTCCGGCCAAGCATGGCCGGAGTGGTTATTGCGTTAATGCGGCCGGACAGCGGCAGGCTAGAGTGCGGTGCGTGCCAATCGATCGCTAAAAGGGCGGATTCCGCAGGTAGTCGCAGTACTGCGCGTCCAGCAGTGCAAACGGAGAAGGCTCGATCGTTATCAAGGTCCATTCCCCATCGACAAACCGTCCTTCCTCGCCGTAGTGGAGCCCGGGCAACAAGTAGCTTCGTTCGATTGTCGCCCAGTCCTCGGGGTACCGTGCTTTGAAGGCCTCCTGGAAGGACTTGTTGCCGTAGCTGCCCATGCTGGTAACGACTGCAGAGAACTTATCGTCTCGGTCGGTGATCAGCTCGATCGACCTGGCCATCAGTTTGGGTGAAGCCTGTTCGTTGGCTGTGCGCATCCATGATCTCCGTTGGCTGACTTCTGCCAGTGGCA
>CAACWQ010000237.1_pt1 | contig 17513 bp, 14 predicted proteins | sample 2275681 | NCBI WGS metagenome assembly CAACWQ01 (sample SAMEA5312463, study PRJEB27640) | indoor metagenome | biome: indoor environment; feature: controlled; material: polymer furnished wood metals | place: Austria | collected 2011-04-21
CGGTCAACCGTTCGGAGGTGGGCCGGGTGCCGCGCAGCTCAACGATGCGGTCGCGCAGGCGCTTGATCCAGATCTCCAACTCCTGATCGCCGTTGGTCTGGTTGGCGTACTTGCCGCGGTAGCCTAATGCCAGGCACCAGAACAGGAACACGAACAGGTCGTAGCGGTTCTCGGGGGCCGCCAGCAGCCGCTCCAGCACGCTGAAGAACTTTTCGCCGCCCCAGGTCTCCTGGTGGATGGCACTGAGCAGCGACTCTGCCTTCCACGATGAGTCGCGGCCCCACGGCGTGGCCATCACGGCTTCGTCGACCACGCAGCACAGGCAGTAGGAGAACACCACACGGTCGCCTTCGTCGCAGTGCTCAAGTTGGCGCACTTCCTCGACCATGCCGTGGATCATGGCCTTGACGTGGGCGTACAGCTGCTCCACGTGGTCATACTGCTCGGTGCCCTCCAGGCGAATGACAAGACCGAGCAGCGGTGAGGCGATGTCGTGGAGGGGATTGCCTGTATTTGAGCGGGTGTCGAAGCCCAGGGCATCAACCCGTGGGAATAGCTCGCTCAATGAACGGGATTGACGGGCTTGGGTCTGGCTGTTTTCGTAATCACCGTCAGGTGTCTGATGCAAGGGTGGACCTCCTGGTCATATCAGTGGCTGGAAGTAAGCGACAGTTAGTACGGGGGCCAGGTTAGAGATCAGAGCCCAATGGCGCTCTCCCTAGGCACCTGGTTTTTCCATGGCTGAGATTTTGCGGAACGCAACGGTAGTCAGTGTTGATCCTAGAGGAACATGGCTGGCTTTTATCATTGAAATTATTCAAAAAGCTGATTTCGGCTAAATTTGGGAAAGTGATGTAGGAAGTTTCCTTTTTAAATTGCTTGGTCTTGTCATTTTCAAAAAGTCAGAACTTACAAAATCAGCAAATCTCTGAAGATTACGTCAGCGTCGAGACGGTTTTGTCAGTTCCCAAGCCCCCTGTCTTGGCGCGTGTTGCGCTGAACCTGCTATTCCTAAACAAACCCCACAACCCACCAAGGCCCCTCGATGCTCGCCATCGAACAGCTCCACAAATCATTCCGCACCCCCCAAGGCCCGCTGCCTGTGCTGCAGGGCGTCAACCTGCGCCTTGCCCGCGGCAGCAGCTTGGCATTGATGGGCGAATCGGGCAGCGGCAAGAGCACCTTGTTGCACCTGGTTGCCGGCCTGGACCGCGCCGACAGTGGCCGGATCCTGATTGATGGCACGCCGCTCGACAGCCGTTCAGAGTCATCGTTGGCGCAGTGGCGGCGGCAGGGCATTGGCCTGGTGTTCCAACAATACAATTTGATCAGCAGCCTGGACGTGGCGACGAACCTTGCATTCCAGGCAAGGCTCGCCGGCCGGCATGACCCGCAATGGGTGGCCTACCTCGCAGAACGCCTGGGCCTGGCAGGTTTGCTCGCGCGCTATCCGGAACAGTTGTCTGGCGGCCAGCAACAGCGGGTTGCCATTGGCCGTGCGCTGGCCGGGCGGCCGGCGTGGCTGCTGGCCGACGAGCCTACCGGCAGCCTTGACGAAGCCAGCAGCGATGAGGTGCTGAACCTGCTGCTGCAACTGGTCGCCGAGGCCGGCAGTGGTGTGCTGATGGTGACCCATAGCCCGCGGCTGGCGGCACGCTTGCAGCAGCGTTGCTACCTGCAGGCCGGCCGCGTTCAGCCAGAGCACGGGTGATGAGGCTCTTGTCGCTGGCCCTGTTGGGGTTGCTCAGCCATTGGCGGCGCCATCGGGTGCAGTTTGTCAGCATCTTCACCGGGCTGTGGCTGGCCACGGCCTTGTGGACGGGCGTACAGGCACTGAACAGCCAGGCACGTAGCGACTATGCCCGGGCCAGTGCCGTGCTGGCCGGGCCGATGCAGGCGCAGTTTGTACCGCGCAAGGGTGTTCATTTCGATCAGGGGCTGTACGTGCAGTTGCGCAAGCAGGGGTGGCAGGTGACACCCCTGCTGGAAGGGCGTTTGCGCTTGTCGGGTGAGCCTGTGCGCAGTGTGCGGCTGATCGGCATCGATCCTTTGAGCCTACCGCCGACCAGCAGCATTGCCGGCGTGCAGCCCCAAGCATTCGACCTGCAGGCATTTATCGGCACACCCGGGCAAGCCTGGGTAGGGCCGGATACGTTGCGCCAATGGGGCGAAGGTCCAATGCGCGAAAGCGAAGGGCAACCGCTTCCCCCCGTGGTCCTGCAACCTGCGCTGGCGCCCGGCATAATGGTCGTCGACATCGGCCATGCCCAGCGCCTGCTGCACGCACCCGGGCAGTTGTCGCGGTTGCTGGTGGCCGGCAAGCCAGGGCCGTTGCCTGCTGATATCGCGGCCCTGCTCGAACTGCAACCTCAGCAGGACGACGACGGATTGCAGCGGCTGACCGACAGTTTTCACCTTAACCTGACCGCCCTTGGCCTGCTGGCGTTCGTTGTTGGCCTGTTCATCGCCCACGCCGCCATCGGCCTGGCGCTGGAGCAGCGGCGAGGCCTGATACGTAACCTGCGCGCCTGTGGGGTCAGCTTGAACACGCTGCTGGGTGCATTGGTGTTGGAGCTGGGCCTGTTCGCACTGCTGGGCGGGCTGGCAGGTGTGGCCAGTGGGTATGTACTGGCCGCGTGGTTGTTGCCTGATGTGGCTGCCAGTTTGCGCGGCCTGTATGGCGCCCAGGTGGCCGGCACGCTGAGCCTGCCCGCAGGGTGGTGGCTGGCGGGTGTACTGGTGAGTGTGCTGGGGGCATTGCTGGCAGGGCTGGGTAGCGTGTTGCGTGCAGCCCGGCTGCCATTGCTGGCGCTGGCGCAGCCTCAGGCCTGGCGGCTGGCACAGGGGTTGTGGTCAAGGCGCCAGGCTTGCGCAGCAGGCTTGCTGTTGCTGCTGGCCTTGGGGTTTGGCGTGTTGGGTAACAGCCTGGCTTGCGCGTTTGCCATGCTGGCCGGGTTGTTGCTGGCGTCGGCACTCCTGTTGCCCGCCTTGCTCGACCACTGGCTTGGTGGGTTGACGCGGTTTTGTCGGCGGCCCTTGGCGCAATGGTTTGTGGCCGACAGCCGCCAGCAACTGCCGGCCCTGAGCCTGGCGCTCATGGCGTTGTTGCTGGCGCTGGCGGCCAGTGTCGGCGTGGGCAGCATGACCGAAGGCTTTCGCAAGACGTTCGTTGGCTGGCTGGACATGCGTCTGTCTGCCGACCTGTATGTCACCCCCAGGGATACCGAACAAGGGTTGCAAATTGCCGAATGGCTTGGCCAGCAATCTGCGGTCATCGCAGTGCTGCCTGGCTGGCGTGTTGAAACCCGGTTGCAGGGGTGGCCAGTGCAGGTCCAGGGTATCGTCGATCACCCCCTCTACCTCAAACGTTGGCCGTTGCTTGAGCAGCAGCCGCGCGCCTGGGAGCAACTGTCCAGTGGGCAGGCCGTGATGCTCAGTGAACAATTGGCCAGGCGCTTGAAGCTGCACTTGGGTGACCGCCTTGCGCTGTCTTCGCAGGCCATGACGGTGGTCGGGGTCTATGCCGACTACGGCAACCCCAAGGGCCATGTGCTGGTGAATGCCGGCTGGTTGTGTTCGCATTGGCCACAGGCGACGCTGACGGGGTTGAGTGTTGACCTGTCCGCCAACCAAGTGCCTGTCACCAAGGCCGCGTTGCAACAGCACTTCGCCCTGGACGACAGCCGCGTGGTGGAGCAGGTACGCCTGAAAAGCTGGTCTACCGAGGTGTTCAACCGCACCTTCGCCGCCACCGCCGCACTCAACAGCCTCACCCTGGGTGTGGCCGGGGTGGCGTTGTTCATCAACCTGCTGACGTTGGGCCAAACCCGGCTCGGCCAGTTGGCACCACTGTGGGCGCTGGGCGTGCAACGCAGGCAACTGGTTTGGCTGAGCCTGGGGCAAACGCTGATGCTAAGCAGTTTCACGGTATTGCTGGCCATTCCGCTGGGGGTGTTTCTGGCATGGTGCCTGGTGGCGGTCGTCAATGTGCAGGCGTTCGGCTGGCGTTTGCCGCTCTACGTGTTTCCTGCGCAACTGCTGCAACTGGCTGTGCTGGGCCTGTTGACCAGCCTGCTGGCCAGCGCCTGGCCGCTGTGGCAACTGGCGCGCCGCCAGCCCCGCGAACTGTTGAGGCCGTTTGCCGATGAAGCGTAGTGCGTGGTTGTTGCTGTGCGGCCTGCTGTGCGCTTGTGATCAACCGGCGCCACAAGGCTATGCCGGGCTTGGGCAGCAGGCAGTCGGGTTCAGCCAGGTAACCCGCGGGCATCACTTGGCGTTCCCTCGTGACCACGGGCCTCATGAGGGATTTCGCATCGAGTGGTGGTATGTCACCGCCAACCTCAAGGACGCCCAGGGGCGCGACTGGGGCGCGCAGTGGACGTTGTTCCGCTCGGCACTGCGCCCCGGCCCGGAAACCGCAGACTGGAACAGCCCGAACCTGTGGATGGGGCACGCGGCTTTGACCGGCCCGGGTGGGCATCAGTCTGGCGAAACTCTGGCGCGCGGTGGTATCGGCCAGGCCGGCGTGCAGGCCCAGCCGTTTCGGGCGTGGATCAATGACTGGGCGTTGCAGGGCAGGGGAGGTATCGAAAGCCTGCGAATGGTCGCAGGTGGCGAAGGTTTCCACTATGACTTGCACCTGCGCAGTGACCGGCCCTTGGTGCTGCACGGCGATCAGGGTTACAGCGAGAAATCCGGCAAGGGGCAAGCTTCCTATTATTACAGCCAGCCTTTTTACCGCGTGCAGGGGGAGGTGGAGCGTGACGGCCTGTGCATGGCTGTCACTGGCCAAGCCTGGCTGGACCGGGAATGGAGCAGCCAGCCGCTGGCTGCCGGGCAGACTGGGTGGGACTGGTTTTCCCTGCATCTGGACAGTGGTGCCAAGCTGATGCTGTTCCAGGTGCGCGAGGCGCAGGGTGAGGTGTATCGCGCCGGGACCTGGGTGGGGCCGCAGGGTGACGTCGTGGCGCTTCATGGGGAGCAGATCCAGATGCAGGCGCTTGCTTCGGTGACTCAGAAAAATGACAAGCAGGTGCCAACGCGCTGGCGGGTGCAGGTACCCGCGCACGGGGTAGATATACACGTGGATGCAGTGGAACCGCAGGCGTGGATGGATACGCGGTTTGGGTATTGGGAAGGGCCGGTGCGGTTGACGGGAAGTGCGGGTGGGCGCGGGTATCTGGAGATGACGGGATATTAGCGCTCTTGGCAGTTCTGCAGCTTCTGGCGACTGCTCTTCCACGCCCGCTTGTAGTCCAGTTGGCGGCGAAACTCATACCAGCCTTGGTCGAGGATGGCGTTGTTCAGACCGGACTTGGCCCGGACATTTTTGCCCGGATGTTCGGCTGAACCTGACGCCGAGGTGCTCATATTGCGCACCTGCAAGTCTTCGATACATACCATCGCGTGGTTTTTGCTGATGATGGAGGTCTTGTGCAAGAAACCACCGACCGCCGCTCAAACTTACGGTGACGTTGCGCAGGTCGCCCAACACCTTGCGGCGTCGCGGTTGGCTTGCTGCAACGCCAGCGCCTGGTTAAACACGAACCGGCACGAGCCGGCGAAACGGCGCATTTGACGCTGCTGTTCGCCGGTTGGCATCAGTAGATGCTTGAAGGCTTGGAGTTGCAGCATATAAAGCACAACACGCATTAAACGATATGAGATGTGGTAGATACTGCAGCTTCGTGCGGCATGTCCACTTGGTCTTTGTTACCAAATATCGGCGTGCAGTCTGCGCGCCGCTGCAAGTGGCAGAAGGTCGATCATCAGATTCCAGCCACTGGTGGATCAGACCTCGACCAGCGCGGTAATTGCCTTGCCCACCTGCTGAGTGGACTGCTGCCCACCCATGTCGCGGGTCACCTCGCCGGCGGCGATGACCTGCTCGATAGCCTTGAGGATGTCGTCGTGGGCGGCGCGGTAACGTGGGTCGGCGCCGTCGTTGCCGAGGCACGATAGCCTGCAGGACGGGCGGATCACTCTCCCACCCGGGTGTGAGGCTGGCTACGATCTCTGTCCCGCGCACTCTAACCCTAACAAAGCAAAAGACGGTTGGCCCTACCGGGCCAACCGTCTTTTCTTTTTCAAAATGTCAGCGCTGCGCAGATCTGAAGCCGTACATCTCAAGTTTGCTGCGCGACAGCGCAGCCCGGAAGGGCTGGGTGATCTCCCACAGGGTGTGTGGCTTACCTACAGTGCCTGCCGTTCGATCAATGTCAGGCACCGTTGCACGACCGGGCTAACATCCCCCTTGCGGCGGCTAAGAATGATCGGGCTGACCGCGCCGCTATCCAGCAACCCGACATACTCGATATCGGTACGGTGCTGCTGTTGCACCGACGCCGGCACCAGGGTCACCCCCACGCCCACCGCCACCAGGCCAATGGCTGTTTGCAGTTCGTTGGCCCACTGGCTGACGCGGATGCTCATGCCGTGCTGGGCGAACAGCGCCAGTACGTGGTCGGCATAACTGGGCCGGGGGTTGGCCGGGTAGAGGATGAAGGCCTCGCTCGCCAGCTGGGCAAGGCTAAGCGGGCTGCCCGCCAGCGGGTGGCCCTTGGGCAGCACGGCCACCAGCGGGTCTTCGCGCAATACCTGTTGCGCAATGGCCGCGTCATCGATGCGAATACGCCCGAAGGCGATGTCGATGCGCCCGCTCTTCAGCGCTTCTACCTGCTGCAGCGTGGTCATCTCGCTCAGGCCCAGTTCCAGCTCGCTGTCCTGGCGCAGCTCGCGGATCAGCTCCGGCAGCACGTTGTACAGGGTCGAGGGGGCAAAGCCGATGCCCAGCCACTGGCGCTGGCCCTGGCCAATACGCCGGGTGTTGTCGCTGATATTCTGCAATTGCTGCAACACGGTGCAGGTCTGCTCATAGAAGAAGCGACCCGCCTCGGTCAGCCGCAGCGGGCGTTCGCGTACCACCAGCAGGGTACCGAGCTGGTCCTCCAGTTGGCTGATCTGCCGGCTCAGTGGTGGCTGGGCAATGTGCAGCAGCTCGGCGGCGCGGGTGAAATTGAGGGTTTCGGCCAGGACTTTGAAGTAACGCAGGTGGCGCAGCTCCACAAGACCTCCAGGGTATGGTGGGAGATTCATTTGATATTGGACGGTCACCAGGGTCTCGCGCAATCCTTGAACACGCAAGTAAATGCACCATTCGGGATTGCCACTGGCAGCCCGACCTGACGGGACCTGGCTACAATGACAAGCGCGCTGATTGAACGCATAGAAGCAATTATCGTCGACCTGCCGACCATTCGCCCGCACAAGCTGGCAATGCACACCATGCAGCAACAGACCCTGGTGGTATTGCGCGTGCACTGCAGCGATGGCGTGGAAGGTATCGGCGAGGCCACCACCATCGGTGGCCTGGCCTATGGCTACGAAAGCCCCGAGGGCATCAAGGCCAATATCGATGCGCACCTGGCGCCTGCGCTGATCGGCTTGGCGGCAGACAACATCAACGCTGCCATGCTCAGGCTGGACAAGCTGGCCAAGGGCAATACGTTTGCCAAGTCGGGTATCGAAAGCGCGTTGCTCGACGCCCAGGGCAAGCGCCTGGGCCTGCCGGTCAGCGAGCTTCTGGGCGGCCGTGTGCGTGACAGCCTGGAAGTGGCCTGGACCCTGGCCAGTGGCGACACTGCCCGCGACATCGCCGAAGCTCAGCACATGCTGGAAATTCGCCGTCACCGCGTGTTCAAGCTGAAGATCGGTGCCAACCCGGTGGAGCAAGACCTCAAGCACGTGGTGGCCATCAAGCGTGAGCTGGGCGACAGCGCCAGCGTGCGCGTCGACGTCAACCAGTACTGGGACGAATCCCAGGCCATTCGCGCCTGCCAGGTGTTGGGCGACAACGGTATCGACCTGATCGAACAACCGATTTCACGCATCAACCGGGGTGGCCAGGTGCGCCTGAACCAGCGCAGCCCGGCGCCGATCATGGCCGATGAGTCGATCGAAAGCGTCGAGGACGCCTTCAGTCTGGCCGCCGACGGCGCGGCCAGCATCTTCGCCCTGAAAATCGCCAAGAACGGCGGCCCGCGTGCCGTATTGCGCACCGCGCAAATCGCCGAGGCCGCCGGTATCGCCCTGTATGGCGGCACCATGCTCGAAGGTTCGATCGGCACTTTGGCGTCGGCCCATGCCTTCCTTACCCTGCGCCAACTCACCTGGGGAACCGAGCTGTTCGGCCCGCTGCTGCTGACCGAAGAAATCGTCAACGAGCCGCCGCAGTACCGCGACTTCCAGCTGCACATTCCCCGTACCCCAGGCCTGGGTCTGACCCTGGACGAACAGCGCCTGGCGCGCTTCGCCCGTCGCTGATCAGCAAGCAAGGAGAAAATCATGCTGTTCCACGTGAAGATGACCGTGAAACTGCCGGTCGACATGGACCCGGCCAAGGCAGCCAAGCTCAAGGCCGATGAAAAAGAACTGGCTCAGCGCCTGCAGCGCGAGGGCACCTGGCGCCACCTGTGGCGCATTGCCGGGCACTATGCCAACTACAGCGTGTTCGATGTGCCCAGCGTCGAAGCGCTGCACGATACCCTGATGCAACTGCCGCTGTTCCCGTACATGGACATCGAGGTGAACGGCCTGTGCCGGCACCCTTCGTCGATCCACAGCGACGACCGCTGATTCGCACCTGACTACCCGACAAGAACAATACGAGGTAAGCACGATGACCGTGAAAATTTCCCACACTGCCGATGTTCAAGCCTTCTTCAACAAGGTAGCTGGCCTTGACCATGCCGAGGGCAACCCACGCTTCAAGCAGATCATCCTGCGCGTCCTGCAGGACACCGCGCGCCTGGTCGAAGACCTGGAAATCACCGAAGACGAATTCTGGCACGCCATTGACTACCTCAACCGCCTGGGCGGCCGTAACGAGGCGGGCCTGCTGGCCGCAGGCCTGGGTATCGAGCACTTCCTCGACCTGCTGCAAGACGCCAAGGACGCCGAAGCCGGCTTGGGTGGCGGCACACCGCGCACCATCGAAGGCCCGCTGTACGTGGCCGGTGCGCCGCTGGCGCAAGGCGAAGCGCGCATGGATGACGGCACCGATCCGGGTGTGGTGATGTTCCTTCAGGGCCAGGTGTTCGATGCCGACGGCAAGCCGCTGGCCGGTGCCACCGTCGATCTCTGGCACGCCAACACCCAGGGCACTTATTCGTACTTCGATTCGACTCAGTCCGAATACAACCTGCGCCGCCGCATCATCACCGATGCCGAGGGCCGCTACCGTGCGCGCTCCATCGTGCCGTCGGGGTACGGCTGCGACCCGCAGGGCCCGACCCAGGAATGCCTGGACCTGCTCGGCCGCCACGGCCAGCGCCCGGCGCACGTGCACTTCTTCATCTCGGCACCTGGGTTCCGCCACCTGACCACGCAGATCAACTTCGAGGGCGACAAGTACCTGTGGGATGACTTCGCCTACGCCACCCGTGACGGGTTGATTGGCGAGCTGCGCTTTGTCGAAGATGCCGCTGCCGCGCGTGATCGCGGTGTTCAGGGCGAGCGCTTTGCCGAACTGGCGTTCGACTTCCACCTGCAGGCGGCTGCAGCGCCGGAGGCCGAAGCGCGCAGCCATCGGCCGCGTGCGTTGCAGGAGGGCTGAGTTCTAGCCTGGATCCACAGTGTTTTGGCCTGGGCCTTTCCGTGCGGGGAGGGCCTGGGCTTTTTGCTGTCGGCCGCTTGTCATCTAGAATCGGCCTTTTACCCCGAGCCCGCACCATGCTCCCGATTGCACTGTTACCGACTACCGCCGACCAGGCCCCGCTCATCCGCAACCTTTACCAGTTCTACTCTTACGAGTCCTCCGACTGGGAGCAGGAAGATGTTGAAGTGGATGGCCGCTTCTACATCCACGACGAGCACCTGCAGCGCTACTGGCGGGACGACGGTTGGGGCGCCTACCTGGTGCTGGCGGACGGCTTCATCGCCGGTTTCGTACTGGTGGAACGCAGCGAGCTGCCGGGCCTCGATGCCCTCGAACTGGCCGACCTGTTCATCCTGAAGAAATACCGCCGCCAGGGTATTGGGCAGGCGGTGGCGTTGCAGTTGTTGAGCGGTGAGGGCGACTGGTTGTTGCGCTGCTACGCACAGGATCCGCCCGCTGTGGCGTTCTGCAAGGCTGTGCTGGCGAACCTGTCGCGCCCGGCACAGGCGATTGCCTTGGACGATGAGCCTGACTTGCTGAATTTCCTGGTGAGTGGCGCCCGCCATTGAGGCTGTATCTGTCTTCGTTCGTCCTTGAAGGGGAATAGCGAGATTTTTGTGAGCCGCTTCACAAAATCGTCATGAGCGGCATAATGCCATCAACGCATACCAAGACCCGGCCACAGTGTGCCGGGGTCCCTTCTCATGCCCCTCGAGGGTTCAGGTAAAGTTCATGTCGCTAGCTGCAAACCCCGACATCATGTACCGGCTGTTGATCCAGAGCGTGGTGGACTATGCCATCTACCTGCTCACCCCCGAGGGTATTGTCGCCAACTGGAACCCCGGTGCCCAACGTGCCAAGGGCTACCATGCCGATGAAATTGTCGGCCAGCATTACTCGTTGTTTTACACCGATGCCGAGCGTGCAGCCGGGCTGCCGGCGCTGAACCTGGAGCAGGCGCGCAGCACCGGGCGCTTTGAAGAAGTGGGTTCGCGCCTGCGTAAGGATGGCACTGCCTTTCACGCCCATGTGGTCATCGAAGCGGTGCATGACGATGCCGGGCAACTGGTGGGGTTCGCCAAGGTCACCCGCGACATTTCCGAGCGCCACCACCAGGAGCAGGAGCTGCTGAAGGCCAAGGAACTGGCCGAGCAGTACAGCCAGGAAATGACCAAGCTGTCTCAGTTCCTGGATTCGGTGATTGCCAACATTCCTGCCAGCGTCATCGTCCAGGACCTGGAAAGCCAGCGCATCCTGTTGGCCAACCAGCAGGCCGAGCGCCTGTTCGGCGGGCCGGGGCGCAGCATGATCGGTCAGTTGCCCGGTGACTGCCTTGCCCCCGCAGCGGCCGGCTACCTTGAGCAGCAACTGGCGCGTGGTGCCCGCAGTACCAAGGGCCATGCCGCCGAAACCCGCGTCGACACGGCCCGCGGCCCGCGCACCCTTCGCAGCCGCACCTTGCTCAGCCAGAACCGCGAGGGCCAGGCTGACTACGTGCTCTTCGTCGCCGAGGACGCCACTGAAGAGTTGGCCGCCCATGCGCAGATCCACCACATGGCGCACCATGATGCGCTCACCGGGTTGCCCAACCGAACGCTGTTCAACGAACGCCTGCGACAGGCCCTGGTGCGAGGCAGCGAAAACGCCAAGCTGACCGCTGCCTTGTGCCTGGACCTGGACAATTTCAAGAACATCAACGACTCGTTGGGCCATGCCTTTGGCGACAAGCTGCTGCGCGAGCTGGGCAAACGCCTGCGCCGCGAGTTGCGCGAGCACGACACTCTGGCGCGTCTGGGTGGTGACGAGTTTGCCGTGGTGCTGACCGGCCTGGATGGCCGAGATGCCGCATGCAACACCGCGCAGCGGTTGATCAACGCCATCTGCCCGCCGTTCCAGATCGAGGGGCACCAGTTCACTGTGGGGGTCAGCATCGGCATTGCCATCGCCCCCGATGACAACGACCAGGCCGAGCAATTGCTCGGTTATGCCGACATGGCGCTGTACGAGGCCAAGCGCAATGGCCGCAACCGCTACGAGTGTTTCGACGTCGAGCTGGACGTCGCGGCCCGCCAGCGCCGCCTGGTGGAAACCGACCTGCGTACCGCGCTGCATCTGGGCCAGCTGCAGCTGCACTACCAGCCGGTGGTCGACCAGCAGACCAGCAGCGTTACCGGTTACGAGGCGTTGCTGCGCTGGGAGCACCCGACCCGTGGCATGGTCATGCCCATGGACTTCATCCCCATCGCTGAAGAAACCGGGCTGATCCACGAACTGGGCACGCGTGCACTGAACCTGGCTTGCCAGGAGGCGGCCAGCTGGGACAGCGAGCAGACCGTGTCGGTCAACCTGTCGGCCGTGCAGTTCAAAAATGGCAACCTTGTCCATATTGTCGCCCTGGCGCTGGCCGACTCAGGCCTGCCGCCGCAGCGGCTGGAGCTGGAAATTACCGAATCGGTACTGCTGGGCAACAGCGAAGAAAACGTGCGCACCTTGCGTGCGCTGAAAGACCTGGGTGTGTCCATTTCGCTGGACGACTTCGGGACCGGCTACTCATCGTTGGGGTACCTGCGGTCGTTCCCGTTCGACCGGATCAAGATCGACAAGTCGTTCGTGCACGACATGTGCGACAGCCGCGAAGCAATGTCGATCATTCGCGCCATTACCGACCTGTCCAACAGCCTGATGATCAAGACCACGGCCGAGGGGGTGGAGTCGGAAGAGCAGATGCGTCGGTTGGCGGCGGAAGGGTGTTCGCACTTTCAGGGTTACCTGTACGGGCGGCCGGCACCGGCGAGCGAGCGGTTGAAGCAGGTCATTACGCCAGGCTGACGGCTTACGCGGTCTTACTCAAAATCTAAAAACTTGTGCAATCCTTGTGGGAGCGGGCGTGCCCGCTCCCACAAGGCCTGTGTCGCGCTTATGAATTTCAGCTATTCCAGTCCGGCGCAAACGCCGGGCTCACTACGCGCTGATCCTTCAGCAACCCGGCAATCGCCGCACGGTCTTCGTCATCCAGTTGCACGTCCAGCGCTGCCAGGTTGGCCAGTTGGTTTTCGCGGCTACTGGCCTTGGGGATCGCCGCTACGCCGTCCTGGTCCAGCAGCCATTTCAGTGCCACCTGGCCAGGCAGCACACCATGCTTACGGGCAACTTCCTGGATGACCGGCTGCGCCGCTGCCTGGCCACGGGCCAGTGGGGTGTAGGCGGTGAGCAGCAGGTCATGGCGGCGCGCGTAATCAAGCAGCGGTTGCTGGCCAAGTAGCACATGGTATTCCACCTGGATCGCCGACAACGGTGCGCCCAGGGTTTCCATCACCTGGCGCAGCAGCCCAAGCGGGAAGTTGGCCACGCCGATGTGCCGCGCCTTGCCTTCGTCACGCAGCGCTACCAACGTTTCGATGCTGCGGGCCAGGTCCCAGTCCTGGCCGGGCCAGTGAATGTGGAACAGGTCGACGTGCTCGGTGCCCAGCGCGCGCAGGCTGTCTTCCAGTGACTGACGCATGGCCTTGGGTTCCAGGCGGTCCCACCACACCTTGGTGGTCAGGTGGATCTGCTCGCGCGGCACGTCGCTGTCGCGCAGGGCCTGGCCGACAGCCGCTTCGTTGTCGTAAGCGGTGGCGGTATCGATGTGCCGGTAACCCACGTCCAGCGCCTGGCGCACGGCCTGGGTGCACGCGGTGCCAGTCATCGGCCAGGTGCCCAGGCCGATTGCGGGCAGGGCCAGGCCGTTACGGGTGGTGAGCCTTTGCATGTAAATTCCTTGTAGGGTGTGCAGGGTTCGCCGTCGATGGTCGGCGATCAGCACTGCACGGGCCATGCGCGCGGGGCACAAAGTGGTCGATCAGCGAACAGAATTTGCAGTCGGCCTGGACAAGCGGCAATTGAACTTCCTTATGCTGCGCCATCTCTTCTAGAATCCGAACTGTTGCACCCGCCAGGCCATGCCTGTGCGGCCTTCCCTGGGCGCTGCCTGCTGGCGCGCCGTCATCGAGAGAGCCATGAGTTCCAGCACACCGCTGTCCGGCGTCAACCAACCTCTGCGTGGCATCACCCTCGTCGTGGTGGCGACGTTTCTGTTTGCCAGCCACGATGCCTTGTCCAAGTTTCTTGGCGGCCTGTACCCGATCATCATGGTGGTGTGGGCACGCTATTTAGTGCATACGCTGCTGATGGCCGGCATCTTTCTGCCCAAGTCGGGTATGAACGTGCTGCGCACCCGTCGGCCGCTGTTGCAGACGCTGCGTGCCTTGAGCCTGCTCAGCACCAGCCTGTTGTTTACCGCTGGCCTGCAATACCTGCCGCTGGCCGAGGCCACGGCAGTCAACTTTCTTGCCCCGGTGCTGGTCACCGCGCTGTCGGCGCCGCTGCTCAAAGAGCGGGTGACGGTGGGGCAGTGGGTGGCGGTGGTGTTGGGCTTTATCGGCGTGCTGGTGGTAGTACACCCGGGGGGAGCAATGTTCACCCCTGCCATTCTGTACCCGTTCGGTTCGGCGCTGGGGTTCTGCTTCTACCAACTGCTGACCCGCATCCTGGCGGCGCACGACAGCCCGACCACCAGCAACTTCTATGCGGGGCTGTGCAACACCTTGGCGTTGAGTGCGCTGGTGCCGTTTTTCTGGGAAATGCCGCGTTGGGACCATGCGCTGCTGATGCTGGCGTTGGGGGGCTTTGGCATGACGGCGCACCTGCTGCTGACCCAGGCCTTCCGCCATGCGGCGCCAGCGTTGCTGGCACCGTTCAGCTACTGCCAGATCGTGTTTGCCGGGTTGCTCGGGTTCGTGATCTACAGCCAGGTGCCGGATACCTTGAGCCTGGTGGGTATTTCGGTTATTTGCCTCAGTGGGCTGGGGGCGGCGTGGATGCAGCGGCGTAAATGAGGCGCTCGATCTCACAAACGCCAAACTTCTTCAGCCAAGCACCTACCGAGCCATAAACTGCAAAATACGCTCGCGCAACCAGCGCTCGGCGGGGTCGTTGTCCTGGGCACCGCTCCACACCATCGACAGCTCTGCCTCGGTGATATCGAACGGCGCCGGGTCGGCGCGCAAGCTGCCGTCGTCGGCCAGGGCGCAGGCGGCGTAGTCCGGCACCGTGGCGATCATCTCGGTATTGCGTAGCAGGGCGCGCAGGCTGCCGAATTGCGGCACTGCCAGCACCACCTTGCGGCAACGACCGATGCGCGCCAGGTCCAGGTCGATATTGCCGCTCATGTCGCCGGAGAACGACACCATCACATGCGGGCGGGCGCAGTATTCGTCGAGGGTCAGCGGGCCGGGGCGGTCGTCGGCGCGCAGTACCCGCACGCCTATGTTACGCAGCTTGCGGCGTTTGGCGGTGGCCGGCAGGTCGGTGGTGTAGCTCACACCGACCGAAATTTCACCGCTGGCCAGCAAGCCGGGCATCAGCAGGAAGTTGGCACGCCGTACCACCACGCTGATATCCGGGGCCTCTTCGCGAAGGGCCTGCAGAAGCGCTGGGAACAGGCCGAACTCGGCATCGTCCGACAGGCCCAGGCGGAACACGTTGCAACTGTTGGCCGGGTCGAACTCGCGGGCTCGGCTGATGGCGGCGGAAATCACGTCCATGGCCGGGCCCAGCTCGGCGAAGATCTGCATGGCCCTGGGCGTGGGCTCCATGGCCCGGCCGCTACGGATCAGCAGCGGGTCGTCAAACAGCTCGCGCAGGCGGGCGAGGGCGGCGCTGACGGTGGACTGGGTGATGAACAGCTTTTCACCCACGCGGGTCAGGTTGCGTTCGATCATCAGGGCTTCGAACAGCACCAGCAGGTTCATGTCGACGCGGCGCAGGTCGTTGCGGTTCATTGGGCTCGGGTTCCGGGGGTAAGGGCTTGGCGGTGTATTGAAGCATGTGGGCGGCCTGCTTGCCTTGTATGGATGTGCCTGCCAACGCCTGACAGAGCCAGCCTATCACCCCCTAACAGTCACTCTATTAGAAGTCTGCCCAAGCTCGGCTAGTCTTTCCCCTGGCCCCGCGAATTCCGCGAGCGGGCGGTGTGTCAGCACCTGCATGCAAGACTGCACCTGCCCGCCGTGACAGCTTCGCAAGCCCCGTGTAGACCTGATGAGGGGTAGCACGAGCCCACACGCTCGGCTGAAAGAACACCTGGCATAGACCGGAAATCTGGATAACCGACCCAAAGGTACCCGCAGATGTCGAACGAATCGAAATGCCCGTTCCATCAAACCGCAGGTGGCGGCACCACCAACCGTGACTGGTGGCCTGACCAGCTCAACCTGAGAATTCTTCACCAACATTCGTCCAAGTCCAGCCCTGACCCGGACTTCGATTACGCCAAGGCGTTCAAGAGCCTGGACTTCCAGGCCCTGAAAAAAGACCTGACCGCCTTGATGACCGATTCGCAGGACTGGTGGCCCGCCGACTTCGGCCACTACGGCCCGCTGTTCATCCGCATGGCCTGGCACAGCGCCGGTACCTACCGCATTGGCGATGGCCGGGGTGGCGCAGGCTCCGGTCAGCAGCGTTTCGCCCCACTCAACAGCTGGCCGGACAACGTCAGCCTGGACAAGGCCCGGCGCCTGCTGTGGCCGATCAAGCAAAAGTACGGCAACAAGATTTCCTGGGCCGACCTGATCGTGCTTACCGGCAACGTCGCCCTCGAATCCATGGGCTTCAAGACGTTCGGGTTCTCGGGCGGGCGTGCCGATGTGTGGGAGCCCGATGAAGATGTGTACTGGGGTTCGGAAAAGGTCTGGTTGGGGGGCGATACCCGCTACGGCAAGGACCAGGTCAAGGCGCAGCCGCCAGGCCAGGGTGACCTGGTGGCCGAGCCGGCCAAACATGGCGAAGAGCAGAACCGCGACTTGTCGGCCGAGCGCAACCTGGAAAACCCACTGGCCGCCGTGCAGATGGGCCTGATCTACGTGAACCCGGAAGGGCCGGAAGGTAACCCCGACCCGGTGGCTTCGGGCAAGGATATCCGCGAGACCTTCGGCCGCATGGCCATGAACGACGAAGAAACCGTGGCACTGATTGCAGGTGGCCACGCCTTCGGCAAGACCCACGGTGCCGGCCCTGCCGACAACGTCGGCCCGGAGCCGGAAGCTGCAGGCCTGGAGCTGCAGGGGTTGGGTTGGGCCAACAAGTTCGGAAGCGGCAAGGGTGGCGATACCATCACCAGCGGCCTGGAAGTGACCTGGACCTCGACCCCCACCCGATGGAGCAACGAGTACCTCAACAACCTGTTCAACTTCGACTGGGAACTGACCAAGAGCCCGGCCGGTGCCCACCAGTGGCGGCCGAAGGAGGGCAAGGGGGCAGGCACCGTGCCGGATGCCCATGACCCGGCCAAGCGCCACGCGCCTTCCATGCTCACCTCCGACCTGGCGCTGCGCTTCGACCCGATCTACGAACCGATCGCTCGCCGCTTCAAGGACAACCCTGAGCAGTTGGCGGATGCTTTCGCCCGCGCCTGGTACAAGCTGATCCACCGCGACATGGGCCCGCTTGCGCGTTACCTGGGCCCGGAAATGCCCAATGAAGAGCTGCTGTGGCAGGACCCGTTGCCCAAAACTGAGGCATCCACTGTCAGTGAACAAGACATCGCGGCCCTCAAGGCCAAGGTTTTAGCTTCGGGCTTGAGCGTGGGCGAGCTGGTTTCCACCGCCTGGGCATCGGCCTCGACCTTCCGTGGCTCCGACAAGCGCGGTGGTGCCAATGGCGCCCGCTTGCGCCTGGCGCCGCAGAAGGACTGGGCTGCAAACCAGGGTGTAGACAAGGTGCTGGCGGCGCTGGAGAAGATTCAGGCCGACTTCAACAATGGCGGTAAAAAGGTCTCGATGGCCGACCTGATCGTGCTGGCGGGTACCGCCGCCGTTGA
>CAACWQ010000275.1_pt1 | contig 17383 bp, 14 predicted proteins | sample 2275681 | NCBI WGS metagenome assembly CAACWQ01 (sample SAMEA5312463, study PRJEB27640) | indoor metagenome | biome: indoor environment; feature: controlled; material: polymer furnished wood metals | place: Austria | collected 2011-04-21
CCAGGACGACTATGGCTTCGATACCTATGTCGATGGCAAATTCGAGGCGTTCGGCCTGCAGCACGAGCTGATCATCGGCGCCAACGCCAGCCGGCAGAAAACCCATGACTACTTCGCGCTGATGCTGCTGGACGGCAAGCAGAACCCATTCGACCCGTCTGCACATTTCCCACACCCGTCCAAGTCCGATTACCTGGTCAACCCGACCCGCGGTGGTAGCGTGCCAACCGATTCCACCACCACCCAGTACGGCACTTACGCCAACCTGCGCCTGAAGCTGGCAGAGCCGCTGACCCTGGTGCTGGGGGCACGGGTCAGCTGGTACCGCAACAAGAGCGACTCCTATACCCAGTACTATGATTACTGGGTGAATAACCGCAGCGAAGAAAACGGCCAGGTCACGCCGTTCGCAGCCGTGCTGTACGACCTGAACAACCAGTGGACCGCCTACGCCAGCTACGCCGACATCTTCCAGCCGCAAAGCGACAAAGTGGACGCCGAGCGGCAGTCACTCCAGCCCAAGACCGGTGCCAACTACGAGATTGGCATCAAGGGCGAGCTGCTTGAGGGTGCCCTGAATACTTCGTTCAACCTGTTCCGCACCGTCGAGAATCACCGCGCAGAAAGCGACTACATCGAGACCTGTCCGTCAGGCGACGGCTATTGCTACACCGACAGCGGCAAGGTACGTGCGCAGGGCTTCGAAGCCGAGATCAGCGGCTCGCCCATCGAGCGCCTGCAACTGTTGGCAGGCTACACCTACACCCAGACCAAGTACCTGAAGACCATCGAGGACACCGACCCCACCGAGCTGACCTTCACCTCCAGCTTCATCCCGCGGCACATGCTCAAGGTGTGGGGTGACTACCAACTGGGCGGCGCCTTGGAGCGCTGGACCTTGGGTACCGGTTTCAACAGCCAGAGCGAGAACTTCCGTACCACCGGCAAGACCCGCGTCGAGCAGCCTGGCTACACCGTGTGGAACGGCCGCGTGCAGTACCGGCTTGACCAGAACTGGACCGTCGCCCTCAACGGCAACAACCTGTTCGACAAGAAGTACTACGCCACCATCGGCGCGCCGGGCTGGGGCAACTTCTATGGCGAACCGCGTAACTTCATGGTGACGTTGCAAGGGGCGTTCTGAGGCCCTGTTTATCCTTGGGTCGAAGCGCTGTTCTGGGCGGACGAGCGATACCGGGCGCTGCAGGCATTCGGCTGGACCGATAGCGTGCAACCGCAAACTGACGGCGCCGAGTTGACGCTATACGTCTGGCGTGAGTTTTGTGAGCGCCCTGAGCCACCGGCGATACAAACCTGATCGGTGTACTGCCCAGCTGCCTGGTGCAGCCGGGGGATGGCCTGCAGGTGGTGGAGCCGCCGCGGGCCTGAGGGTGGCGAAACAGCAGGATCTTTGCAGGCTGACTTGTCGGCCCGCACCACCCTGCCCTGCAGGGTGCGCAGCACCTTGCGCTTGGCATTGGCTGGCAGCCCTCTGGTCTGGCTGATGCCAACCGTCACATCGCCTGCTGCCAGCAAATCCGGTATGCGCCAGTAATCCACATGCTGCACAACCACCACCACGTTCGGCGCCTCCACCCGCAGGGCCCGCAGCAGTGGCGGCAGCAAGCCCGACTCCACGTCATCGGACAAACCGATTCGGAACGTCATGTTGCTGGTCGCCGGGTCAAAGTCATGGGACAGGCTGAGGGCGATGGACATCGCATCCAGCGCCGGGGTGAGGTACTTGATCACCTCTTCGGCCCTGACCGACGGTTCCATGCGGTTGCCCACACGGATCAGCAACGGGTCGTTGAACATCGCCCGTAACCTGGCCAGCGCGGCGCTGACCGTGGGCTGGGCGATGAACAGTTTTTCTGCCGCACGGGTGAGGTTGCGCTCCTGCATCAGGGCTTCGAACACCACCATCAGGTTGATATCGGCTTTGCGCAGTTCGTTTCGGTTCATTGGCGCTCCCGGGGCCATGCTTGTTTTGCGGGTCAATTGCAGCATTGACAGTAATCCTGACCCAGTCAAAGGTGCAGACTTGTATCGCCAGTGCTGGCAACCTACTTTCCAAAGCCCGAATCAGGCTGCGTTGCCCCAGACAACCCAATCCGGGTACCCTTTCCACTCTTCCCTTCCGGCTTCCCCTGCCGTGCACCGCCCAGGCGTTGATTCGCGAAGCGGTCATTCATGATGCCGACCCTTGCATGGCCGCCAATCCCCGGCGTGCCCACCCGCCATCAATACATTCAGGATGACCTCATGATCATTCGCCAAGGCAATGTTGCCGACTACCCGCAGCTGCTCGACATCTGGCTGCGCGCCGTTCGCGCGACGCTTCATGGGCAAAGCATTGGCCGCGCGCTGCTGGACTTCGGCCGCCAATCGCGCCATTCAATGAGTGTCGACGTCAACGAGCAATACCCGCAGGCTGTGGGCTTCTACCAGCATTACGGTTTCATCCAGACAGGCCGTCCCCCCTGGATGGCGAAGGCCGGCCATTTCCGTTGCTGCGCATGAGCTTGCCCATAGGGAGTGATTGAGACGCACGCATGGCAATGGGTCACCAGGTGCTTGCCGTAAGATATGCAGCGCCTTCGAAATCGAGCGCCGTATCAATTACGTCGAACAATAAGAAAAATAAGAAAAGCCCTGAACACCCAGAATTATGTTTCTTAATTAATGCCAAACACGCGATCTAGACTCACTAATCCTCCCTTTACCCGCTGGGGGCGAGCCTGAGCGCCGACAGTGCCGACAACGTGATCATCCCGTCCACGGTGGTGCGTGGCATTGGCCAGCCGTTCATCATGGTGGCGTTGTCGGTGCTGGCGGTGGCCGGGCTGGACAAGCGCGAGCCCGGCTCAGCTTCGGCGGTGTTCTCCATGCTGCGCGCCCAGCGGGCCGCGTGAGGGGGCTGGTACACTGTGCCTCCACACACTGTGCCCGACAGACCAACCGTATGAACCCGACGCGCTACGCCATCGTGGCAAAGGACTTGATGCAAGGCATCGCCAGCGGCCGCTATCCGGTGGGCAGCCTGCTGCCGACCGAGTTCGAGCTGTGCGACCTGTACGGCGTAAGCCGGCACACGGTGCGTGCGGCCATCGACCAACTGCTCGAACAAGGGCTGGTTTCGCGGCGCAAACGCGTGGGCACCCGGGTGGAGGCCAGCAGCCCGCTCGGTGGCTATTCACAGTCGCTGGCCAGCGTGGCCGACCTTGCACACCTGGCCGAAACCCAGCAGCGAGAAATCCAGGATGTGAGGCACTTCGTCGCCGACCTGAGCGAGGCGGCACGGTTAGGGTTGGTACCGGGGGAGCATTACTTCTGCGTGTCCAGCATCCGCATCGACCGCCTGCACAGTGCGGCGCCCCTGTGCTGGACCGACGTGTATGCGCAGCGGGACTACGCCGATGTCATCGAACTGGCCCGCGAGCACCCCGACCAACTGATTGCCGGGTTGATCGAACAGCACTATGGCCGGGCGATCGCGGTGGTCGACCAGCAAGTGCGGGCGGTGTTGCTGACAGCAGAAATGGCCCGGGCGCTGAAGGCCGAGGCAGGTTCACCGGGGTTGAAGATCATTCGCCATTATCGCGAGGAAAACGGCGATTTGATGGCGGTTTCCGAGACGGTGCATCCGGATGACCGCTTTACCCTGGTCACCCAGATGCGCCGGGATCGCTCGCCTGTCTGATCCCAGGCATTCAAGGCCGCTCCTAGAGGGGCCGCAATTGCTGCTCGGCCTCGATCAATTGCTTGCTGCGCACCGACACCACCCGATGATCACGCGCCAGCCACCCATACACCGTCGGCAGCACGAACAACGTGAACAAGGTGCCCACCAGCATCCCGCACACAATCACCACCCCAAGCCCGAAGCGGCTGTTGGCCCCGGCACCACTGGCGAACAGCAACGGCAGCACGCCAAAGGTCATCGCCGCCGTGGTCATCAGCACAGGCCGCAAACGTATCTGCGCAGCACGGACGATAGCCGCCGCCCGATCAAGGTTGTCGCGCACCTGGATCTCGTTGGCGAACTCCACCATCAGGATGCCGTGCTTGCTGATCAGGCCAATCAACGTCACCAGTCCGATCTGCGTGTAGATGTTCAACGTGGCCCAGCCTAGCGCCAGCGGCAGCAGCGCACCGCAGATCGACAGCGGCACGGTCACCAGAATGATCAGCGGATCCACCAGGCTTTCGTACTGCGCCGCCAGCACCAGGTAGATCACCACCAATGCGGCAAGAAACGCCCACATCAGGGCAAAGCCCTCCTGCACGTACTGCCGTGATTCCGATTGCCAGTCGTGGCTGAAGCCAGGCGGCAACTCACTGGCCAGCTGCTCAAGAAATGCCACGGCATTGCCCATCGACACACCCGGCGCCGGTATCGCCTGCAAGGTGCTGGCATTTTGCTGATCGAATTGCAGCAAGCGATTAGGCGCAACCTCGATATCCAGGTGCACCACCGTGGCCAGCGGCACCAGGCTGTCGTCCTCGGCGCGCACATATTGGCGGTTCAACGCCGCAGGCGTCAGGCGCTGGTCCTGAATGCTCTGCGGAATCACGTCGTAGGAGCGTCCGAACAGGGCGAAACGGTTGAGGTACTGCTCGCCCACCAGCACACCCAGCGACTCGCCGATGGCCTGCATGCTGATGCCCAGGCTGGCTGCCTTGGCCCGGTCGATGCGCACCTTCACCACCGGGTTGTTGTAGTCCAGGTCACTGTCCACCACGGCGAACAAACCACTGTCGCGGGCACGCTGCTTGAGGGCTTCCATGGTCTGGTACAGCTCGGGGTAGTCATGGGCACTGCGCAGCACCATCTGCACCGGCAAGCCTCCGCTGGAACCCGGTAGCGAGGCCACCTGGAAGGCGAAAATGCTGCTGCCTTCGATGTCCGCTACCGCCTGTTGAAGCTGCGCCTGCACCTGTGCAGCAGAGCGCTCGCGGGCCTGCCAGGCACTGAGGTTGATGCCGCCGAAACTGGCGGCCGGGCCGTCGGTGCCGTTGATGATCCAGGTGTCGGTGGTTTCGGCAATGGACTTCATCACCTGGTCGAGCTTCTGCGCAAAGCGTTCCGCATAGTCCAGGCTGGCATGCTGCGGCGATTTGATAGCCGTGAGCACCGCCGCCTGGTCCTCGGGGGGTGCCAGTTCGCGCTGTGGCAGCAGGTACAGCCAGGGCAGGCTCAGGCACACCAGCAGTCCCACGCCGCCACTGATCCAGCGATGAGACAGGGTGTAAGCCAGCACCCGCCCGTAAGCCCCGGTCAGCGCCCCGAACAACCGGTCCGCCAGGTTGGCCATTGCGCCGTGCTGCTGACCGGGTTGCAGCAGCAGCGAGCTCATCACCGGCGACAAAGTAAGCGCCACCACGCCAGACACGATCACCGCCCCCGCCAGGGTCAAGGCGAACTCGCGGAACAGCGTGCCGGTCAGCCCGCCCATCAGCCCGATTGGTGCATACACCGCCGCCAGCGTGAGGGTCATGGCAATCACCGGCCCGGCAATTTCCCGTGCCCCGGCCAAGGCTGCGGCGACCGGCGACTTGCCCTCCTCGATATGGCGGTGCACGTTCTCCACCACCACGATGGCATCGTCCACCACCAGGCCGATGGCCAATACCATCGCCAGCAAGGTCAGCAAGTTGAGGCTGAAACCGAACAACAGCATCAGGCCCGCAGCCCCGAGCATCGACAACGGGATGGCCACCACCGCAATCAACACACTGCGCAGCGAACCCAGGCACAGCCAGATCACCAGCACCACGATCAGCATCGCTTCTATCAGGGTGCGCAGCACCTCGTGGATCGAGGCGTCGATGAAGCGTGCGGTCTCGTAGGCCAACGCCACATGCACGCCCGGTGGCAGGGTCTGCTGAATCTGCGGCAGCAGCTGGCGAATGCCCTCGACAATCACCAGCGGGTTGCCGGTTGGCGTGGGGAACAAGCCCAGGTGCACGGCCGGTTTGCCATCCATGGTGGCACTGGTCTGGGTGGCCGCCGCACTCAGCTCGACGGTGCCGACATCGCGCAGGCGTACCAGGTCGGTGCCCGCGTTACGGATGATCAGTTCGCGAAAGTCCTCGACCCGGGTGAGGTCGGTGTCCACCTGGATATCGGCCAGCACGTACTGGCCGCGCACCTGGCCGGGCGTCGCCTGGTAGTTGTTGGCACGCACTGCCTGCGCCACATCGGCTGCCGTCACCCCGCGCCCGGCCATTCGCTCGCTGTCCAGCCACAGGCGCATCGCCAGGCGTTGCCCGCCGAACGACTGCACCTTGGCCACGCCGTCGATGCCGGAGAACTGCGGTTCCACCACCCGCGACAGGTAATCGCTCAGCTCGGGTATCGACAAGGTATCACTGGCAAAGCCTACGTAGGCCACGGCAGTGGAGTCACCTGCCGACAGCTCCACCACCGGGTCGTAGGCTTTTTCCGGCAGGCGATAGCGCACCTGATTGACCTTGGCCATGGTCTCGGCCAGCGCCTGGGTCGAGTCGCGGTTCAGCACCATGCGCAGGGTAATCAGGCTGCGCCCCTGCTGCGATGACGAGGACAGGTAGTCGATGCCCTCCACCGAAGACACCGCCTGGGTAATCGGTTGGGTCACGAAGCCTTGCATCAGCTCGGCAGAGGCCCCGGGATACTCGGTGCTGATGGTGATGGTCGAGCTTTCCAGCAACGGGTACTGGCGGATCGGCAGTTTGCCCATGGCAAACAGCCCCAGCAGGATGATCAGGCTGCTGACCACCAGCGCCAACACCGGGCGGCGCACGAAGACGTCGGTGAACTTCACGATTGCCGCCCTCCCTGGCTGGCCTGCAGGCTGTCCTGGGCCACCGGCTCGACAGACATGCCATCGTTCAGTTTCAGCTGGCCAGAGACCACCACCTGATCACCCGGCCCAAGGCCAGAGATCACCTCCACCAGCCCCTGCCAGCGCTCACCGGTGGTGACCTGCACCCGTTTCACACGGGTGCCATGCTCCGCGTCCCGGGTGGCGACGAACACCGTCTGCCCATAGGCGGTGTAGGTAATTGCGGTTTCTGGTACGGCCAGCACCGTCGACGGCTGTGCCGCGTCCAGGCGTACGCTGGCGTACATGCCCGGCTGCAACTGCCCGTCCGGGTTCACCAAGGCGGCCTGCACCTGCACCAGGCGCGCCTTGCTGACAACCGGGTCGACCGCCACTACCTGGGCCTTTAAGCCTCGGCCGCGCACGGCATCCACATCCAGTACCAGCACCTGCCCCACCTGCACGTCGGGCGCAGCCTGCTCGCCCAAGGAGAAGTTGACGTGCAACTGGCGGGTATCTGCCAGGCTGACGATAGTCTCGCCAGCGCCCAGGTATTGGCCCTGATGTACCCGGCGAATGCCCAGCTTGCCGGCGAACGGCGCACGGATGGCCTTCTGCGCGATCAACGCCTCGACGTGCTGCAACTCGCCACTGGCCACATCCACGGCAGTGGCGGCGTTATCGAACAGCTCCTGCGATACAGCATGCATAGCCAACAGTTTGCGGCTGCGCTGCAACACCACCTCGGCGTTGCGCAGTTTGGCCCGCAACTGCACGCGCTGGGCCTGCTCCGGGGCGTCATTGAGCTGCACCAACACCTGCCCGGCCGTGACGGTCTGCCCAGACTCGAAAGCAATACGGGTAATGCGCCCCGCCACCTCGGCCGCCACCTGCACCTGGTTGACCGCCTCCAGCTCCCCCGAGGCAAAGTTCTGCCGCGCCACCTGCACCTGCTCGGCCGTGGCCAGCGCCACCTTGGTTGCCGGCCATGCGGCAGCAGAGGGTTGCATCGAGCTGTTGCCCACCAGCGCATAGGCGCCCGCCAGCACACCTGCCACAACGCCGGCACAGGCCAGTAACGTCCTTTTGTTCATGCAGTGCTCCGATCAATCAGGAAAGCGGTTGCGGGGAAGATCGGGCAGGACTATAAGAGCTCAACTTAACTTGAGGTCAACAGGCATGGCAGCGGACAACACGCGGATGCTCACGGTAGGCGAAGTGTCCAGGCGCAGCGGCGTGGCGGTGTCTGCGCTGCACTTCTACGAGTCCAAGGGGCTGATCGCCAGTGTCCGCACCGCCGGCAATCAGCGCCGCTTTCCCGCGCTGGTGCTGCGTACGCTGGCGATCATCAAGGTGGCGCAGCGCACCGGTATTGCGCTGGAGGAAATCAAACAGGCCTTCAGCCGTTATGCACCCAACAGCAAGCTCACGGCGGCGCAATGGGGCGAGATGTCCACGGCCTGGCGCGAAGACCTGAACGCCCGCATCCGCACGCTGGAGGCCCTGCGCGACAGCCTGGACAACTGCATTGGTTGCGGTTGCCTGTCGCTGGAGGATTGCCCGTTGCGCAACCCCGAGGATGTGCTGGCCAAGGAAGGTAGCGGGGCGCGGATTCTCGAAAAGAAGGCCCGCTAGCCGCACGCGTGTCAGTCGCCTTTGCCCAGCACAAAGCGGTCAAAGTGCTCGATGTGCTCGTCCAGGTTGTCTTCGAGCATCATCCGGTACTGCTCGCAGAAGTACTTCAGAATCTCTTCCCGGGCGGCTGCCAGCTCCGCGCCGCTCTTGAAGCTGCGGGCGCTCATCCAGGCACTGAAACGGGTCGCGCCGAAGGTGAGCGAGGCGCTGACCTTGCCCAGGTCTTCGAATTTTTCGATCTGCTGGTTGGCCAGGTCGATGTGTGCATCGGCGCGGTCGTAAAAGGCCTGATCGGTAGCTTGGGTCATTGCGGTTCACCTGGTAACGGAAGCCCAAGCCTTGCATGGCGGCGCGCATACGTGCAAGGCTGAAAAAGGATCACCCGCAACGAAAAAGGAAGCAAAGCACCTCATGCCAGGAATCACACGTATCCATCGCTACTTGCGCCCACTGCCTGCAAACCGGACTGCAGCCAGTGGGCGTGACCTCAAAGGCAAACACGTCATCCGCCTCGCCTCCAAACTCGCAACACTGCTCTGCACGCCCCGCTCTGCCCCGCCTTACCTCTGTGTCACGCCCGAGCGTGCACCTGCCAAACGCCTGCCCCCGACCTGACTGCCAACGCTGCAGCGCACAACGCCGTTCTCGCTTGCTACAGGCGGGATGTCTGACGCACTTACAGGGGCAACACTCAATGCTTTTATTTCAAGGCAAACAGATTCATAGCGCCATCTTCGACATGGATGGCACCCTCTTCGACACCGAGCGCTTGCGCTTCAGAACGCTCAAGCAAGCCTCACTGGAAATCTTCGGCAAGGCGCTGGGCGAGCACACACTGATCGGCTCACTGGGCCTGAGCGCAAAAAAAGCCGAAGCCCTCGCCAAGGCGCACAACGGTGAAGACTTCCCTTATGCTGAAATCCGCAAACGCGCGGATGAACTTGAGCTGGAGTACGTACGCAATCACGGCGTACCGATCAAGGCCGGCCTGCTGGAAGTGCTGGAGCGCCTGCGCAAGTCGGGCCTGACCATGGCGGTAGCCACGTCCAGCCGCCGTGCCATCGCCGAGGAATACCTGATCAACGCCAATGTGCTGAAGTACTTCGATATCACCGTGTGCGGCGATGAAGTCAGCCAGGGTAAACCCCACCCCGAGATTTTCCTGAAAGCCGCCCGCGCGCTCAATTGCGAGCCGGGCCAATGCTTCATGGTCGAGGACTCGGAGAACGGCATGCTCTCGGCAATGCGCGCTCAGGGGCAGGCGATCCTTATCGAAGATATCAAACCGCCAGCCCCCGAGATCAAGGCAGGCGCGCTCAAGGCCTACCGCAGCATGACCGAGTTCCTGGCCGATTTGAGCGAGTGCGTTCCCGACCTGGGCATGCCCGAATTGAACGAAACCTTCCCGGCCTCCATGAACCAGTTCCGCGTGGGCATTCATGGTTTCGGCGCCATCGGGGGTGGCTACCTGACGCAGGTCTTTTCCCATTGGGATGGCTACACCCGGCCTTGTGAGATCATTGCCGCGACCCGCTCGCGCATGCTGCGTGAAAGCGTCAATGCCTTCGGCCGTTACAGTGTGCGCTACGGGGCCACTTCGTTCGACCAGACCATCGACAATGTGCGCATGATCGACATGGACGATAATGATGCACTGGTCCACATGTACACCGCTGCCGAAATTGTCGGCCTCAGCCTGCCCGAGCAGGCCATCCGCAACCAGGCGCAGGTGATTGCCAAAGGCCTGTTGAAGCGCTTCGAACGCCGTGGCCGTGAGCTGACGTTGCTGATCGTGCTGAACAAGGTGGGCGGCGCTGCGTTTGTGCGCCGCCATGTGCAAGCGGAGCTGGCATTGCTGTGCCCGCCAGCAATCGGCGAGCAAGTGCTGGAAAAGACCCACTTCGCCGAAACGGTGGTCAGCCGCATCGTCTCCAAGCTCAGCAACGACGCACTGGTACGGCAACTGCGCATCAAGTCGCAGATGTTCCAGAACAGCCTGGAAGACGAGCCGGTAGTCGCCACAAAGGCATCGACGCCAGTGCCTGAATACGAACGACTGATCGGGCGCTTCAGGCCCTTTGCCCAGCCCAGCAGTGCGATGAGCCAGTTGCACCTGATCCTGTTCAACAGCGAACCCGACATGCCGCTGTATGTAGAGCACGGCAACGACCTGCTCGAACGCCTGCGCCAGGTGAAGACTGTGCCTGACATCACCCAGATCCAGGTCATCAAGAACCGCTTGTGGAATGGCCCGCATGCCATCGTTGCCTGGTACGCCAGCCTGCTGGGCCATGACTCGGTAGCCCAAGGTATGGGCGATGCACAGGTGAGCGAACTGGCCGAGCGCCTGATTCGCCAGGAAGTCGGCCCCGCGCTGGTGGCGGAGTACCCACAGATGGCGGAAGTGGTCAACCGTTTTGCCGATACCTTCCTGGAACGCTGCAAAACCTCGTTCAAAGACCCTTGTGCCCGGGTGGGGCGCGACCCGCTGCGCAAGCTTCAGCGCAACGAACGCATTTTCAGCAGCATCGAGCTGGCCCACAAGCATGGCATTCAGACCCCCGGGCTTGCGTTGGGTGTGGCGCTGGCCCTGCATCACGCCCTGCATGGCAAAGAAACCAAGGACATCGAAGCCCAGGCGATCAGGCAGGTGTACCAGGCCAATGACGCCAGTGTAGAAGCCGTGCTTACCCATGACGGCGACTACAACGGCAAGCGTTTTCCAGGGTTGGACCCGGTCAGGGATGCGCAACTGATCACAGCAATTTCTGGTGCTTTCCGGCAACACATGCCAAAGGAAGTGAAAACCGGACCGGACAAACTATGCGTAGGCACCTGATGCCGTGATGCATCGAGGGCGTTGGCACCACCACCCTGTGCGAGCGACTTTCTCGAGTAACCCTTGAATGCTGGGCACGATCACCGTGTTCGCGGGCGCGCCCGCGAACACGGGCGAAGCCCGTGCCATCCGCCGCATCGCCTGATTCGCGGGCATACCCGCTCCCACAGTCACCGCGCCACTTTCAGATCCTGTAAAGAAGCCAGGGCATGACACATCGCTTGCATATGACACCTTGTGTCATTAATATCGCGCTGTGTCCTGATGACAGCCACCTGTCCATCAGCAACCCATTGCCCTTTCCCATGCAGGTACCGCCCATGACGACCACCATGCAGGCCCCCAAGGACCAGCTGGTCAAACTCGCTCAGCAGCAGATGCTGACGGCGCTGGCCGACAACACCTACACCCCCCGGCAAAAACTCGCCCTCACCTGCCGCATCCTGTTTGACGGCGGCCACGATTCCGGCCTGGCCGGGCAGATCACCGCCCGCGCGCAGGAGCCCGGCACTTATTACACCCAACAACTGGGCCTGGGCTTCGACGAAATCGCCGCCTCCAACCTGCTGGTGGTAGACGAGGACCTCACCGTGCTGCAAGGCCGCGGCATGGCTAACCCGGCCAACCGCTTCCACAGCTGGCTGTACCGCGCCCGCCCCGACGTCAACTGCATCATCCACACCCACCCGCTGCACAGCGCCGCGCTGTCAATGCTGGAAGTGCCGCTGGCCATCTCGCACATGGACCTGTGCCCACTGTTCGACGACTGTGCCTTCCTCAAGGAATGGCCCGGCGTGCCAGTAGGCAACGAAGAAGGCGAAATCATCGCGAAGGCGATTGGCGACAAACGCGCCATCCTGCTTTCCCACCACGGCCTGCTGATTGCCGGTGGCTCGATTGAAGAAGCCTGCGTGCTCGCCCTGCTGTTCGAGCGCGCGGCAAAGATGCAACTGCTGGCCATGGGCGCCGGTGACATACGCCCCATCCCCGAAGCACTGGGCAAAGAGGCCCACGACTGGATCTCCACCCCCAAACGTCATGGCGCCGCGTTCAGCTACTACGCACGCCGTGCCTTGCGTGCCCATGGCGACTGCCTGGGCTGATCGAAGCTGTACTCTTTCCTCAACAACGGCAAAGGTGCCTGGTCATGTCTACACCTGTAATTCGCGGCGTTATCGGCTACACCATCACTCCCTTCACGGCAGACGGCACGCTCGACCTGGATGCGTTGGGCACGTCCATCGACAGCCTGATTGCAGGCGGCGTGCACGCCATTGCACCGCTGGGCAGCACCGGCGAAGGGGCTTACCTGTCCGACAGCGAATGGGAAACCGTGGTGCGCTTCAGCCAGGCACGCATCGCCGGGCGTGTGCCCAGCGTGGTCAGCGTCTCTGACCTGACCACTGCCCGCACCGTGCAGCGTGCCCGCCTGGCACAGGCCTGCGGCGCAACGGCAGTGATGGTGCTGCCCATCTCTTACTGGAAGCTCACCGAAGCCGAAGTGGTCGCCCACTACAAGGCGGTCGGCGCCGCCATCGACATCCCGATCATGCTTTATAACAACCCGGGCACCAGCGGCACCGACCTGTCGGTGGAGCTGATCCTGCGCATCCTGGGTGAAGTACCCAATGTGACCATGGTCAAGGAAAGCACCGGTGACATTCAGCGCATGCACCGCCTGTTCACCGCTACCGATGGCCAAGTTGCGTTCTATAACGGTTGCAACCCGCTGACCCTGGAAGCCCTGGTGGCCGGCGCTACCGGCTGGTGTACCGCCGCCCCCAACCTGATCCCGGCACTGAACCTGGCGCTGTGGGACGCCGTGCAGCAAGGCCAGCTGGCCGAAGCCCGCACGCTGTTCTACCGCCAGTACGAGCTGCTGGAGTACATCACCCGCCGAGGCCTGCCCACCACCATCAAGGCCGGTTTGAAACTGCTCGGCCAGGATGTCGGCGCCCCGCGCCTGCCCCTGCAGCCGCTGGATGCACAAGGCAGCGCTTACCTGAAAAACCTGCTGGTAGCGCTGGCCAGCTGACCCTGAAACCTGCCCGTCAGCCTGTCGCTGGCGGGCAGCGCATTTCTATAGAAGCAGCCTTGCGCTGCTCTACCTGATCTTTACCAGAGGCAACCATGGACGCGCCTGTACAAAGCTCTTCAACTCCGTTTCGGCTGGCAGACATCCTTCACCCCGTTGTGGCAGGAATCGTATCGGTCATCGTCAACTACGGTGGCACCTTCATCCTGGTGTTCCAGGCAGCCAAGGTTGCCGGGCTGAGCCCCGAGCTGACGTCGTCGTGGGTCTGGGCCGTGTCGATCGGCGTCGGCCTCAGCGGCCTGGCGCTGTCCTGGTACAGCCGCGCGCCGGTAATCACGGCCTGGTCCACGCCAGCCGCTGCGTTCCTGGTCACCGCCCTGGCCAACGTGCCCTACAGTGAAGCCATTGGTGCTTACCTGCTGTCGGCCGTCGGCTTCGTGGTGCTGGGGATTACCGGGTGCTTCGAGCGCCTGGTGCGGGTCGTCCCTGGCGGTATTGCTGCCGGGCTTCTGGCCGGCATCCTGTTGCAGTTCGGTATTGGTGCCTTTGCCAGCCTATCGGTGGACCCGGCCCTGGCCGGGCTGCTGATTGCGGCCTACGTGGCATTCAAGCGTTTTACTGCCCGCTACGCCGTGGTCGGCATTCTGCTACTGGGCCTCGGCTACTTACTGCTGCAAGGGCAAGTGGGCCTGACCACGCTCAAGCTGGAATTCGCCTCTCCGGTATTCACCGCGCCCACCTTCTCCCTCAACGCTGCCCTCAGCGTGGCCCTGCCATTGTTCCTGATCACCCTCACTGGCCAGTACATGCCTGGCATGCTGGTACTGCGCAACGATGGCTTCACGACCAGCGCCAACCCGATCGTCGCGGTCACGGGCCTGGGGTCATTGCTGATGGCGCCGTTCGGTTCGCATGCCTTCAACATCGCCGCCATCACCGCAGCCATCTGCACCGGCAAGGAAGCCCATGAAGACCCGGGAAAACGCTGGGTAGCAGGGATCGCCGCCGGTATCTGCTACATCCTCGTGGGGGTGTTCGGGGTCACCCTGGCGAGTGTGTTCATGGCCCTCCCAGGCACGTTCATCACCACCCTGGCCGGCCTTGCCTTACTGGGCACCATCGGTGCCAGCCTGGCCAGTGCAATGGCCGATGCCCGTGCCCGCGAGTCGGCATTGATCACCTTTCTGGCGGCAGCCGCCAACATCAGCCTGTTCGGCATTGGCGGGGCCTTCTGGGGCCTGGTCATTGGCCTGCTGGCCCATGCTGCGCTGAACGGCCGCCTCCCCGCTTTCAACGGCAACTCCCGCTGAGCGGGCTCCCCTTCACCTTGCCGTGCGCCAGCGGCGCACGCCGTACAACAGGTATCGACATGCCCCAAGCTGGCCCCAAGTTGCTTACCCAAGTGGCTGCCGTGCACTTCGTCAGCCATGTGCACATCATGCTGATCCCGGCGTTATTGCCCGTGCTTCCCGGCCTGCTGGGGGTGGGCTTCGTCGAGCTCGGTGTTGCCTTGGCAGTATTCAACATCGTCTGCGCCCTGGTGCAGGCCCCGCTGGGTTACGCCGTCGACCACTATGGGGCGCGTAAAGTGCTCAAGGCCGGGCTGTTGCTGGGCAGCCTCAGTTTCCTGCTGCTGGCGGCCAGCCCGGGGTATGCGGTATTGCTGGTGGCGATGGCCATGGCTGGCCTGGCCAATGGTGTGTACCACCCGGCCGACTACGCACTGCTGGCCAACGGCATCGAGCCCGCACGCCTGGGGCGGTCGTTCTCGATTCATACTTTTGCCGGGTTTCTTGGCTCGGCGGTCACGCCGGCCGTGTTCCTCGGTATCGCCGCTGTATTCGGCACGCGGGCTGCCCTGACGGCGGGTGCGCTAGTCGGGGTAGCGGCATTGCTGCTGATCTCGATACCAGGCAGTGGCGTGTACCGGGTGGCAGGGCCTGGCAACCAAGCGGGCGCTGGCCCGGTCGCAGCGACAGGCCGCGTGCGTTTGTTCACACCCATGATCGGCGTGCTGACGGTGTTGTTCATCCTGCTCAACCTGAGCACCAGCGCCATTGAAAAGTTTTCCGTCGCCGCACTCGTACAAGGCCAAGGTCTGACCCTGGCCTGGGCCAACACCGCGCTCACCGCCTTCCTGCTGTGCAGCGCAGCGGGCGTGCTGTGCGGTGGTGCCTTGGCCGACCGTACCCGGCGCCATGGCCTGGTGGCTGCACTGGCTTTCGCGTTGGCGGCCGCGCTGACCGCGCTGGTGGCCCTGGGGCTGCTGCAGGGCTGGGCACTGGTGGTAGTGCTGGGTGCCATCGGCCTGCTGACCGGGATCATCGCCCCGTCGCGGGACATGCTGGTCAAGGCGGCTGCACCAAAAGGCGCCGAGGGCAAAACGTTCGGGCTGGTGTCGACCGGGTTCAATATCGGTGGCGCCATCGGCCCGGTGGCGTTTGGCTGGATGCTCGACCAGCGCCTGCCAAACGGGATTTTCGTTGCATCGGTCGTGTTCATGGCGCTGACGGTGCTGCTGACCCTGGCGCAAGAGGCGTACCTGGCCAGGGCCCGCAACGCTGAACGACTGGCGCGCGCCGTATAGGTGCGACCTTGGCCTGTCATTTGGGTCGTTCAGGATGCCGGGTTGGCATGTACCACGCGCCCGCCTGCGCCCGGCCGATTGACGAACAGCACATCCAGCACACTGTTACGCAAGCCCTTCAGCGCATTCCAGTTTGCCGAGGCGTGCACGTACTTCTCGCACAGCAGCCGCTGTTCAGCCTCGCTCAACCCCGGCTGGTCCGTTTCCCCCAAGGCAAACGCATGCAACTTGCGGCTGATCTCCAGCAAATCCTCCGGCAGCCTGTGTTCAGGCTGCTCGCCCAACGGCGCAAATGGCACGCCAGCCCGCACCGCCAGCGCTCGCATCACGCTCAAGTACACCCGGGACAACTGCCCCGCCACTTCCCGTTCACGGTACAACGCCGCATACACCTGCTTTTGCGCTTCATTTGGCCGGCCACCGGCAAGGGGCGCCTCCCAGCTCACGACCTGCGGCCTGGGCTCGCGCCTGTCGGCATACGCCGACGCCAACAAGGCGCTTACCGTGGCATGCACACGGCTTTGCTCGGCACGCATGCCCACCGGTACACGCTGGGACTGCGGCTTGCACAGCAGCACCTGCTCCAGCATGATTTCCGGGTAACCGCCCCCGATATTCGAATGCACCCCCGGCAACACAATGTCGTGACCACTGCCCACCAGCGGAAAGTTATGCCGCTGCTCATCCCTCGCCACCAGCTGCACCACCTGCCGGGCAATGCCTGCCCTGAGGCCCAGGCGCAGGCCGCCCTGGCGGCTATCGGCGGGGTCGAAGTCGCCCTGCAACGGCGCGATGATCGCTGCCACTGTGTCGAACAGGCCGATAAAGTTGATTGAAGTGTCGCACGCTATCGGCAACAACCCGCCCGCGCCATCCTGTATCAGGTTGGCCAGGTGCCGTGCCGCCGCCGCCCCGCGGCTGAAACCGAACAGGTCGAACTCGACCCGCTCCACGGCTGCCTGCGGATGCGCCCGGCACCAGCCCCGCAGTTGTTCGGCCATCCCCTGCAAAGCCTCGGCAACCCGCGCCTCAACCCCCGTGCGCCCACGACCGGTGGCCGCGGCATAGGCATGGTCCGCCTCACCTGCCAGGGTACCCACGCCTTCCACGTAGCGTTTCAGAAACACCAGGGTGCCATCGGCATCAGCCTCACCCGCCGGATACAGGGCATGCAACAGGGCCACATTGCTCAGGGCATTGCCATAGCTGCCGCGCTGTTCATCCACGGCCATGGCATTGTGCAGGTTGTTACCGGTGCCATCGAAAAACACGCCAAAACGCAGGGTGGCGGGTGTGGGGATTGGCGTGCTACCGCTGCTCATTTTCATCATCGTGCCTTCTGCTTGCCTGAAAAGCACAAGCAGGCGCCAGCACGCCTTCACCGACCATCAGACAATGGCCAGCCTTACCCGGGACATTTCTGTACCGGCGAGCCCCCCGTAACGATAAATTTACCCGCCGCCATTGGTCGCCGCCCC
>CAACWQ010000277.1_pt1 | contig 17301 bp, 25 predicted proteins | sample 2275681 | NCBI WGS metagenome assembly CAACWQ01 (sample SAMEA5312463, study PRJEB27640) | indoor metagenome | biome: indoor environment; feature: controlled; material: polymer furnished wood metals | place: Austria | collected 2011-04-21
GAGCCTAGCGTTTCACCGATGCTTTGATCTGATTGGGGCCGCTTTGCGGCCCCAAACGATCTCAAGCCTTGTTCAGCGCTTGGGCTGCTGCCAATACGGCATCCACGTGCCCTGGCACCTTCACCCCACGCCATTCCTGGCGCAGTACACCCTTCTTGTCGATCAGGAAGGTGCTGCGGTCAACGCCCATGTATTCCTTGCCGTACAGCTTCTTCAGCTTGATCACGTCGAACAGCTGGCACAGGGCTTCGTCCTTGTCGCTGATCAGCTCGAACGGGAAGCCTTGCTTGGCCTTGAAGTTCTCGTGCGACTTGATGCCATCGCGCGACACGCCGAACACCACGGTGTTGGCGGCGGCAAAGGCGTCATGCTGGTCGCGGAACCCCTGGCCTTCGGTGGTGCAGCCCGGCGTGCTGTCCTTCGGGTAGAAGTACACCACCACTTGCTGGCCCTTGAGTTCGGCCAGGCTGACGGTTTGCCCGCTGGTGGCCTGGGCCTGAAAGTCCGCAACAGGTTGGTCGAGTGCTACAGCCATGGTGGTTTCCTTACATGGGGTTCTGTGGGCGCCAAGGTTCGATCAGCGCATCCAGGTTCAGGGCATCGGCAAAGTCCAGGAACTGGTCACGCAACCAGCTGATTTGCGTACCGGCCGGCAGAATCACGGTGAACTGGGCGTTGAGCATGCTGCTGCCGGTTTGCGGAGCCAGGTAGGTGTCGCAGGTCATGGCTTCCAGCTCGACGCGGTGGTCGAGGAAGAACTGGCACAGCTCGTTGATGATGTCCGGGCGGTAGGCGGCGCTGACGTAGGCCACGTACGGCAGGGCCTGCGGGCGCACTTCCTGGTCGGCGCTGCGCACCACGTCCAGGGTCAGGCCATGTTTTTTGCCCAGGCCCGGCAGGGTGGACTCCAGGCGCGCCAGGGCGTCCCAGCTGCCGCCCACTTGCAGCACCAGGGCGCTGGTCTCGCCGTGGCGGCTCAGGCGCGAGGTGACTACCGCGCAGCGGTTTTCGAAAGCGGCGCGGCTGAGGACGTTGGCCAGTTCCATGGGGTTCGGGCCCAAGGCACTGATGACAAGGAATTGTTCGCGGACGGTGGGGGTGGACATGCAGCATTCCTAAAGCGATGAGCGGTCGGTACAGGACGGGCGAAAGCCTCCTGTCGGCAGGGCCCGGGGCTCGCATGCGAGGTCGTGGACGCTGGCGGGGAGCAAGGTCGACGGCCCGGCGGGCCGCGCTGCACCGATCAAAGGATCAAGGGTAGCGAAATAAGGCGCTGAGGGGAATGCTCCGCCTGCCTGCTTCGCTTGTGCAAGGCCGATGCCCCCAGTACCATTACGGCTCTCTTTTTCCGGCAGGAGCAGTTACATGATTGCGGGCAGTATGGTGGCATTGGTCACACCCATGGATGCACAAGGGCGTGTGGACTGGGGCAGCCTCGACAAACTTGTAGACTTCCACCTGGAAAACGGCACCCATGCGATCGTCGCTGTCGGCACCACGGGTGAGTCCGCCACGCTGGATGTCGAAGAACACATCCTGGTCATCAAGCACGTGGTCGAGCGCGTCAAGCGCAGCAGCCGCCGCGTTCCGGTCATTGCCGGTACCGGTGCCAACGCCACTGCCGAAGCCGTGCACCTGACCCAGAACGCCAAGAGCGCCGGTGCCGATGCCTGCCTGCTGGTAGTGCCGTACTACAACAAGCCGACGCAAGAAGGCCTGTACCAGCACTTCAAGCACATTGCCGAAGCCGTCGACATTCCGCAGATCCTCTACAACGTACCCGGCCGCACCTCCTGCGACATGCAGGCCGAGACCGTGATCCGCTTGTCGGCCGTGCCGAACATCATCGGCATCAAGGAAGCCACCGGCGACCTGGTCCGCGCCAAGGCCATCCTTGATGGCGTCAGCAAGGACTTCATCGTCCTGTCCGGCGATGACCCGACTGCCGTCGAGCTGATCCTGATGGGCGGCAAGGGCAACATCTCTGTTACCGCCAACGTCGCCCCGCGCGAAATGGCCGATCTGTGCGAGGCCGCCCTTGAGGGCAATGCCGAGAAGGCCCGCGCGATCAACGAAAAACTCATGCCGCTGCACAAAGACCTGTTCTGCGAAGCCAACCCGATCCCGGTGAAGTGGGCGCTCGTCGAAATGGGCCTGATGCAAAAGGGCATTCGCCTGCCACTGACCTGGCTGAGCGAAGGCTGCCACGAAAAAGTCCGTACTGCCTTGCGCCAGTCCGGCGTACTGGTTTAAGAGGAAGTACACCGCATGAAGCGACTGGCTGGTCTTTCCGCCCTTGCCCTGATTATCTCCAGCACCAGTGGGTGTGGCTGGCTGTGGGGCGAGGATGGCTATTTCCGCGACCGCGGCAGCGACTACCTGCAGGCGCACCCGACTGCGCCGATGCAGCTGCCGCCGGACGCCAGCAACGTCAAACGCCTTGACCCGCTGCTGCCTATTCCGCGTAACGTCGCCGATGATCACGTCACGGGCGAGTTCGAAGTGCCGCGCCCGCAACCTCTGACCGGCGGTGCCGCCCAGGTTACCGACTACAGCCTGCAACGCAGCGGCAGCAGCCGTTGGGTGCTGGCCCAGCACTCGCCAGCCGAAGTGTGGCCGGTGGCTCGCCAGTTCTTCGAGGACAACGGCTTCCGCATCGCTGAAGAGCGCCCGCAGACTGGTGAATTCAACACCACCTGGCAGCGTTTCGACGAGTTGTCGGCATCGCTTGGCCAGCGCCTGGCGAGCACCGCCAGCAGCGGTGACAGCGAAGTGCGTGTACGTGTGCGCATGGAGCCTGGCGTGCAGCGCAACACCTCCGAGGTGTACGTTGTCAGCGTCGAGCGCCCGGCCGGCAGCACCGCCGAGCCTGACTTCCCGTCCACCTCCAGCAACACGGGGGCCGATGCCCTGCTGGTCGACGAAATGCTCGCCAGCATGAACCGCAGCGCCGAAAAAGGCGGTTCGGTGTCACTGCTGGCCGCGCGCGATTTCGACGCGCCAAGCCGCGTCAGCCTGAGCGAAGACGGCAGCGGCAACCCGGTGCTGTACCTGGGTTCCGACCTGGACCGTGCCTGGTCTGGCGTAGGCCGTGCCCTGGAGCAGGGTGGCGAGTGGCGTGTTGAAGACATCAACCGTAGCCTGGGCCTGTACTACATCAACCTGTCGGAAAAACCGGACGACAAGCAGAACCAGCCTGGCTTCTTCGGCCGGATGTTCGGCAGCGAGCCGACCAAGGAAGAGCGTGAAGCCCGTGCCGAGCGCTACCAGGTTCGCCTGAGCAAGGTGGGTGATAGCGTGCAGGTCACGGTCGAGAAAAACATCAACACCGTGGCCCCGGCCGATGTCGCCCGCCGCGTGCTGAGCGCCATTCAGGACCACCTGGGCTAAGTGCGCTTCGCGGTACTCGGAAGCGGCAGCCAAGGGAACGGCACGCTGATCGCCAGTGGTGACACGTTCATCCTGGTCGATTGCGGCTTTTCCCTGCGCGAAACCGAGCGGCGCCTGGCGCTGCTCGGTGTATCGGCGGCTCAGCTCAGTGCGGTGCTGGTGACCCACGAACATGCCGACCACGTGCATGGGGTGGGCTTGCTGTCGCGGCGCTACAATGTACCGGTCTACCTCAGCCAAGGCACGTTGCGCGGCATGCGCAAACCGGTGGAGGTGGCCGGTTTTCTCGCTTGTGGCCAAAGCCTGCGTATCGGCAGCCTGGAAGTGACCGCCGCGCGGGTCGAGCACGATGCCTACGAGCCGTTGCAATACGTGGTCAGCGATGGCCAGCGGCGCTTCGGCATGCTGACCGACCTGGGCTCTTATGACGCGCTGTTGCTGGAGCGTTACCAGGGCCTGGATGCATTGCTGATCGAGGCTAACCACTGCCGTGACCTGCTGGCACGCGGTCACTACCCGGCCTTCTTGAAGCAGCGGGTAGGGGGCATGCAAGGGCATTTGAACAATCACCAGGCTGCGCGCCTGGTGCACGAGTTGGGCTGGAGCAACCTGCAACACCTGGTGCTGGCCCACCTCAGCAGCAAGAACAACCTGCCACACTTGGCCCGCCAGTGCTTCGTCGACACCCTTGGGTGTGACCCGGACTGGCTCCAGGTGGCGAATCAGGAACACGGGCTCGACTGGCGCGAAATCGCCTAGCCCAACACCTCAAGCAAGCGGAGCCCAATCATGGAAAAACGCGACGAACTCTACCGCGGCAAGGCCAAATCGGTTTACAAGACCGACGACGCCGACCGCTTGATCCTGCTGTTCCGTAACGACACTTCGGCGTTCGACGGCAAGCGCATCGAACAACTCGACCGCAAAGGCATGGTGAACAACAAGTTCAACGCCTTCATCATGCAGAAGCTGGAAGAAGCCGGCGTGCCGACCCAGTTCGACAAGCTGCTGGGCGACAACGAGTGCCTGGTGAAGAAGCTGGACATGATCCCGGTCGAATGCGTAGTGCGTAACTACGCCGCCGGCAGCCTGGTCAAGCGCCTGGGCGTGGAGGAGGGCATCAAGCTGGAGCCGTCCACCTTCGAGCTGTTCCTGAAGAACGATGAGAAGGGCGACCCCTTCATCAACGAATCCCACGTTGTCGCGTTCGGCTGGGGCACCGCCGAGCAGCTGGTGGAAATGAAAAAGCTGTCGCTGAAAGTCAACGAAGTGCTGAGCAAGCTGTTCGATGACGCCGGCCTGCTGCTGGTCGACTTCAAGCTGGAGTTCGGCGTATTCCACGGCCAGATCGTGCTGGGCGACGAGTTCAGCCCGGACGGTTGCCGCCTGTGGGACAAAGAAACCCGCAAGAAGATGGACAAGGACCGCTTCCGCCAAGGCCTGGGCGACGTGATCGAAGCCTACGAAGAAGTTGCCAAGCGCCTGGGCGTGCCGCTGTAAGCGGCACATTCACGCAAGCGCCTGATACCACGCGATTTTTTTGAAAAAAGATTTGCGTTTTCAAAAAACGCTGGTAAGATGCGCGGCATTGGAGAGATGCCGGAGTGGTCGAACGGGACGGATTCGAAATCCGTTGTACTGGCAACAGTACCTAGGGTTCAAATCCCTATCTCTCCGCCATACGCGAAGTAGCCAAAGCCCCCGAAAACGTTGACGTTTTCGGGGGCTTTGTCGTTTTGGGTGCAGTGTTTAGGGCAAAAATAGGGCAGATTATCTACCACGGGGACCGCATTAGGTCTTGGTAGGCCGCTGGGTTTCGAGACTCCTAGGGGGAAACCGACAAAGGTTTCAGAGGTACTGGCATTCTGCAATCTGATGGATCAGAATTCGCCTCCGAATCATGCGCTGTGTAAATGGAGTTACCGTTGGCTGGTCTCATTGATGCTATTAATATGCTTCCTCGCCGTCTCGAGATGGGCAGAGGTCAATCTATCCAGCTTCCCAACGGATACTACACGCCAGGCTTCGTCGCGATTTTGGCGGCGTTTCTCCGGCATAACCGTTTGCCCAAAGAATCTTTCAGCTGCCACCATGAGAAGCATGATGGCTACCTGAAGGCTCTAGCGCTTTCGAAGGCCGTCTGGGGAACTGACGACTATAAGCAGCGGCGCATCAATGCGGGCAATACCTACGCGCCTATAACGCACGTGAGCTCTCGGGAAGCTGTCGATGCTGGAACCGGCCAGATCAACGGCTGCCTTCGTGCAATGGCTGAGTCATCATCTGTGCGCTATCTTGAAAGTCCGGCCTTCGGTGAGCTTTTAGCCGTGGTCGGTGAGCTCCATGACAATGTTTGGTCGCATGGCCTAGAAAGTGGATTCTCTACTGCCCAGCGTCGTCTTTGTCAGCAGGATGGGCCAGTGATAGAGTTTTCGCTCGCGGATTGCGGTATGGGCTTCCGTAGTGAACTGCAGCGAGCGCGAGTTCCTGGGATTGCTACTGATCAAGATGCAATCGAATGGTGTATTCAAAAAGGTAATAGCAGCAAGCTTGCCGTCCAAGAGGACCCATGGGCCCAAAGCGTGCCTGAGGATCACCTCGGAGGAGCGCCATTTGGACGCGGGGTGGCTACCTTCCAGAATACTGGCAATCATCACCAGGGTCTGGGCCTTGCAAAGCTTGTGAGCCTTGCTAGACAGTACGATGGGCATCTATATTTGGCTTCAGGTACGCATTACCTTGAGCTTAATCAGGGAATTTCGTCGTACCGTCAGCTGTCCCATCCTTGGCACGGAGTGGCGATATCCTTGGCGATCAAGGAATCAAGCTTCGTAGTCGGAGGCGAGCCCGTACAGGACGTTGATTCGCAAGATGTTTTTGAAATTATGAAAGCACTGAGGGGCTAAATCATGGAAGCGTATACGTTCACACGCACTGACCTAGCGTCCCGGGCGTTAGCGGCTCAGGAACGTGCCACCATCGAAAGTCTTCTATCGACTAACGACTTGGTCAAGGTTGACCTTTCGAATGTATCCTCGATCTCGGAGTCTTACGCCGACGAATTGTTCGGTGTTCTCGTTTTGCAGCGAGGTATCGACTTCGTCATTAAGCATCTGCGCATCGTCAATGCTGCAGACAGCGTCCTGCGACCGATTGCCGTTGCCATGAAGCGAAGAACTATCGCAGCTTAAAAAAACCCGGCATTTGCCGGGTTTTTTATGCCTTTATCTTTCTGAAACTCCCTATTTATCTACGACGAAGCCCATCATTTTGGACACAATGTCAGCCATGCTTTTGGTGTCCTTCGAGATCCAGCGGCCATAGTGCTTGCGCACCATGGTTGTGTCGCTATGCCCGAGTTGACGGGCTACCCATTCAATCGGGACGTAGCTCGACAGTGCTTGGCTCGCGAATGTGTGGCGCGCCTGGTTAGCGCCACGGTGTCGAATACCTGCTTTCTCAAGGTGAGCGGTGAACCAGTTGCTGACGGTCTTGCCGTTCCACAGCAGCCCGCTCGTGGAACTGCGGAACAGGAAGCGGACACGCTCATGCTTCTTCGTGATGTTGTCTCGCTGCACAACGGTGATGTGAGTGGGTTCCGCGTCCTTTGCTTCGGCCACAATCATGGTCAGCAACTCCAGGGCTGGCGCGATCAGCTCAACCGTTCGAATGCGCGAGCGTTCTTTGGGTACTTTGAATTCCCCTGCGACAAGGGCGCGTCGGATTGTCAGAGTGCCGGCCACCAGGTCGACGTCCTCTACACCGGCTGCGATCAATTCGGACAGAGAGAGCCCGGTCCAGCAGTTGAAGACGATCATCCGGCTGTCTGCCATTCGCTCCGGATCGGTGGCGGCTATCCGCTCGATCTCGCTCCGGGTGAATGGGTCGGCGAATTCGCTGTCGCTGTCAGACTGAATGTTCTCGATGCGCTCCAGGGGGTTGAGCTTGATGATCTCATCGCTGAACGCATCCCCCCACACCCCCCTTATGATTGTGAAAACGTCGTTTACGGTTTTCGGTTTGAGGCCATTGGTGAGTAGTTCGGCCTGGAATAATTCAAGCTCGCTTTTGGGGATGCTTGCGATGGTTCTGCCGGTGAACTTCCTTCTGACATGCTCCGACTTGCTCTTGTAGTTGATGAACGTGCTGTGAGCCTTTTTAACCCTGGCAACTTCAAGCCACTGGGCAATCCCATCGTCCACGGTTCTTTTAGCCGGCTCGTTCGGAAGTTCCTGTCTAGCTTTGAGCCAAACCGAGTCGGGAAAGTGCGCCGCATAGTCGAAGCGGTTTTCCTTGATCTCGGCAAGAATCGTTCTGCGCTTGTTATCCGCATAGGCGATGGCAGTTTTGTTGATCTTTGCGACATTGCGTAGAGGCTCGCGGCGGCGTTCGCCTTCGTACATGAAGGCGATCCGAAGGAGGTTGCCATTGATGTCGACGCCCGTTGGTAGGGAGTCGACACCTGCAGGGAGTTTCACACTCATGGACGGCCGGCCATCCAATTTTCGATTTCAACACGGTTGTAGACAATGACGTTGGCTGGGTCAGTCCGCCATTGTTTCTCTTCCAGCCAGATTCCACGGTCGCGATATTTGCGTACGGCCTCAGTGCTCAATCCGAAGACCGGGAACAGCAACTCCTTCCGAATCCATACGGCAGGGGTGATGAGAAGTTGAACCGCTTCGGTCGGCTGTTTGTTTGCTTCGTGGATGGGTTTAACTTGTGGCTTTGCCATTGAGTAGTCTCCGACTTACCGAAGTGGTCGCAGGTGCTGCGCCTGCTTACGATTTTTCGCGGCCACATTGGCCATGTATGATTCCCATTTGCCGCTCTCGCGCTGTTGCCGGATTCGGCTGCACCGCTGGTGTCGCCGCGTCGACCTGCCTTTGCCGCACACATCGCAGATGGCAGGAAGGTCGAGGCTGTGTGAGGCCATGGGGGGCCGGGTGCGATCAGTCATAACTCACCGCCTCGCTGCCATTGTTGATAGCGTCCAGCGCGGCTTGGTCAAGCAAACGGTGCATCTGGTTGGTTCCTTGCTCGTCCTCACGCTGCAGTTCGTGGATGATTTCCTGTATCAATAACGTACCGTTCTGGATGCTGATCGGATCGCCCTTGTAGTCGACCGGCCATTCCGGTGCGCAAGTGACTGCGTGCAAAAGGCACTCGGTGGTGATGCGGATGACCAGTTGGTCGCCCTCGACAGCCACAGTTGGCAGCACGTTGGTTAGCTCTGCGGGTTCCGCAGTTGTTGGAGTTAGGATGCGATCCAGCTCGTCAGCTACTTCCTGCATGCCAACGGCTGCTGCGGCGTCAAGGGCTTGCTCCAGCAATTCACAGGGCACGCTGACCATTCGGTTGGTCTCGTTCATGGCTGTACCTCACGTGCCTTTTGGCGATCCAGACGTTCGATCTCAGCCAGGATCAGAGCACCGGCTTTGATGAGCATCTGCCGCTGAGGCTGGGGCTTCCACGTTTCTGGAGCCCATGGCCACATCGTTGGTGTATGCGTGCATGGGGCGTGCGGTAGGTTCCAAGAGCGAGCCCACCAGGCGTAGGTGCTGGCAGCATCTGCAAGTTGTCCTGAGGTGTATTGGTCGTCCCGATCAGGTGTGTAGCCTTCGGCTTCGGCCTGGCGCGCCCGCTCTGCTAGAACATCACAAGCTGCCAACTGAGCCGCGATAGGCGTGCCGCCCAGCTTGGCAGGTTGGGTGTTGAGGTCGGGCTTGCAGCCCTCCGCTTTGTCGAGGCTGGAGCAAGGCGCTACGTCGGCGCCGGGGAGGCCGACGAGCAGGATGTTGCTGTCGGGCTTACAGCCCTCTGCGTTTATCTGGCGGTGGCGCTCGATCTCGGCGATCAGATCCAGCACGGTCGCGGGCGCTACCGCCATGCCGTAGTCGTTGAGCGCAACAGGGTCGTACTGGTTCTGTTGGGCAGCTTGGGCCAGCTCTTTCAGTTTTGGCAGGTTGATGGTCATGCCTTGCACTCCTGAGTTGTTGCGAAGCCCGCCGCCTGGCGGATCTTGCTGCAGCGTTCATGGTTGCCGCGTGTCCGTGGGATGTTGCAGACGTCGCAGAACACGCCCATGGCGGGGCGCAGAAAAGTCTGTACACCCTTCGTGTCGCGTGTGTTAGGTGAGTAAGTCGTTGCGGTCATCACAGCGAATACCTCTCATGGGCACGGCGAGCGTTCGGGCTCAGGACCAGATGCTCGTAGCCAGGCCTTTGGTTTGCACTCGGTAACGTGTCAGTGGCTGGTCGGTTGGCGTTGGTGGCGTGGTGCAGCTGGTTCAGCGCAGCGATCAGTGCGCCGGCTAAGACCAGACTGATGAGCTGCCAGATGCGTGTTGGGTTAGGCATGTTGGCGGCTCTCGTTGAGCTGGATGAGCACCTGTTTGCTGGCAAGCTCGAACAGCTCGTCGGCGGAAACCGGCCTTACGGACTGCTCGAAGTTGCGCACGGCGTCAAACCGAGTGCGGTACAGCCCGGCCTGGCCTAGCCACGCGGCTGCGTTGAGTTTCGCGTTGGCTGCGGGATGGTCGTGCTGGCTCATGCCGCCTCCCGTTGGTACAGATCGATTAGATCCTTGGCGTTGGCGGCGATCAGGTCCTCCGCCTCGTCAGGGCAAACACTGTTGCCGATCAGTCGGACCTGGTCGGTGTTGTTGATGGCGCGCCATTCCAGCTGGCCCGAATGAGGGTTCTCAAACAGCCCGCGATCAAGGATGTAGTCAGGGCTGAACCCTTGAGCCAGCTTCAGCTCAGGTGCCTTGAGCATGCGCAGGGTGAAGTCCACCAGGGCGTAATCGCCCAGCAGCACCACATCAGCCAGCTCGGGGAAGTGTTCAGGCAGGTACTTATGCAGGAAGCGGGCGCACTTCCGGGCTCGTTCCATCAGTTCCGGCGGCAGGATGGCGGCTGGCACCTGCACGATGGTAACCAGCGCCATGCGCTCTCTCGTTGGCAGCGTGTGCATAGGCTCCTCCACGCCTTGCCACTGCCCGCCCGTGCCGTAGTATTTCACCAGGTAGGCGGTGGCTAGCCGCTGATTGGTGCCTCGTCCGAGAATGGTGCTCAGTGGTGCCTTTGCAGCCCGTCCGTCACCGTTGTAGAACCCGCCGTTGGCTTGCTCGAAGTGAGAGGCGGCAAGGGCGTGGTGCCCGCTACCTGTCGTCAGGGCGTTCATGGGTTGCAGAAGGCTGCTGCCGGTGCAGCCCTTACCAAGTGTCACCATGGCGGCAGTGGCCATTGCCTGTTCGCCACGGTTTGCTCCGGTAATGGTCCGAACTGCCTCTGTGACGGGATAGCCCGAGCGCTCGCCATGGTGGGTCAGGTGCGTGAGGTGTGCTGCTGCCATAGCGAAGTGGCCGCCCTTCACTTGGGCTACCTGGGTGCGCAAAGGCTCTGCAATGCTGAAGGTTCGCTGGTTGCTCGCGTTGGCGAACTCGGTGAGGCTGGCGGCGGCCAGCTGCTGATCGTTCAACGGGATGACAAACGGTTGCTCGGCCAGCACGGTGTGCCGCCAGAATCCCTTCGCGACCCGGCGGCAGGTGTTGTCCACCAGCGGGCGCTTGCGGTCGAGGATGCTTTTGCCCAGGTCGGAAAAGTCGATGCACTCCGCCGCGGTTCGCCATGGCAGCTGGTCGGCCTGAGGGTTCTCGTGTCTCTTGGGTTCGGTCCACACAATGGGACGGCCATCGGTGCGACCGATCAGGAACAGGCGCTTGCGGATGGTCGGTGACCCAGCGTTGGACGCACGGCGTTCTTTCCATTGCACGTTGCAGCCCAGGCCGCGCACCAGAGCTTCCATGGGAACCCACTGGCCGATGCAGTCCATGATTTCTGCCATATCAGGGTGGTCTACAGGCAGGCCGGTGGTAAGGCAGGATATGAACGCCTTGAAGGTTCGACCCATCTCGGCCTTGAGTGGTTTACCAGCATCGTCTAGTGGCCCCCAGGCCTGGAACTCCTCGACGTTCTCCATGAGGACCAGGCGCGGGCGTGTCGCGAATACCCAGCGGACAACCACCCATGGTAGGGAGCGAACGCTTTTGCTGCGTGGCGCGCCACCTTTGGCCTTGGAGAAGTGCCGGCAGTCCGGGGAAGCCCACAGGATGCCCACGGGCTGGTCGCCGGTGGCCTCCAGCGGATCGACCTCATAGATATCGCTGATGTAGTGGCGGGTATTGCGGTGGTTCGCCCGGTGCACCGCGATAGCGATGGGGTTGTGATTGATCGCAATGTCGGGATCCCGGTACGCGCGGGCGCCGCCGCTACTGGCGCCGCCGGCCCCGGCGAATAGGTCCACGTAGAGCTCGCGCTGGAAGGGCAGGGCGCACTGTTGTACTCCGCTTTGGTTGATGGTCTGCAGGGCTGTCATGCGGCAGTCCCCTGCTGGTGGACCACCAGCATTGCCTGATCGAAGCTCATGATTCGGCGCTGGAACGGCAGGTGGCTCTTACAGTTGCTGGTCAGCACCAGAGTATTGAGCAAGTCGACAGGGGTACCGGGCTCCCAGTTGTCTTGAATTTTGCTCAACCCCAGGGCTTTAGCTATCACGGCCGCCTTGGTGGTCTTTCCGCAGCCTTGGGGGCCGTACACCAGTACGCTCTTGGTGGTCATGCTGCCACCTCCGCACGCATTGCGGTGGCGCGCAGTTGGGTATGGACGCGCTTCGCCAGCTCGTCGAGGTTCGACGCCTGCTGGCCGGCTCGTACTCCCTGGGTGGTGGCTTTCATCGCCGTCAGGGTGCGTTCGGTCAGGCGCAAGGTTTCTGCCGCAGCAAGGATCTGTTCGTAGTCAGTACGGGTCACTGCGAGGCCGGTGTAGGACATGATCCGTTCCTCGAGCTCGGTGATCGTGCGCTTGAGGTTGGCAACAGTGGTGTGGTGTTTACGCTGCTCGGCTTCTCGCTGGACCTCGAGATCATCCAGTTCGTCGTTCAGCGTCCTAACCTGCTGGGCGTGGGTGATGTCGCGGATTTCAAGGCCGATTGCCTTGCCTCGCGAGAAGGCTCGGCGGCGAGCAAGAGCGAACAGGAAGGGCAGGGTTGCCAGGGTGAAAAGCAAGGCGATCCCGGCCGCGAGGGCGTACTGATGTGGTTGCATGTGTTGTGCTCCTAATGCTGCTCAGCCCCAGGCGATGAAGCCGTGGTGAGGCTTGGTGCTGAGCGGGTGCCCCTGGTGGCCGGGGCCGCCTTGTTGCTTACTGGTGCTCCCCATGCCCCACGGAAGTAGGCCGGAGCTGTTGGCGTACGGCCTCGACGAGCTGGTCCTTGCAGTGGCCTTTGGTGTGGGCGCAGATGTCGCCAAGAACATCCAGCACGATCACGCGAAAAGGCTGTGCTGGGTCGTCGGTAGGACTGATGTAGGCAACTTGCTCAGGCTCTAGAACCGCATTAACCGACTCGAACGCCTCTCTCATGGCTACGGCCTGCTCGGACTGCTGGCCAGACTCTGTCCGGCCGTTGGCCAGGTCCTGCAGAAAGTCGCGGAGATCCATGTACTTCGACGAGTCGCCTCGCTGAAGGGTGATTGAGCCGGTGAGCGGGCCGAACGTTGCTTTCACCTGGTGGGTGCGCAGGTCGTTCTCGATCTCGACGTGAGCGTCGATGCTGGTTTCGGGGCGCTGCATTGAGCAGCGGGTCGTGCCCCCGTTCTCCAATACATGCTGGAGCAACATCACGCGACGCAGGGGGATGATGAACTCGCTCATGCCTGGCTCCCTCCTTTTGGTCGGGTGGAGAGCCATTCATTGAGCTGCTTGCGGGGGTAGCGGACCTTGGAGCCTACCTTGATATACGGCACCGAATAGCGACCAGAGCAACGCCATGAGGCCAGAGTCCTGGGGCTTACTCCAAGCAGGTCCGCTGCCTGGTCTGGTGTCATCAGCTCGGCCTGAGTCATGGGCGGCCCCCGTCTTGCGGGGCGGCCACAGCGAAGCCTCGGGGAGTGGTGAAAACTTGTAGGCCGGTGCGGCGCTGGAAAGCCTCAACGAAGCTTGGGCGGGTGCAGGCGGTAGGGTGCAAGTAGACCCTGCACCCGGCGGTATATTGGGGACGTGTCATCATGATTTCCTGTGGTGAGAGGATCTCGCGCACAGAAAATTAGCCTGACTAATATTAGCTGTCAATCTATTTGAGGCGATACGCGCTCATATTGATAGACGGCGATTCAGCAAATCACGGCCGTGGGACTGGTTTAGAGCAGGACCGAATACCAGAATACCTGGCCAATTATGCGGATGTGGTCGTGGGCGTAGGCAGCGTCATAGTGCTCATCTGGGTACTCGGCAAGGTTGTAACTGCGGAGCCGAAGGCCGCCTCCTGGCAGGCGGTAAAGCAGTTTCACGCGAAGTAGGCCGTCGTGGTCAAGTGCGTACATTTTTCCGTCGATGATGCTCTTGGCGTCAGTGTTCACGCCAACAGTGCTGCCGTCAGGTAGCACCGGTTCCATGCTGTTGCCCTTTACTGGTACGCAGCCGGCTGCTTCGGGGTTCACGTTCTTCTTCTGCAGGGTTCGCTTGCCAAAGCGCAGCTTCCTGCCATTCGTTTCGAGCATCACTGCAGATCCGTTGCCTGCGGAGATTTCCGTTTCTTTGAAAAACGGCAGCTCCACTTCGTCAGGCCCAAGCGGGGTGTGGTCATCCCAGACTTCAATCGGATCGAGCACTACATCTGCAGATCTGGATCGTTGGGGAGTTGGGGAGAGTGGCAAATCCTTCATCAGCCTGGGGCTGACGTCCGTCGGGTCGAAGGAGAGAACCGATGCGAACTTCAGCAGCGCGGCCAGGTTGAGGCCGATCTTTCCGGTCATGTACTGGCTTACCACGCTCTGGCCTGCCCAGCCGCATAAGTCGGCTACTCGCTCCTGGGTGAGCGACGGATCAAGCCGTTTTTTGGCTTGGTATGCGCGCTTGAGGTTGGCAGCTTCAGTTTTACGAACCTGCTCGTCTGCCTCGTCGGCCGCAGTTGAGTTGGAGCTCTGTGGGGTGTCGTGTCTCATGCGTATGAATGTATAAGCCCTGCTGTTATTTTCAAAACAGCTAGGCATCTTTTCCGTTGCTCCGAAATAGAAGTCACGCTAATATTTTGGCTCTGGCTATGCCAAGGTGCTCAAAAATGGAAGACAGCATAGGGGTGCCTCTCCGAGATTTCGCGGAGGGGAAGACGCAGCCACAACTGGCTGAATTGCTTGGGGTTTCGCAGAGTGCGGTTTCGCAGATGCTCAACTCCAGCCGCGACATCCGAGTCCGTAGCGACGGAAAGGGGGGGTATGAATTTATTGAGATTCGTCCGATTGGAAGGCGAAAGCCCAGGACGGAATAGGATTGCCGAGCTGGGACCTCTCACCACAAGAATCTCCCAGCTCAGCGTTGGCAGTGTAAAGCACTGAATTCCCGCCATCCGGAACCTCTCACCACAAGTTGCTCCGGATGACTAGAACGACATGCCGTGTCGCACAACACATTGGAACAGGCATATCGGTCGTAGTCGTAGGATAGGGCTTGCCCGACCCTATGGCTACACCGTTAATCGAGGTTTAACGGTTATGAGTCGCATCGACACTTTGCCGGGCGCAGGCCCGGTGCTCTCCCTGCGACAGGCGCTCTACCGCGCTGGTCGTGACTACCGAGGCGGTATCACCAGTCTCGCTTTCGATATGGGCATCGATGTTGATGCCCTTCAAAAGAAACTCAAGCATGACGAAGAGCGCCGCTGGCTCTCCCCGGACGAACTGGAGGAAGTGATCCAGTGGACGGGGGATCCGCGAGTTCTCGATGCATTGGGACGGGCTGCGGGGGCCGTTTGGTATCGCCCTGAGCCAATGCCAGCCACTCATGAAGCATTGAAGGCGGTCGGTAAGCTATTGGATGAAGCTGGTGCGTTCGTGAGCAGCATGCATGACGGTGCTGCCGACAACGTGTGGGAGCATCATGAGGTGCTGGTGCTCGAGCAGCGTGGCGTGGACGTGATCCGCCAGGTTCTCGCAATCATGGCGGGTGCCCGCCAAGCCATGGAGGACCGCACCAATGGCTGATGATGTTGATCGCGCTAATGACCAGGCCGAGTACTTCCTGCAGGCGGCTCTCAAGCGCCAAGCCGGCAAACCCGTAGGGCCAAGCGCCCAGTTTTGCGAGGACTGCGACGAGCCGATCCCGCTCCTGCGACAGCATGCTGTCGCAGGTTGTGAAACCTGCGTCAGCTGCCAAGAGCAGCGGGAGCGGCGCAGATGAGTGAGCGTCCAGCTTCTGTAACTGCTGACTGGGCCCGCCGGTACATTGAAGCCTTCGGTCTGGCCTTGGTTCCTATCGAACCGGGAGAGAAGGGGCCGAAGGGGCATGCTTGGAACCAGCCGGGCGGATACTTTACTGATCCGGTGGCTGCAGAGCATTTCTGGCAGCAGCACCCTAGCCATAACCTGGGCGTGGTGCTGGGGCCGAGCCGCGTCTGCTCGCTTGATGTAGACGACGTGCAGTGGACCCGCCATGTGCTGAGGGAACTGCTGGGCTTGGATGTGGACGCGCTTGCTAATGCCTATCCGACCACGGTGGGTAATCCAGCGCGTTTTCGCATCATGTTCAGGCTGCCTGATGGGGTTGAGCTCAATCGCCGGTCGCTTGCTTGGCCGAATCCGGCGGACGTTGATGGTTCGGTGTTGAAGGCCTTGATGGCCCAGGTGAAGGCTGCCAAAGAGGCTGGGGATGCTACCCGAGTGGACGCTTTGCGCATGGCCGCGGAGCCCTTCAAGCGCATCACTGTCTTTGAGCTGCGAGCTGGCCTAGTGCAGGACGTCCTCCCGCCCTCCATCCATCCTGGTACCGGTAAGCCATACACTTGGCGGACTCCGCCCAGCGTTGATGGATTGCCAGTATTGCCCCCCGAGCTTCTCGCCATCTGGCAAGATTGGGACGAAGTAAAGCCAAAGGCTGAAGGGCTCTGCCCCTGGTTGCCAAAGGCTGCCGCACCGGTTGCTCGTCTTCCACAGCAGAAACCTCGGCCGACCATCGGCCGTGGTGGCTCGGATCTTCCCGAAGTGATTGCGCTGTTCAATGAGAGCCACGATCTCGCCGCTCTGATCGAGGCGCATGGCTACGAGCGGAGGGGAGACAAATGGCTCTGCCCCCAGAGCACCAGTGGCGATCCTGGCGTCACTATCAACGAAGGCAAGTTGTATTCGCACCACAGCTCCGATCCCCTGGCAAATGGACATCGAAACGATGCGTTCGATGTGTTCTGCATCCTTGAACATAACGGCGATCAAAAGGCGGCAACCAAAGCCGCGGCGCGAATCCTGGGGATCGACGCGGCGTCACGCCCACCAGCCCCGCCGCCGTTGGGCGAGCTTCCCCGTACCCCATCGGCTAATGATGCTTCCTCGCAAGCCGCTTCGCTCGATGAGCTGGCTGAGCGTATAGCGGCGGACCTTCCTCAGGCCCCATCGGCGGGCGATCCGCCCAGCCCGGCCGGCTCCTCGGCCGATAAGGGGGCGGGGGAAGATGTGGCTGAGATTAAGGATGTGCTCCGGCGCTTTGCCCTAATCGAAGGCTCCACCAGCGTGTGGGATCTGGACAAGGCAAGACCTATGAAGCGGTCTGGGTTCGAGGCGCTTGTAGGTAAGCCGGTGGCGAAGGCCTGGGTGGAGAGCACCGACAAGAAGCTGATTGCTCCCGAGAAAGCCCAGGAACTCGATCAGATGCGGCGCATGGCTGCGAAAAAGGGTGGGGCGCTGAAGCTCGATCCGTTGGAGCGCTATGTCTACATCGACGGTACCAAGGACGTTTGGGACTGCGAAAAGAAGCGGCGTATCCCGGAGGGTGCTGTGAAGATGGCTATCGGGGAGGATTACAAGTGGTGGCTGAACAGCCGAGATCGGCGGGTGGTGGACGTCAACAACATTGTGTTCGACCCGGCT
>CAACWQ010000298.1_pt1 | contig 16962 bp, 16 predicted proteins | sample 2275681 | NCBI WGS metagenome assembly CAACWQ01 (sample SAMEA5312463, study PRJEB27640) | indoor metagenome | biome: indoor environment; feature: controlled; material: polymer furnished wood metals | place: Austria | collected 2011-04-21
CCATGGTCGGCAGGTCGGCCCAGGCGAACGTCGAGCTCAGCAAAACCAGACCGCCGAACAGGGGTTTTGAACAGGTATCCCGCAGCAGGAGAAGCGGGCGGTGGCAATGGTGGGAGAGTTTCATGGCACGGTCTCCGGGTTACGACAGCATGAAAAACATCAGCACGATCAGGACGAGGGCCAGGCGCAGCATGCTGCCGCCGAGAGCGCCAAAATTGAGGTTGCCGGCCGCCCAGCCGCGGTATCCGGTCCACAGGGCCCAAGTGCACCAGAGCAACGCGAGCACCAAAACCGAGGATCGCCAAAGAACCGAACTGAGCTGCGGGGTAAACCCGGCAACGGCAGAGAACGCGCTGAGTTGGGCGTCAGTCATGCTCATGGGAAGGGCCCGAGTCAGGTGTTTCAGCCCGGTAATCACCGGTCAGCTCAACCAGATCGGCCGGCTGCGCGCGTGGGGGGGACAGGTAGTTGCTGATCCCGCGCCGTACGCGCTCCAAGTCTGCCGTTAACCTGGGGTAGTCGAAGCGATAACGAACTTGGTCAGTACCGGTAGCGCTGTTACGTGCTCGATTAGCCAACAGCTCTAGGGCATTGATCTGCCGCTGCATCAGGCCGAAATCCGAGCGCTCGCCCACGTCTTGAGCGGCAGCTGTGAGGGCAACCAAGTAGATTATGAGTAAGGGGTAGGGGGAAAGCATCATGGCGAAATCCAGCTGGGTAACTGGTCTTCACCATGATCAGTTAGGCTGGCGTTGGCATGCGTTAAAGGGAATGTAGAGAGTTCGGTTTTATCGCACCGGCAGCGCGCTCGCTAGCAGGGGTGAGATACCTCAGTCTGAAAAGGGCAGCTTCAGCTTGAATCGCGCCTGTGTGCGTGACCCTTGGTGTTCTGGTAGAGGAGCGCCTGAAGCATTCGCCGCAGGACTGGGTTAAAAAAAGCCATCCTTTTCTGCCTGGCGTCACTTGTTTCTTTTCAAGACGCGCTCTGGTGGTTTAGCAATGTCTGTAATGGCTCGAGAGCAGTCAGTCGCGAACGATCGCTATCGACCCGAAGCTCTTCGTAAAGCACTGCTAACGGTACAAAAACGCTCATGCAGACAGGAAAAAACCGGCTCGCTAAACGCGCTTTTCGAGCGGCATCGGCCAATGCTTCAAACCTTCTTTAGCGTACCTGCTTAAGCCAGGGTCAAGCTGTTGTGTCATGAGTTCCAATGCTACCTTTGAATCGCTAGAGCCAATACGCGCTAATGCATAAGCGCACTTGCGCTTGAACTCTTCCAGGTTGCCCCACCTGATCAAGTGCTCGAAATTTTTCTGCGCGGCCTCCGTTATCGCGGACGTCGCGCAATTTTCCCCGATTAACCCCAGCTCGAAAACGATGTCTTCATGCTCTTCATGCCATTCCTCCAGCAGGAGCTTCGCCAAAAGTGGCGTGGCAATTTGTGCATCGACGCCGACGAGTGCGGCCCAGAAGGCCGCACTGTCCTTGGCCCGCAACGCGGACTCCGTTTTCTCATACAGCCCGCTCATGGGAACTTGGCTCCTGGCTATAAACAGATATCTGGAAAATGGTAGTGTGAATCGTCCTCGGTTTTCAAGGCACACCCAAAGTCTACCATTGGCCGATTTTTGTCGGTGCTGACCGGCCGCTTTGGGTCGATAGCTGCCAGTCGTAACCGTCAGCTATCGACCCTAAGCTGCCGTTGAAATCCAGCACTATAGCCGAACGCGTGAATGAGTGATTGGCTTCGGCAAGACGTGGGTCCTCATACCACTAGGGTCTCGAAGGCAGGCCGCAGCGGCTCAATAGATCTCTCAGTTCGATATCCGTCAACCCGCTTGTTAGGGCGCTGTCCCACTGAGATAGCGTCGCTTGTTTAAAATTCTCTAGAAGCGTTCTAATTACTATACGTCTCACATCAATGACCCACTTCGCATGCAGTGCGCTTCGCTCTGCGCACGGATGTTTATGATGATGGTTCAGCAGTAGTGATGAAAGGACTCGCCTTAGTGAAACCATGTTTTGACCGATTTGGGTAGTTGTAGCTCGACGTGACACGGGGCGAAAACCTTTAGCATGGAGGCTGGGATTGTCATTCGGTAATGTCTTGTCGTTGAGATAAATCCACGCTAGAGCTAACCATATCATGGCGCGCGACGTTTCAGTGTCGAGAGTAAAAATACGGTTCACTTCACTTTCCGTTTCGTACTCTCGCAACGCCGCGCTCGCAATCACTGCTTCGCTTTGCGCATTAAGGGCCTCGACCACAGTAGGTGTTAGGCCATTTTTGTGATTCGCAAGAGAGCAAGAAAGCACCGTCAACGCGAGATCTCGGTGGCGTACTTTTCCCTCGGTTCGGTACTCGGTGAGCATCTGGATTAGCCCTTCAGGTGCAGATTTCTCTAGCTCTGATAGAAAGCCCGAGTGAATTTCAGCTACAGATAGGCTCCGCTCCTCAAACGCCCAGTTCTCCAGAATGAATCGATTGAGAGCAGCATTGACCAGCAGTTTGGCGAACAATCCATCTTGGCTGGGTGACGTGTTTAGGAGATCAGCGCGCCAAGTGCTTTCAGCGACACTGCGTGTTGTAGATTGAATGATTTTTGCGTGAATGCTTTTTATATCTTCGCTGGTGTAGTCTTGAACTCTTTTTTTTCTTTCTTTCTTCGCAGGGCGCGCCTTTTTTTCGGAGGAGTACACAAATTTTTGACATTTACTCAGAACTTCCCAGGCTCCTGATTCCATTACGATCTCTAACCGGTCAGTTATCTCAGTCGCGTCTGCATTTTGGTTAAACTGTGAAAGCAGATGGGGGAAATCTTAAATTCGGATTTAGGCACACACATCAAAAGCAACTTAAGAAAAAAGTTACGGAGTTGCATGTCCGACAACGTGGTTTGAGCGACGCCCTCATTGGACACCGTTGGTACTGGAGCCTTGGCTTTCAAGCGCGCGTCTTTCGGACGTAGATTCGAAGTGAGCCGGCTGTGAGGGATCGCAACCTGAATTTCACTCAGCCATTTTCTGTTATGAAAGCTCACCAAGCAGATCACACTCTCCAGCAATCTATGTTCGGGAGCTGTACCCGGAACTTTCGCATGGGGTGGCAAGGAAAGAATCTCGCGGATGACTTTTCGGACGATACCGTCCTCAACGGCTATCTTGATTTCTCGGTTTGGACACTCTCGCTTCACGCGCTTGAACTCGTCGTGGAGCGCACGCTCTTCGTCGCTGAACGTGCGGTCCATTGCTTTCTCCTCAAGCCAACAGTGGGTCGCCCTCTGGGCGGGTTTTGAGATTGTTACGGGTGCGTTGCATCACCCGCTCTCCTTCTTCGGTGCTGCGGTAGGCGGTGATATTGGCTCCAGCAAGCACCATGCCTTCGGCTATGGTTTTCACACGACCTACCTCTTTATACACGTTGGCCATCTCGCAGATCACTACCTCTTCTGGGTTTTCGAGCAGGGCGTTATGTAGATGCCAAAGCTGATGGCCTTGACGGATGAGCAGTTTTTTCTCGTCGAAGTAGTCTTTCATTGTTCGTCTCCCAATCGCGACTGTGATGCTCTCAGGGTGAGAGCGACGGAGAGTCTCAGCCACGGGGCATGAGAGATGAAGGGCGAATCTCCCGCGAAATATGCGACTGTCAGCTACTCGCCGAATGCGGCCCTCCGCGAAGGACCGCTGTGGGTCGATAGCGGACAGTCAAAGGTATTTTTTGAAGGTTGTAGCGGTGATTGCCACCATTCACCCAAGCAACGCAGCGCATGGCAATAGCACCCAATTGGGATTTACGGTGTTGGGAAGGGAGGGGTAGATCACCCCAGGGCTCACCGTCAATGACAACAATGTCCGCTTCGCTTATGTGCTGGTACGATGGGGTGTATAGTCCGGTACGCCGTTTTGTGAGGGGTTCCCTCGAGCCGTTCGGCATTGTGGCGGAGTACTTCAAGGTCGATGGCGTGGGACAGGGGCAGGCATTCAAAGTCAGTACCCGAATGGAGTATGCCGAGAGTCCCAGCCCGCTCTGCCCGCTATCAGTAGCTTCACCGGGCACATGGAGATTTGTTCATGTAGCGCCACGAGCGATACCTCGGCATAGGCTGGCTGACCCATGCCGAATTCAGGGCATGTTCAGCGACTGAAGTCGATCACCATGCGGCCTTTGATCTTGCCTTCTTGCATCTCGTCGAAAATCTGATTGATGTCTTCGACCGGGCGCAGGGTCACCTTGGGCACGACCTTGCCTTGCGCGGCGAACTCGAACGCCTCGTGCAAGTCTTGCCGGGTGCCAACCAACGAGCCGACCACTTCGATGCCATCGAGCACCAGCCGTGGAATGTCCAGGCTCATGGCTTCTGGCGGCAAGCCTACCGCGACCAGGCGGCCACCGGCACGCAGGGCATCGACCGCCGAGTTGAACGCCGCTTTGGCCACCGCCGTGACCACAGCTGCGTGGGCGCCGCCGGTCTTCTCCTGGATGATTTTCGCGGCATCCTCGCTACGTGAGTTGATCACCAGATCCGCGCCCATCTCGCTGGCAAAGCGCAGTTGCTCATCGTTGACATCGATGGCAATGACCTTGGCGTTGAACACGTTCTTGGCGTACTGCAGGGCCAGGTTACCCAGCCCGCCGAGGCCGTAGATGGCGATCCATTGACCGGGGCGGATGTTGGATATCTTCACCGCCTTGTAGGTGGTGACACCTGCGCAAGTGATGCTGCTGGCGGCGGCAGAGTCGAGCCCATCCGGGACTTTGACCGAGTAATCGGCGACCACGATGCACGACTCGGCCATCCCCCCGTCGACGGTATAGCCGGAGTTCTTCACCTCGCGGCACAGCGTCTCGTTACCGCTATTGCAGTACTCGCAGTGGCCGCAGCCTTGGAAGAACCAGGCCACGCTGGCGCGGTCGCCTGGCTTGAGCGAGGTCACGCCGGGGCCGACTTCCTGAACGATACCGATGCCTTCATGGCCGAGGATCACCCCGGTCTTGTCACCGAAATCGCCGTTCTTGACGTGCAGGTCGGTGTGGCAAACGCCGCAGCACTGCATTTTCAGCAGCGCTTCACCGTGTTTGAGCGGGCGCAGGGTTTTGTCCACGACCTCGACGCGACGCCCTTGGGCAACAACAGCAGCTTTCATACATGCCTCCGTGTAATGCTGAGTGAGCTTGAGCTATTGCAGGGTGAGCATAGCCAATACGCGTGAAGCGTCGGCTGCGCGCATGACCCTGCTCGGGTTTACATCCAGCCAAGCCAAGACCAGTAGGTGCTGGCGAACACCAGCAGCAGCGCATAGCCGATCGCCGTGACCCACAGGCCGACCCGGGCAAACTGGCGCGGGGTGAACGTGTCGGTGCCCAGGCAGACCATGTTCTGCGGGGCGTTGATCGGCAAGATGAAGCCAAAGCTGACCACAAAGCCGAGCAACATGGTCATGCCGATGCGGCTGAAGTCGCCCGGCAGGGTTTGCAGCACGGCGATCAAAATCGGCAGCAGCGTCGAGGTCAGCGCGGTGGCGCTGGCGAACCCCAGGTGGATGACGATCAAAAACGCGCCGAGCACCGCGAGCACGCCCAGCGAGCTGAGCTGATCCAGACCTGTGTGCTGCACCACTTGCGCGCCCAGCCACTGCCCGGCCTGGGTGGTGAGCAAGGTGGTACCCAGGCTGATGCCGACGCCGAACACGATCACCGTGCCCCACGGGATGCGCGCTTGCACATCCTTCCAGGTCATCACGCCAAAGCGTGGCAGCAACAGCACCACCAGGCCGGCGTAGGTGGTGGTCGTGGTATCGAACGGGTGCAGGCGGCCTTCAGTGGCCCAGGCCAACAGCAATAGCAGCGAGACCACACCCAGGCGCTTTTGCGCGGCGCTCATCGGCCCCAGCTGGGCCAGGCTCTGGCTGACCCCGGCCATGCCGCCGGGCACGCTGTCGCTTTCCGGCGGCAGCAGCTTCAACACCAGCACGATCAGCACCACCGACATGATCAGCGCCCAAGGCGCGCCAGCGATCAGCCAGTCGAGCCACGACACCCGCGCGCCCAGCATCTTGTCCATAAAGCCGATAGTCAGCAGGTTCTGCGCCGCTGCGGTCTGGATACCGACGTTCCAGATGCTGGTGCCCTGGGCGACGATGATCATGATTCCGGCAGCGATATTGGAGCGCGCCGGCACTCCGAATGCGGCGATCACCCCCATCATGATCGGCACCACGCAGGCACTGCGCGCCGTTGCGCTGGGCACCACTAGGCTGAGCAGGACGATGACGATCATCGCCCCGAGCAAAACCCGTCGGGTACTGGCACCGACCTTGGTCAGGGTGACCAGGGCGATGCGTTTGTCCAGCCCGGTATGGGTCATCGCAGCGGCGATGAACAATGCGCCGACCACCAGCGCCAACGCCGGGTTGGCAAAGCCCGACAACGCCATCGACACGCCCGCTGAAGAGCCGTAGCTCACCGAAGGGTCGGCCAGGGTCGGCGCGGTGCCCAGCAGCACGGCCATCAGCGAGGTGATCATGATCGCGCTGGCTTCGTACGAAACCGCCTCGGTGATCCACACGATCACGGCAAATACCAGGATCGCCAGCATGCGCTGGCCTGCTACAGGCAAGGTGTCGGGAAACGGCAGGAATAAGACCCCGGCCAACGCCAGGCAGGCGATGATCAGCCCGGGTGGAAAGCGCACAGCAGCAGGCGAGGGCTGCTGTGAGGCATGGTCCGTCATGGTTGGCTCACTGGGTGCAATAAAAGTGCTAACCAGCATAGCGCGGGTTGCGCACGGTAAAACTGCTTCAGGTCATGGGTTGGCTGAGTGGTCAGAGTGACGTGCAAGGCCGCGCCTCGTGGAGTCGCGGCAGCTAAGTTACTGATGTGGTCGCCGGACACAGCGGTCACTTCAACTGGCCCTGAGCGAGTCGAGCGACTCTGAGTCCAACCAAGCAGTTTATCACGTTAGTTTCGGCTGTGACGTGTTGTACGCTAACCGCGTCGACCATTGCTGGCATGGCCGGCAGATAAAAGTCCATGTGGCGAATCTCATCAAAAGTTTGAGAACTGCCAGCAGGTAACTGCTCCAATAAAGTTGTGCTGTCTTGACTGATACAGGAGGGCACATAAACGATTTGCAGGGCAAAAGGTGGTGAGTGGGCCGATGAACCAGGAGGCTGTAAACGCATTCCCAGGCTTAGAACCTCAGGACTAAGGCGCATCGCTGGAAGAGGTCGACCGCCAACGGTTGCAGATCCCTTGTCCAGGCGGTATTCGACTACCAATTGCTTGTGAGCGAAGCTGTGCGGCAAGGAGGTGCCACCACTTTATTTGGCCGCCGGCGCAGCTAGGGCGTACTGCCAGAGTGTGGTTCTCGTGAGTTGGCCATCGCGGTGGGATGAAGAAAATGTAGAATCCCACTCATTATTCTATTAAGTGGAGTATCCGATGAGCTTTATGGTCACGCGCAGGCGGTTGATCAAGGCGGGGGTAGGTTGTTCGGTTGCAATAGCTGCACCGGCTTGGGCTTCCAGCTCGCTGCAGCATGAGTTTTCGGCGTTGGAGCGCTCATTGGATGTCACGCTCGGGTTGTGGGCGCATGATACGGGTACAGGAAAGACCCTGTCTTATCGCGCCGAAGAACGATTTGCTTTCTGCAGCACTTTCAAGGTCGTGCTGGCGGCTGCGATTCTCGCTAAGAGTTCTGCTGACAAAGGACTACTCGAACGAAAAATCTCCTACAGCGAAGACGATTTGGTCACCTACTCGCCGGTGACAGAGAGGCACTTGGCCAATGGTATGACGGTGTCTGAACTGTGTGCTGCGACCCTGCAATACAGCGATAACACCGCTGGAAATCTCTTGTTGGAGCAGATTGGGGGGCCAGCCGGATTAACGGACTTTGCTCGTCATGTCGGCGACGCGTCTTTTCGCTTGGACCGTACTGAGCCTGAACTGAACACTGCGCTACCAGATGACCCCCGGGACACTACCACCCCATTGGCAATGGGCGTGACGCTGCAAAAGTTGCTGCTTGGGAACAGCCTGCCAGAGGGAGCAAGACGACAGCTACAGGAATGGCTCAAAGGAAATACCACAGGGGATAAGCGCATTCGAGCCGGCGTGCCGCAAGGCTGGGCCGTCGGAGATAAGACTGGGTCGGGTGATTATGGTGTTGCTAATGACGTTGCGGTCATTTGGCCTTCCGGTAAAGCACCGTGGGTGGTAACGATATTCACACGAGGACAGAGAAAGGAGTCACCTTGGAATAATGAGATCATTTCCTCCTCAATGCTAAAAGTCGTTCGATTTTTTGGAGCTTGATTAGCCCCACGGCGCCCATGCGCACAAGTCGTGATGGTTTGACATGACGGTGAGGGCGCCGCTGGCTGAACGGCGAAAGAGAATAGGGTACGAGCGGCGGCTGGCGGCTCCTGTTGATGTATGTTGATAGGGCGTGCTCGGTCAGCAGGAGGTCGGAGCCGGCCCGGTCGAGCACAGTGTTTTTCGAAATTACAGCCCCACGATGCGTCTGGATGCGTGAGGCCCGTCACGGTACTTCCCATCCTGTTTTGAGCGTGCCAAAAGGATGCGTCACCGTCTGTCGGCTAACCTTCATCTTTCCCGGAACATGTTACAAGCGGACCTGCACCGTTTGGACGACTGCTCCATCGTTTCAATCGTCGCTCTTGGGTGATGGTGCGGATAGATATCGGTTAGCTCCTTGGCTAGTCGAGAGCGCGGATCTGCAGTAAGGCGATGACTCGGATGGTCGATGCGGATGCATTGTTTTTTGTCCATGTCCTGGGCCGCCCAGCCCGTAACTGCTGCACAACGGTAAAGACCCCCAAAGGGTCGGTAATGCGATGACGACGCCTACGAACGGCACGGTGCTGGGCAGGAGTATGATGCCGCTGGCAGCGTTGAAAGCTGCGACTTGCGTGCCGCTCATTCTCATGGCCTCCGACCGTAGGTGAAAGTGTATTTACCCGCCAGCTCAATCGGATCCCGCGGCGGTGTGATATTTGGCCAGGTACTCTGGCAGGCCTTAGCGAGCGCGCTGGGTGTCGCGGGCCAGCCGTCCTTCGAAGTGGTGGGGTTGATCAGGTGCACTGCCGATCGTGACACTAAGTCGCGCCGAGTCCCCCAGCGCATTCAACTTGCGGATCATCACCTCGATGTTGGCCTGTTCTGATGGGCAAGCCGCCTGGAGGGTGGGCGTCAATGAAAGGCCTCGGTTGACGCAGATCAGCGCGCCAGTCAGGATTCGACGAGGGGGTGCAAGGAAGAGGGATGGCTTGTTCATGGCTGGACTCTTGCAAGACTGACGGGGGTGTCAGGATGCCGAGATCACCAGCCTATCCGCTCCAAGAAATAATTATCCGGAAACCGTAGATTTTTCTTTTAGGATCGAGGAAACGCTGCATACCATATTCTATGGCAGTCGGCGGGGCGTCATTGGCTCTTTCTTTGCCAGAGCGAATCCGATGATTACAACGAGCCGAATCAAGCCAGAGATCGATGGATGCAAGTCTCATCTATGGGGAATTGCTATGCCGCGTCAGAAGATCAATTCGCCGGCGTTTGAAAGTTGGGTATCGGACTTTCTTGGTACCCCATTTCAAAATGAAGGGTGCTACGACGAAGCAGTGCATACGGCGGAACTGCTGGAGTATCGACGAGAAATAACCTCTTCTGAGCTCCTCGAGATGGTTAGAAGAGCTAACGTGCTGTTGGCCTGTTTGTCCAGCCATGATCAGGATCTCTAACGACAGGTGATCGTTCAGTTGAAAATGAGCTGTCACACTTTGTCCAAGTTTTGTAGTGGCAGTTGATTACGATTCGCTTTTAAAACGAGTCGTAGGAACCTGTCATGCTTGCATCTCATCGTTTCCACCCCCTGGCCGGGGTCGTCAAAGCCGCTCTGATCACCAGCGCTGCCGTCAGTCTCGGCGCCCATGCCCAGACCACTCCTGAGCCGGCGCCGCTGATACTGGATGACGTGGTAGTGACCGCCGCCGGTTTCGAGCAGCGCATCGAAGAGGCGCCGGCCTCGGTCAGCGTGATCGATGGCGAAGCGCTGCGGCGTAAGTCGTACCGCGACCTGGGCGATGCGGTGCGTGATGTGGAGGGCGTGACCGTCAACGGCAGTGCCAACGAGACCGATATCTCCATTCGAGGCATGCCGGCTGACTACACCCTGATCATGGTCGATGGCAAACGCCAGACCGCACGTGAGTCGCGGGTCAACGGCAATAGTGGCTACGAGCAGAGCTTTGTACCGCCGGCGGCGGCCATCGAACGTATCGAAGTGGTGCGCGGGCCGATGTCGTCGCTCTATGGCTCGGACGCCATCGGCGGAGTAATCAACGTGATCACCCGCAAGGTTTCACCCGAGTGGGGCGGCTCCATCGGCTACGACTATTCGGCTCGCCAGCACAGCGACCAGGGCAATGCGCGCCAGAGCCAGTTTTACCTCAGCGGGCCGATCCATGAAGACTGGCTGGGCTTGCAGGTGTGGGGCCGCTACCTCGACCGCCAGGCCGACGACGATATCGAGCAGACCAACGGCTTCAGCAAGGCCGACCACCGCGACCTCACCGCCCGCCTGGCCTTCACCCCCACGGTGGACCACGACATCCTGCTCGAAGCCGGCGCCACGCGCCTGAAGAACGGCGACGGCATCAGCGCCAACTGGGCCACCCGCGAGCAGGAAAACAACCGTGATCACTGGTCGCTGTCGCACCAGGGGCGCTGGGGCTGGGCCACCTCGGACGTGGCCCTGTCGCAGGAAACCTCCAGCCGCGAGGGCAAGGCCACGCCTGCGCAAGCTGACATCTACGGGCGTAAACCAGAGGTGAAGAACACGGTGTTCGACGCCAAGCTGGTGGTGCCCACCGCGCACAACATCAGCACCGTTGGCGTGCAGTGGAACGAGAGTGAGCTGACCGACTGGAACCAGGGCCTGGGTGACCGCGTCGACTATGAGTTCTCGGTGGTGCAAAAGGCCGTGTTCGCCGAAAACGAGTGGTCGGTGACCGACACCTTCGCCCTCACCACCGGCCTGCGCCTGGACCATCATGAGCAGTACGGTACCCACGCCAGCCCGCGGGTGTACGGCGTGTGGCGCGCCAGCGACGAGTGGACGCTCAAGGGCGGTGTGGCGCGTGGCTTCAAGGCCCCGGAGCTGCGCGCGGTGGTCGAGGACTATGCGTACCTGCGGCGCAACCGTTTCGTGATGTTCGGCAATCCCGACCTCAAGCCCGAGACCAGCACCAACTATGAAGTGTCGGCGCTGTGGTCCAACCGCGACGACCTGTCGGGTGGCGTCACGCTGTTCTACAACGACTTCAAGGACAAGCTTTCCACCGTAACCACCACCGAGCGCTGGAACGGCTACACCGTGATGGACCGCGTCAACGTCGACCAGGCGGTGATCAAGGGCGTGGAGCTGAACGGCCAGTGGGACATCAGCCCGAGCGTGCTGCTCAAGGCCAACTACACCTTCACCGACTCCGAGCAGAAGACCGGCGCCAATGCCGGTGCGCCGTTGGCGCTGACGCCCAGGCAGAAAGCCAACGTGCGCAGCGAATGGACCCTCAACGACCGCGCCCAGGCCTGGGCGTCGCTGAGCTACTACGGCGAGGAGACCGGCAACACCGTCACCGACGAGCAACCGGCGCCGGGTTACACCACCGCCGATGTTGGCGGCTCGTATGACCTGACCGAATCGCTGACCCTCAATGCCTCGCTTAACAACCTCACCGACAAGCGCCTGGACGATGAAACCTATGGCACGGTGAACTATGGCCGCACCCTGTGGATGGGCGCAACGCTCAACTTCTGAGTACAGCGCCGGGCAACCGCACCACTGCGCACAACCCGGCCGGTGGACGGTTTTCCAGCAGCAGTTCGCCGCCGTGGGCCTGGATGCACGCCCGTGCAATCGCCAGGCCCAGCCCCAGCCCGTCGCCACTGGGCGTCAGTTGCACGAACGGCTCGAACACCTTGCTCAGCCAAGCCTCGGGTATGCCCTGGCCGTGATCGAGAATTTCCAGGCGCAGCATTGTGTCCTCTTCTTGATGCAGGGTCAGCGTGGCATCACCGGCATGGTGCAGGGCGTTGTCGATCAGGTTGGTGAGGGCGCGCTTGATCGCCAGTGGGCGACACGTCAGTTGCACCTGCAATGCACCGGCCCAGCTCACGGGTTGGCTCATCAGGCGGTAGCGTCGTGCAAGGTCATCGAGCAGGGCGTTGAACGAAACGGTTTGAGTCGCCTCCTGCTGCGCATCCCCGCGCACGAAATTAAGCGTCTCGCGCACCATGGCATTCAGCTCGCCGAGGCTTTCGAGCATGTCGTCGCGGGCTGGGCCGGGCTCCAGCAGCTCCACCTGCAGGCGCAGTTCGGTGATCGGTGTGTTGAGATCGTGGCTGACGGCGGCGAGCATGCGCGTACGGCCCTCTACATGGCGGGCGATATTGGCCTGCATGGTGTTGAAGGCGGTGGTCAGGTCGCGAGCTTCCTGCGGGCCCACGAGCGGCAGCGGGGCGATCCATTCGCCGCGACTGACGCGTTCGGTGGCCTGGGCCAGGCTCTTGATCGGGTGAACGACACGGGCGATGAAAAACAGCACGATCAACAGCACTGGTACCGTGCTCACCGGCACGCTGTAGGCCAGCACACGGCCCCACTCGTAGGCGCCGGAAGGGTGTTGCAAGGCATTCAGGTACTGGCCGTTGGGCAGCGCGATGCTGGTCCGCAGGCGTAGCGGCGCCCAACCGGCGGTGCTGAATACATGGGTGCGGGCGTCGGCACCGCCGATGCGTTCCAATTGCATGCCAATCGGCACCTCGGCGGGCAGTTGCAGGCGTTGGCGCAGAGCGGTAGCCAGTCGCTGTTCTTCCGGGCGTAGGGCGAAGGGCTCTACATCGGCCTTAGGGGCGGTCCAGAAACGGGTTTCGTCGGTGCTCATGGCGCTGAGGAAGTGTTCGCTCTCGGCGGCGCTGAGATCCAGCGCCGCGTGGTGCGCGTTTACCAGGCGCTCGAGGCTATAGCTGCGCGACAGCGGGTGGATTAGGCTGCCGGTGCGTTGCAAAAACAGCATGGCGATGGTGTTGGACGCGAGCAGCGCCAGCAACAGCAGCAGACCAAGCTGGTGCACCAAGCGGCGCGGCCAGGGCAGGCTCTTCATGCCGAGGTCACTTCGGTGGCGAGCATGTAGCCGCCGCCCCAGATGGTGCGCAGTAGCTCGGGAGCGCTTGGGTCATGGCCCAGCTTTCGACGCAGGCGGCTGACCTGGCGGTCGATGGCGCGGTCGCTGACGTCGGTGTCGGCGGATGTCAGATCGATCAGACGTTCGCGTGGGAGCAGGGTATTGGGGTGGTTCAGCAGCACTTGCAGCAGCTTACTTTCGACGGTGCTGAGCTGGATTGGTGCTGCACCTTCACGGGTGAGTAGAGCAGTGTTGGTTCTGAAATGCCACCCGGAAAAGCGGTATTCACGCGGCGGTGTGACGGTGGGTGCGCTAGGTTGGTGGGCACCGTGGCGGCGCAGCACGCTGTTCAGCCGGGCCATCAGCTCGCGGGGTTCGAAGGGCTTGGTGACATAGTCGTCGGCGCCCAGGTCCAGGCCACGGATGCGGTCGGCGGTGGTGTCACGCGCGGTGAGCAGGATGACCGGCATGTTATGGCGTCGGTGCAACTGATGGCAAAGGTCGAAGCCGTCGCCGTCGGGCAGCAGCACGTCGAGCACGATGATGTCGAAGGCTTGTTGCTTGAGGAGAGTCCACATGCCGCCCGCATCTTCGGCTGTGCGCACGTCGAAGATGTGCCGGCGCAGGTAGATGGCCAGGGGTTCGCGGATTTTGCGGTGGTCGTCGACAATGAGTACGCGGGGTGCTGGGGTCGGGGGGGCGAGATCCATCTGATACGTGCTCAGAGCAAAAATGTTTGGTCAGTGAATATTACATTGAATGGTTATCAAATGCGTATGTGCTCGCGCCGTTGAATGGTCGCCAATTGTGAGCCAACGTCGGTATTTATTCGGCTGCTGCCCAGAGGGGCAGTAAGTCTCATATATCGCTCAAAATGAGCGCGAAGGCCTGCCCTTAGGTAGCGCGACCACGCGGGTTGGCTCAATCATCGACACACCTACCAACTGCACCTAGTCATGCGAGCTCGAGGTGAATGCTGTTGTGCCGCTGACTGAGTTGTTCGCACTTCTCGCCGGGGTGTTGTGGTAGATCTGCACCTTGGGCAGCTGGCTAGTCAGTTCCCCGGAGGTGGCAGCCTCACGGTCACACAACATGAACAGGTTGGTGAAGATACCGATCATTTGGCCGGCCTTGGCTACCGAGCCAATCTTCGCCTTCGATGTCGCTCATTCTTGGGGTAGGTGGTGACCTGTATGCTGGCGCCATCGGCTTGTTCACCATCGGCTGAACTCGTCGCCCATCAGTTCGTTGAATTCGTCAGCGTAGAAATTGATACGGACCTTGCCGCGAGCTACAGGCACGATGCGTGCGGCGTTCTTCCCGAGCCTCTCCGTTCGGCAGCGCCAGTACCGATCAGTCCGATCTGTTCAGTTAGGATCAGCGGCTAAGGTCCTTCTCGCCGCGGTTCACGCTGCCGATCTTGGGCGGTGGGCGCAATCGCGACTTGGCGCAGGTACGTGGGGGCGTAGGTTTGGAGCTTGATCAGCTTTGCCTCGGCATGATGCTCTTTAGGCACAACAACGAAAACATTCTCTCTTTTGCGCGCTCCAGAACCTGGAGGAATAGGTTATGCACGAGATTGCGTGCTAGAGGTGTTTCACCGAACCATCGACGGATGTAATCCCCAAGTGCGTCGTAATGACGCACCAATGGGAGGGGGCGACGAGCACATCCCGAATTCAGGCACCCAGGATGATGGTGTTCACTCGAAGCAGACGCGATCCCTCTCTCGCTAGGATCCCTATCCGCCATCGAAGCTCTTGTTATCCTCATTCAGCTTATCAATGCGCGGTTTTATTATTCAAACCCGAAGGGGCTGTAGCTCAACGTTCAGCGAGTTGGCCATTATCACATAATACAATTGGTTGAGACCGCTTCGTTGAAATCGGTGTGAGCTACCTCATGCCGCATTCGGCTACCGGTTTTAAGCTAAACCTACTCTCCTGTGGAAAGTGGCGGATCAAAGGAAGGCCTTCATTTATAAAGCGACTTCGGATGCAATTCTTCCAAACTATTCAGGACGTCGAAAGCCGCGCGCCAGTGTTCGATGGTCATCAACCAGCCCGAACCAATATCTCGAACTTCCGGTATTTGTAGGTCACTGGGCTGGTTTGATGCAAGCCGAGCGCAGCGTATGCTGGTGTTGCGGATTGCCGCCGCAAAGCCCTCCGGCACCGGAGCCGCCTGTGTATGCATTGCGTCCGCGAACGCCTCGCCGAATAGCAGTGATGAGGCATACAGCCGAATGGCCCCTCGGTCGTAGCGCGACGCGATGTCGGTGACCGCGCGCGCGGCAAACCGTCCACGCAATGACCAGCGAGCTTGGAAGCGCGCCGCATCGATCCCAGCACTGAGAGCTATCAAGCTTTCGTGCGCGGATGAGAAGCGCTTGAGTGCCACCGCTGCTCTATGGGCGTCGTTCTTCTCCAGCGCATCTGCGCAAGCTTCGAAGGCGTCTTCCAGGCGCCGCAGCAGATCGTCGGCCGCCGCATCGATCTGTCGGACCGGGTCCGGCGTTAACAGTACCTGGCTGAAGAGCAGGCCTACCCCTACGCCCACTGCTACGTCCTCTAGCCTGGCTAGACCGGCACTGTGTGGACCGAACGCCAGTACCAGCACTGCGGATACCCCTGATTGGATTGCAACCACAGCGGCCTGACCAAATGCAGCGGCAATAAGAATAGAGAGAAACGTGGCCAATCCGAGGCGTAGCAACGACAAACCTTCGGGTACGAGTAGGCCTTCCGGTAGCACGATTATGGCGACTTCGCCAACCAAAATACCCGTTGCAACGCCAAGCATCAGCCCCACTGCCTGCCGACCATGGCTTGGTAGGCCAGGCGCCAGGCAGACGATGGCGGTCACGACCGCAAAAACCGGATGAGGATGACCGAGCAGCCACGCGGCCAACATCCAAGACATGCAGGCCGCGACTGCGCAAGCAGCGGCATCGTGCCAGTCTTTCGAAAGGCGGCTATTCAAGGTCGTCAGGCAGCCAAACATCAAAAAGGGGCCTTTCATTCGGTGGTTCTCGACAGATGAAAGATGAATGGGGCCAGCTGACGTTCTGCATGGCCGACAACACTATGAACAAGCGTGCCGATGGAGGATTTCTGCAAGGCCACGCCAAAAAGCCTACTCGATATCATTAGCGCCAGCAGATGGAAGCTCACTTCTCGCGGCTAGGCTCTATGAGGAAAGCGAGTTAGGAAGGCTTAGAATTTAAATGTGTTATTTCGCCCACTACTGCCAACAGGAAAGTCCTCAAGTATTTCAATTTTTCTTGGTGGTGACTGGGAGAGCTTACACAGAAAAAGCGCTCGTATTTTTACCGATTTATCAATTGTCTTTTACAGCATCCTCGATTTATTCACCCAGTATCGCCACACTACAATCATAAATATCATCCGCGACGCCCTACGTTTAACATTTTGTCCAAAACTTCTATCTCTCAGCGGGTAAACGCTAGCACTGCTTGTCAGCGTTATATTTGAGGTCCATAGGACGGCTTCTCGTTCGCATCAATCGCCACCAGCGGTCTGTGTCTTAGCCAGGCTACCAGTACTGCCACGGAGCAAATCTAACTCACCAACAGAGCTTACACGACTATGATGGATGGCAACTGTTCCAACGCTGGGAGGCGCTCGTTAAGTAGTGCCGCTCGAGTACTTTTCTCGTTATTTCTACTGTGTGCGGCATTAGGGTTGATCTACGGCGGTTTCAAACTTCTAGTACTGGGTGGGTCCAGTTACTAC
>CAACWQ010000494.1_pt1 | contig 16808 bp, 14 predicted proteins | sample 2275681 | NCBI WGS metagenome assembly CAACWQ01 (sample SAMEA5312463, study PRJEB27640) | indoor metagenome | biome: indoor environment; feature: controlled; material: polymer furnished wood metals | place: Austria | collected 2011-04-21
AGCAGATCAGCGTCTGCCCCTTTCTCAACCAACTCGGTCAATGCGATAGTGGGCTTGGTCATCGTGGTTTCTCTGGTGAAGGTTAAGTCCGCAAACTCAACGTTAGCCAAGAACCACGATGACCATCCTCTTTCGCCCGCAGGGCGCCTTCAGCTGGTTCAGTTACACCACTTCCCGGGACACGATCAATACCCCCTACGGCTGGACTCCCTCTTCGCCGAAGTAACTGCATACACTCTGGGCAAATAGCTTAGAGCCAGTGAGCAGGCAAGCGGAGCGCGCAGGCCGACGGCCGAAGACGTGAAGGATCAAAGCCCGCAGGGCCGAGCCACTTCGTGGCTCGGTTCACGAGAGCCTGACCGCAAGGCGGCACGCCCTGGCTACCTCCCATACAGATGAGGCTCCCCCTCTCCCGAGCGCCTGGATCAGACCAAAATCAACTCAAGCATTTAGCTTGCCGTGCTGCTAAAAAAGTCGCTACCCACATCTGCTCAGCTAGCCACTCCGCCTCGGACGGAGAAAGCGTCCAAGCCACCCACCCAAACCTCATTGTGACCGAACCGCCTTCGATACTAATTGAAAAATCGTAGATGGCCTCTTTGTCGTCACCAAATTCAACAATCGGATCAGGATCGTGGAAAGTCCCACTCGCAACAAAATCCGCTCCAGATCCACCCCAGTACATTTGATCACTTCCAGGCTGGGGCTTTGACATATAGGGTGCGATAAGATCACTCCAGCACGCGACACGGTGAACAAGATTTTGTTCTTCTTCGATGGAGCGCCGGTGCTTGGCCAGATGAATGAGCGAATAACTCAAACTTGTAGCCACTTGAACTGCTTGAATGAGCGTGTACGCCACTCTGAAATCATCAAACCACGTATTGATGAGGCCTGAGGCCTCAAGTTTTACGGTGGGACGGTACTCTTCAAGCCCTTCTGGGAAATTGAATGATGTCGATATTCCGAATGAATCCTTCGGATTGAGGTGCTTGCTGGAAGACATAATGCTCTCGAAAATTGCTCTTAATTATCAAAACGGTGCGTTTTGAAGAACCTTGAGCTTATTTTCGAATTTTTTATTTGCTGGCCCTCGGGTGCCTCAATGAATTGTTCTGTGCCACGAGACACAGCATCGAACTCGGTCGTATAGTTGGAACGTGCAAAGCAAGCGGAGCGCGCAGGCCAAGAGGGCCGAAGACGAAAAGGATGGAAGCCCGCAAGGGCCGAGACTGGGCGGAACGCCAAGGCTCGGTTTACGACAGCCTGGCCGCGAGGCGGTTCGCCCCTGGTCTTTCTGCTACCCACACCCTATTGCAAGCGTGGCGGAGTCAAGTGATTTGAATCCCCCGCAAATCTCTTAAACTCGCGCAAGCTCTGGCGTCCACCATCAGGACGAAAAGTCGCAACAACGTACCGGCTATGTTCCGTGATCAGTACCCAAAACCTCCCCTCCCTGGCTACCTCCAGAATGTCTGACGTACGGATAATATGCCCATCTGCAAAACGCCCCAGAGCATCCTTACGTACATGACCAAATACCACCCCTACCGCAGCTCGAGCATTGATAAACACCCCGGTTAGGTAAGCTGTTACTGGAAGGACAAAACCCTGCGATTCAGCTTTGACGATGCGCAGCAAATCAAAATCCGAATGGCGCTTGCCGTGATACTCAACCGCGACCGTATCAATCATTGTGGCTCCAATGCCTCGTGTAAGTGACCTTGTAAAGGTGCTGATGAATGCCCAGAGGCGCGCCTAATCCGTACGGATCATGCTTGGCTGGAAAATCAATGTTTGGTCAACAAGGTCGTCCACCTCAAACATCTCCGCCTGCGAAGTGTGATAGACCAATCCACTCTCCACGGTCAAAACACTTACCGAGCACTCGTTACAATCCTGGCCAATCACAGCCCGTGCAAGAGTCTCCATCTTCCAATCACCAGTGCCGTTCATGTGGCCTGGCGTGACCACCCGGATGCTCTTCACGTAGGCATCATCAGACTGGGTAACCAACACCCGCTGCAGCAGCCGCTCATCATCCAGCTTCATGAGGTAACGCCCTCGCCGCTCAGCACCTCCCAGAGCAACGGTTACGTGGTAGTAGTGAGTCTCCATGTAGCGCGTCACCGCACACCACATGCTCTCTCCCTCGCCGAACATGCCAGGCACGCCGACCCTGTGGCTCTCGATTGTTCTAAACATCAATTGTCCCGAAAAGCTGGGGTACCGAAGCGGAACCCTTAGTTAAAAGAAAGAGAAAATGGCTTTGAGGCTTGCAGTCTGCTCATGGCCTTGGCCGAGCAGTACGTACACGGTGGTTCTTGGTCTCAAAGAAAACTCCGTCATCGAATGACATGCACATGCCGGCGCGAACCCCATCACCGGGTTGGAAAGGCTGTCGGCTATCCTCGACCAGCTAGTGAGCAAACATAACGAGTGGCAGGTGCCCGGCAGAGTGGCCCTCAAGGTTAAGCCCGCTTTGAAAACCCAACATTGCTAAACCAGGTAGTAAGGCTTACCAGGGAAGCGAGCCAGCACCTCAGCCACCACCGCATCACGACTTCCATCAGTGCCGTGCATCAGCAACGCCTGACCGCTGCTCATCACATTCACGATAGAGATCTCGTTCACTCCTGCCGCCTCCTAGCCGGCAATACTCACCTAAATGATCCCAAGGAGCGCTAGGCGTAAGACTCCAAAACGCTTCGCCTGAAGACCACTCGATTGGCGCAGAAGTGAATTTACATCCGATCATAATACTGATGATAGCCCGTGTTATGATCGCATGCAATGTGGCTCCATCCCCGCTTCGACATGGGGGAATAGATGGATCCGACAGAAACATTGGCAGCGGTTGTTCGCGGCGTGCGAAGGAGCAAGGGGCTGTCCCAGCACGACCTTGGCGGCATCGATTTGTCCTACGTGGGACAGATTGAGCGAGGGGAGGTGAACATCAGTGTCGATTTGCTCGCACGCGTCGCGAAGGGGCTGGGCCTGGAACCAGCTACCTTGCTCCTAGTGCAATCGTCCCCCGACCTCATGCTGATTGATGAAGGCCTTGAGCGAGTGGTCACTCAAATCATTGAGTTGAAGCAGAGCGGAGCCTTTAAGCACATCTCACAGGCGCTGTCCGAGCGCAAGGAGTCACCTGGACGACCGTTGAGCATGGGCTCGGATCAGAAGATCAGCGCTGCACACCAGCTCCGATCTCAAGGTGTAGCGGTGGTAACAATTGCCAAAGAGCTTGGGTTGTCCGAGGCGACGGTGCGCAGGTACTTGAAGAGGAAGGTTCAAAGTCAAAATGGTTCCGCCGAGTAACCTTGCGGGTATCCGGCAATGATTGAGCGCTTAAGCTTGATATTCAAGGTTTGGGGAAGTTGAGTATATTTACACCCTGTTCTTTGCCTTCCTGATCTCTATTCATTTCTAGCTCTGCAACCTTTTTCTTCAACTTGAACACTTCATATACAAGAGAAATGTTTTTCTGAAGAGCTATTTTGTAATCGCGCTCAAGTGTCTTGTATTGCTCCTTGAAAGCCTTGTCAGCGCCCGTCGACTTAGATTTCTTTACGTCCTCGATGCTCGAAACCTTAACGACCGCGACACTGGAATGCTGCCGCTCAGCGGCTTCGTCGATTTTCCTACACAACTCAGGATAACGCAGCCTCTTGATTGATCCACGCTTCCGGCCGGCCTCAAGCGCTGTGGTGTCCTTATTGATCAGGGTTCCCTTAGGAAGCACCTGAGGCTCATCGCGTTCAAGTCGGTCTAGGGCAGACAGGTAGTCCTCTTCAGCGCTCATTTCAGATCCTCAATTTCATGGCCAAAGCCAGCTCGTTCCACCTGTTGGTAAACAGTGTCAATCTCCAGACTCAGCTGCTTATAGAAAGGACTGGAGGGAGGGAACATGCCACGGCTTTGCTGAAGATTCGAGATGCCATACCTGATCTTCCGGATGCTCTTGTTGCTATCCAGAACTGCGTACTGGCAATCTAGGCAAGCGAAAATGCTGATGAAGCCGATCTTGTCGCAGGGGTCGAGGTTGGTACAACCGCCCAGGGGACTCTCTTTATAGACCATCTCGCCCTTCTCAAACTTACGAGCAGTAGCTTCACGGTCAGTCGTGATGATCAGTGGTTTACCACGGTCGCGAGATACCTGAATACGATTGCCCTCGCCGCCCCAAAGTCTCCCTGAGGAATTAATAACGTCACTTTCGTAATTCATTAGACTAGCCACTCGCCTTTCGTATTCAAATTCGCGAGTCATCGCTTGTTGATCCTCAGAGGCGAGGAAGTTGACAGCAAAAATTTGATCGCTTCGGTAGTACGAGGTCATTGTCTCAGTCAGATGCTTGAACTGATTAGCCAAGGAACCCAACGAAACCATCCCTGATCGAGCAGAGTACACGGCGAGCGAGCGCCGATACTGGTGTGAAGACAAAGGCCAGACCTCACCGACTAAGAAATCCGGATCTGAACGCCAGTCCTTAAACCCATCTAATCGCTCCGACTCAAGGATATCTGCCTCTGTGATGCTGACACCTGGAATTCGTGCAAGAAGATTTCTCAAAGTTTCTTTAGTAATCATGGCGGAAAGTGGCGCCGTGCTATACACATAGGCAATAGAATTTTCGCGCACATTATTAAACATCGGAAAAAGTGGATAATCACCGAGATCTGAGTCATTCCATCCATTTCTCAATGATGCAATTCGGCCAATAAGTTTAGCTGCCACTATCGCCTTCTCCACAATAGGACTACTTATCCAATATGTGGGAGTGTTGTTAGCACCTGATGTCTTTGATGTATAACCCATCAGCACTACAACTTTTTTATCGCCAACCCTAATGAATGACAAACAGTTGGCAGGCAAACTGCGGACTTCGTTTGCCCGCATACCTGTGAACAGATGAATCCAATGCTTGGAGATCACGCCAACCGAGTTCACATAGGAATTCAGCTGCCTAACATTTTCAATTTTAAAACGCTCGCAAAGCCCAACAAGGCCACACTCTTCTACCGCCACACCCCACTTTACAGACGAAACTGTTTTCTTCTTAGAACCTGCCTCTCCATAATAATCATTCTCAATCCTTCGGGTATAAAACTCTAACAACTGAGATTCAAACTCATTGAAAAATTCCAGCTCATCACTGAATCCAGATATCAACGCACCGTAAATTCTGCTAGGAATTACCTTAGTCTGCTCCAGGCTGTTTCGGTATTCACTATAAGCACCTGCCAAGATACGTAATCGATCTACAACGTCATAGTCTGGGGGGCCAAAGAAAAACAGAGGGTGCAACGTACGTATGAGATACAATTCACTATAAAGATTATAAAAGCCAATCAAATCAATTTTTTTACCAGCACGTGATAAGCTCGAAATCAAAACCTCCTGGCATGCAGTACGAGTAAAAAGATCTTGCAGACTAAAACCATATCTATCAGCAAACTGCGCCATTTTTCGAAGAGTTGTAAAATCAATAGACGAGACCTTTCTAGGCTTTGGATAGAAATGCATTCGCGCGAGCTGTACAGCCTGCATTTCTTGTATGATAGATTGAGTACTTAAGCTTTTAGGCGTCTTCGTCCAATTTTCAAAATTGAAAACACACACTGACTGGGCGCAGTACGGCTTCAGGTTCCAAAAGAGATCCCTGGATCTCGACAGTACAGTACCATCAAGATCCCGTGAAATGACTATTTTTTCGTTCAATGTCACACAGGAAATAATACTTTTCGGAAAGTCAGGCAGTGAAGCCTCATCATACCCACTCGCAATGAGATCAGCCATTACGCTCATATCACCACCCCAAGGGAAACGAAAGTATTGAAATGTATAGCCCAGAAACTGTCCAACTCGCCACCTTCCACTTCTCGCCTGATGGAAGTAATTAGGCTAGCATCAATATTCGAGACCACTTGAAACTCTTTCAAAACCTCATCAACTCTGTGCAACATTGGTGCAAACCTACTAATATAGCTTTCGTTTGCCATCGACGCCTGGGAAGCGGTCAATAAATACTCTAACGAAAGAAGTCTTCGCAAGTCTTGCTCATTAGCATGAACTGCATAATGTTTACAGAATAAACAAGTAACAGGCTCACCACACGAAGGAGTTGGCGCAAACGGGGTAAAGCCATCTGCAAGCATAGGGGTTGAGTTATCTGGACGCTCACAATACCCTGTAGGAATGTTCGATGGGTGTCCCAGATCATCAATAATCTTCACTGGAATCTGTGCTAGCGACCTGGCACGACTGATAGCTGCGCTGTATATCGAATCAAAAAAGCAACTCATCTCGGCCGCAGTATCTTCCACAGACGGTCTAGCATAATGCCCCCTCACAACGCGTTCACTATTACCAAGTTTTTCCGCAGCAAGTACAGTATCGCCATCGCTCAATTTTACATATTCAGAACCTACGCCCTTGCGCCATTGAGTAGGAGTTACCCAAACAGTGTTCGGCAAAGCAAATTTGAACAGCCTCTTGAGTTCAGCAATACAGGAAAGTTCAACGCGACCGATCAACCCGTTATCTCCCTGGAAAGGAAATACTAACTTGCTCTCTCTACCATTCAAAAGCCATTTGCGAAGATCCATAATCTTGTTAAATAATGGAACATAATCTATACCAAACTCTGGAAAAACCTCCACACCATTTGCACGTCCTTTCGTTCCAGAATATCTTTTGCCTTGCGTGCTCGGAACAACATTTCCCGTGTCCACTTCTAGCTCTTGGACAACACTTAGATTTGTTCCAGTAGCAGATATAAAGGTAATTAACCCCACCGTAAGTGCGCGATTTACTAATGACGTTGCCGCATACCCTCTTGGATCTCTTTCAAATTTACGAATGGATACTCGGCAACTGCCGTACGTGTATCGATGGATTCTTTTTGATTCTGGACTTAAACAAAGCCCTGGACTCGAAAGGATAGTTGATAACTCTGGGAACTTCTCATAACCCTTTAAGTGATACAGGATTGAATCCGGGCCTGATCCCTTTTTCCTTGTCTGCCTTGGGACATAATAATTAAAGACCGGATCATTCGGAGAGGATAATTGAATTGGCAGCCCTTCTCTCAACAAGACAGCTCGATGCACCTCATTGACAAAACTTACTAGCGAAGAAAACGTGCGAGACCTTTCATCCTGAGAGCTCAGATTGTTCGGAGTATCGATTGTTCCACGATACCTGCTTATCACAACACTGAAGCTCTTAACTTTCGTCACAGGAAGTTTCAAGGAGACTGAAACTACCACAGCCGCCCCTTTCTGGTAACTCTCAGCAGTAATAGCAGATATTCCATTGTTAACAGCAGCAAGATGCATCAGTTGATTTAGGTAAACTGTGTACTGATGGTACGCAGTCTTCATCGATTCCAGATCTCCGAAAACCCAATCATCATCACCGTTATCTATCCAGTCAAAGAAACGCTTGATGCCTGTATATTTCCCCTCTACAGACGTCGCTTTGGTAGCGCGAAGATAATCTAAAATTCCTTTGACTATCACGACTCTCTTGTCATCAAAGGTTCCGAGGTCGACAGATCTAGCACCACCTTTACCAGCAACTTTATCCCGTGAGCGATAGCAGAAGCAACCTACATCCGAAGACCTCTTTCGAGTGCTATTTTCGGACTCTACCCATACAAGCACAACCCCCTCAGGACGTAGCACTTCCGTCTCGAGATCATCAAAGTCTAATAAAACTACTGGGCGATTTTCAAACTTGGCCATCATCGCCTCTTACCGCCTGAAAATTAGTATTCACATACTTGAAAAGCCTGCGCTCAAACTCACTCTGAACTGCTACTTTTTTCTTCATCTCGGTACGGTAATTTAGATATTGCAATGTAATATCTTTACTGCTGTGCCCCATGCGCTGCTGAACGTATTCAAGAGCTTGAGCAACCCCCCTACTCTCAATCTCAGCATCAAGCAAATTCATCCCAAAAGATGCACGAAGATCGTGATATCGAAACTTCAAATAGTCTGGATCATCAACTCTAATCCTCGGCAACACTGTATCCGTGATGAACTGTCGAATAGTCGCCCCTTCACGTACCGAGCCATAGACTCGATCTGAGAAACTTACACGCGGATCCACATTTAGATCTTTGCGGTGAGAGATTTCCATCTTGCTCGTATAATACTCACTACCAGCGCTTGTCAAAAACAGATAGTTTATATCAGTCTCACCATAAAATGACTGCGCCCGCCGCTTTACTGCCTCAGCACAGCGACTATATACGCGCAAATCATAGACCAGCCAACCCGGAATAATTAGCGTCATATTTGTGCCACCCTTGGTATCCACCCCAGTGCCAATCCCTATTGGCAGGCGTAGGTCACCATTTCCATCGAGCTCACCCCAGATGTGTCTTACTTGAAGAGTGCAAACAGTTTGCATTCTGGCTCCAGTAAACAAAGCCAGATAGAACATTAACTGATATTCTCTGGAAGACTCCAAAAGAGCGACTAGCAGCTTTTCCTGCTGATCAATGGTCAGAGGGCGAAGCAAACCACCATCATTAATCAGGCCGGTTGGAGTTTTATTTTGAGGGGCCCGGATTGCTAAGTTATGGGATTCAACTGCCAAAAGCCTGGAAAGACCGAAATTACTTTCTATCGACAAGTATTTCCAGACTGTCTCATATGGCTGGTGGGCAAACTGTTTTACCTCGACAAGACCGAAACGTATTATATCTTTATAAAAACTCACTACTGCATTAATTCGCGCCCTGCCTGTTCCACGTTTAATTTCACCAGAAGAAATTTGATCCACTAAGCGACGGCGATACTGGTGAGTTACTTTTAGCAGATCATTTTCTGGAAAATAAAGAAAATCCAACTCCTCATCTTCCAGGAATCTCCGATAATCTAGAATGTGGCCAGCGACTGTACGAAAACTTCTCGACTCGTACTTGACCGTCCGAATTAGGCGATTCACAAGATATAGGTTTCCTATATCCCATGGCTGGCCATCGCCCTGAATAATTACAGGAAAGTTCGGAAAGTAACCGGTTGGACTATATGTGAATTCGTGGGGAGGGATAACTTCGGTATTGCTTAGGTCGTGAAAGCTGACGTTAATCAACCTGAATTCAGGTATCAGCAGACTGGAGGCATCAGAATCGTAACGCGCCTTGTGCTTTCGCAACCCTCCAGCTCCGCTCATAACCCAACCCACCGTACCAATGTCCATTTGTCCATACGGTACCACGTGTTGATTTACACGTCCATGCTCGCACCTTTGGATTACCGACCAAGAACATCGCCGCCGTGCCAATCACCGAAAGGCTCTTCATCATGTACGGCGCTGTCCGCAGGATGCCGTTACCCACCGCCTGGGCTAGCCGCGAAGCCTTCTGGGTCATCCACAACCCCAAGTCATCCAGCTTGACGATACCCGCCACCAGCCCGTAAACGCCGATGGTCATGACAATGGCAATGCCCGACAGCACGATGATCTGCTGGGTCAGCGGCGCATCGGCCACGGTACCCAGGGTGATGGCGATGATCTCCGCCGAGAGAATGAAGTCGGTGCGCACCGCGCCCTTGATCTTGGTTTTCTCGAACGCCACCAGGTCGACATTGGCATCGGCCACCGCCTCCTTACGGGCTTCGTGCTCAGCCTCATCCTCTTCTTTGCTGTGCAAGAACTTGTGTGCCAGCTTCTCGAAACCCTCGAAGCACAGGTAGGCACCGCCCACCATCAGCAACGGCGTCACCGCCCAAGGAATGAACGCGCTGATCAACAGCGCCGCCGGCACCAGGATGGCCTTGTTCACCATCGACCCTTTGGCCACCGCCCACACCACCGGGATTTCGCGTTCGGCACGCACACCGGTGACCTGCTGGGCATTCAGCGCCAGGTCGTCGCCCAGCACGCCTGCGGTCTTTTTCGCTGCCACTTTGGTCATCACCGAGACGTCATCGAGCACCGTGGCGATGTCGTCGATCAGTACCAGTAGACTGCTTCCTGCCATGTTTGCCTGTATCCAGATGTGTATGTGCCATCGATTCTAGCCCAAAGCCGCTGCCTTGAGCCCCCGTCGAGCCCGGTGCTACCATGCCCGATCCCTCTTAGAGGTGGCCAGACACGAGGAAGATCCCTGACCATGAGCACCATTCGCGAGCGCAACAAGGAACTGATCCTGCGCGCGGCCAGCGAGGAATTCGCCGACAAGGGCTTCGCCGCCACCAAGACCAGCGATATCGCGGCCAAGGCCGGCCTGCCCAAGCCGAACGTGTATTACTACTTCAAGTCCAAGGACAACCTCTACCGCGAGGTCCTGGAAAGCATCATCGCGCCAATCATGCAGGCGTCGACGCCGTTCAATGCCGACGGCGATCCGAAGGAAGTGCTGAGTTCATACATTCGATCGAAGATCCGCATTTCGCGTGACCTGCCGCACGCCTCCAAGGTGTTCGCCAGCGAGATCATGCACGGCGCCCCGCATCTGTCACCGAACCAGGTGGAGCAGTTGAACGAGCAGGCCCGGCACAACATCGAGTGCATCCAGCGCTGGATCGACCGCGGGCAGATCGCCCATGTGGATGCGCACCACCTGATGTTCAGCATCTGGGCGGCGACACAGACCTATGCGGATTTCGATTGGCAGATTTCTGCGGTGACCGGCAAGGCCAAGCTGGCCGACAGTGACTATGATGCGGCGGCCGAGACCATCATTCGCATGGTGTTGAAAGGTTGTGAGCCTGAGGCAGCCTGAACCTCGGCGTTGGCTTCTTCGCGGGCAAGCCCGCTCCCACAGGATCACCACATGCCTGAAGATTGTGGAGAACCTGTGGGAGCGGGTTTGCCCGCGAATAGGCCCATACAGGCAATAGAGATTTAGGCAGCTACTCCAGCATCAGCCCGCAACCCGACCTCCTCGATCGCACTGATCGCACATTGCTCGTCAATATCCGACGTATCCCCGCTGATCCCGACAGCACCCAGCACCTTGCCAGCCTGATCACGAATCAGCACCCCACCCGGCACCGGCACCACCGGCCGTTCACCCATCCCGTTCAGCGCCGCAAAAAACGCCGGCCGCTGCTGTGCATCCAGCGCCAGCAAACGCGACCCCTTGCCCAGCGCAATCGCACCCCAGGCTTTGCCCGTCGCCACCTCAGGCCGGATCAGGCTGGCGCCATCCTCGCGCTGCAGCGCCAGCAAGTGCCCGCCGGCATCCAGCACCGCCACGGTCAACGGCGCCGCGTTGATCTTGCGGCCCGCTGCCAGTGCAGCATTCACCAGGCTGACAGCAACGTTCAGGTTCAAAGCGTTCATGAAAAGGTCCTCTTCTTGTTGTGAGAAGCCCTGAGGGCAGTTGAAAACCGATAGAACAAATAGAACACAACGAGATGTATTTTTGTATACAATATTTTGAAACGATCGTATGCGATGACGCAAATCGCCGTTTTCACGGGCGCTCTGGCGAAAGCCAGCTTAGCCGATGAAAACCCATTGACCTGAGGCGTCAGCCGTGAATACACTCTGTCGCAACGCAAGTTGTATACAATTACAAAATCGATGAGGCACAAACCATGAGCAAAATGAGAGCAATCGATGCAGCCGTTCTGGTCATGCGCCGTGAAGGTGTAGATACCGCGTTCGGCATCCCGGGGGCTGCCATCAACCCGTTGTACTCGGCCCTGAAGAAAGTCGGTGGCATCGATCACGTCCTCGCTCGTCACGTCGAAGGTGCCTCGCACATGGCCGAGGGCTACACCCGTGCCAACCCGGGCAACATCGGCGTGTGCATCGGCACTTCCGGCCCGGCCGGCACCGACATGGTCACCGGCCTGTACAGTGCCTCGGCCGACTCAATCCCGATTCTCTGCATCACCGGCCAGGCCCCGCGTGCACGCCTGCACAAGGAAGACTTCCAGGCCGTCGACATCACCAGCATTGTCAAGCCGGTGACCAAGTGGGCGACCACCGTTCTGGAGCCAGGCCAGGTGCCTTACGCCTTCCAGAAGGCCTTCTATGAAATGCGCACCGGCCGCCCAGGCCCGGTACTGATCGACCTGCCGTTCGACGTGCAGATGGCCGAAATCGAATTCGACATCGACGCCTACGAGCCGCTGGCCATCAACAAGCCGTCCGCCACCCGCGTACAGGCCGAAAAAGCCCTGGCCCTGCTCAATGACGCCGAGCGCCCACTGCTGGTGGCCGGTGGCGGCATCATCAACGCCGACGCCAGCGACAAGCTGGTCGAGTTCGCCGAGCTGACCGGCGTGCCGGTCATCCCGACCCTGATGGGCTGGGGCACCATCCCGGACGACCACGCACAAATGGTCGGCATGGTCGGCCTGCAGACCTCGCACCGCTATGGCAACGCCACCCTGCTCAAATCCGACCTGGTGTTCGGGATCGGTAACCGCTGGGCCAACCGCCACACCGGCTCGGTCGACGTCTACACCGAAGGCCGCAAGTTCGTGCACGTGGACATCGAACCGACCCAAATCGGCCGTGTGTTCACGCCGGACCTGGGTATCGTTTCCGACGCTGGCAAGGCGCTGGACGTGTTCCTGGAAGTGGCCCGCGAGTGGAAAGCCGCCGGCAAACTGCAGTGCCGCAAGGCCTGGCTGGCAGACTGCCAGGAGCGTAAGGCGACCCTGCAGCGCAAGACCCACTTCGACAACGTGCCGGTCAAGCCGCAGCGCGTATACGAAGAAATGAACCAGGTGTTCGGCAAGGACACCACCTACGTCAGCACCATCGGCCTGTCGCAGATCGCTGGCGCGCAGTTCCTGCACGTTTACAAGCCACGCCACTGGATCAACTGCGGCCAGGCCGGCCCGCTGGGCTGGACCATCCCTGCCGCGCTGGGCGTGGTCAAGGCCGACCCGAAACGCAAAGTCGTTGCGCTGTCGGGTGACTACGACTTCCAGTTCATGATCGAAGAGCTGGCCGTGGGCGCGCAGTTCAACCTGCCGTACGTACACGTACTGGTGAACAACGCCTACCTGGGCCTGATCCGTCAGGCGCAGCGTGGCTTCGACATGGATTACTGTGTACAACTGGCGTTCGAGAACATCAACTCCACCGACGCTGCCACCTACGGTGTCGACCACGTCGCCGTGGTCGAAGGCCTGGGTTGCAAGGCCATCCGTGTGTTCGAGCCGGCAGAAATCGCCCCTGCCCTGATCAAGGCACAGAAAATGGCCGAAGAGTTCCGCGTGCCGGTGGTGGTCGAAGTGATTCTCGAGCGTGTAACCAACATTTCCATGGGCACCGAGATCAACGCGGTCAACGAGTTCGAAGACCTGGCCCTGGTCGGCAACGACGCGCCAACCGCCATCTCGCTGCTGGACTGATCGCCTGACGCCCCCAGGCCTACCTGGGGGCCTTCAACGCAAGGAGACAACCCATGCCTCGCTTCGCTGCCAACCTGTCCATGCTGTTCACCGAACAGGACTTCCTGGCCCGCTTCAAGGCTGCCGCCGACGCTGGTTTCAGCGGTGTCGAATACCTGTTCCCGTACGACTTCAGTGCTGCCGAAATCAAACAGCAACTGGAGGCCAACGGCCTGACCCAGGTGCTGTTCAACCTGCCTGCCGGTGACTGGGCCAAAGGTGAGCGTGGCATCACCTGCCACCCCGACCGCATCGAAGAATTCCGTGCCGGTGTCGACAAGGCCATCGAGTACGCCAAGGTGCTGGGCAACACCCAGGTCAACGCCCTGGCCGGCATCCGCCCGCAAGGCCCGGACTGCGCCACCGTGCGCAAGACCTTCGTGGAAAACCTGCGCTACGCCGCCGACAAGCTCAAAGCCGCCGGCATTCGCCTGGTCATGGAAATGATCAACACCCGCGACATCCCGGGTTTCTACCTGAACACCACTCAACAGGCGCTGGAAATCCAGGCCGAGGTGGGCAGCGACAACCTGTTCCTGCAGTACGACATCTATCACATGCAGATCATGGAAGGTGACCTGGCGCGCACCCTGGAAGCCAACCTGCCACTGATCAACCACGTCCAGCTGGCCGACAACCCCGGCCGTCACGAGCCAGGTACCGGCGAGATCAACTATCGCTTCCTGTTCGAGCACCTGGACCGCATTGGCTACCAAGGCTGGGTGGGCGCGGAATACAAGCCCAAGACCACCACCGAAGCGGGCTTGGGCTGGCTGAAGAGCCATAACGCAATCTAAGAAACAACTCAGAACCCTGTGGGAGCGGGCTCGCCCGCGAACACCGGCAAAGCCGGTGCCATCCACCGAGTTGTCTGCTTCGCGGGCAAGCCCGCTCCCACAGGGGGTGAGGCTCGCTTGAAACACCACAAATATAAAGAGGCACATTGTCATGGCTAAAATCGGTTTCATCGGCACCGGCATCATGGGCAAGCCCATGGCCCAGAACCTGCAGAAAGCAGGTCACAGCCTGTTCGTTTCCACCCATCACGACGCCGCGCCAGCCGAGCTGATCGCCGCCGGTGCAGTGGCCCTGGCCAACCCGAAGGAAGTGGCCCAGGAAGCCGAATTCATCATCGTCATGGTCCCGGACACCCCGCAGGTCGAAAGCGTCCTGTTCGGTGAAAACGGCGTGGCCGAAGGTGTGGGCCCGAACAAGGTGGTGATCGACATGAGCTCGATCTCCCCTACCGCCACCAAAGCCTTCGCCGAAAAAATCAAGGCTACCGGCGCCGCCTACCTGGACGCTCCGGTATCCGGCGGGGAAGTCGGTGCCAAAGCCGCGACCCTGAGCATCATGGTCGGTGGCTGCCCGAAAGCCTTCGAGCGCGCCCTGCCGCTGTTCGAGGCCATGGGCAAGAACATCACCCGCGTCGGTGGCAACGGCGACGGCCAGACTGCCAAGGTGGCCAACCAGATCATCGTTGCCCTGAACATCCAGGCTGTTGCCGAAGCCCTGCTGTTCGCTGCCAAAAACGGCGCCGACCCGGCCAAGGTACGTGAAGCCCTGATGGGCGGCTTCGCTTCGTCGAAAATCCTTGAAGTGCATGCCGAGCGCATGATCAAAGGCACCTTCGACCCAGGCTTCCGCATCAACCTGCACCAGAAAGACCTGAACCTGGCCCTGCAAGGTGCCAAGGAACTGGGCATCAACCTGCCCAACACCTCCAATGCCCAGCAAGTGTTCAACACCTGCCAGGCCCTGGGCGGCGGCAACTGGGACCACTCGGCGCTGATCAAAGGCCTGGAGCACATGGCCAACTTCTCGATCCGCGACGAGAAATAAGCAACACACACTGGCTGACCTGCGACCACGGGGCAGTCAGTGACACCGAGCAACACCCGCCCCTGGTTCGGCCTGCACGGAGGCAGTTCCAGGGGCGTTTTTGATTCTGCAGAACAACAATAATTGGGAGCCTGCCATGTCGGTCGATCCGCAAAAAATTCTCCGCGAGCTGTTCGACACAGCCATCGCTGCCGCCCACCCCCGTCAAGTCCTCGAACCCTACCTGCCCGCCGACCGTAGCGGCCGGGTGATTGTCATCGGCGCCGGCAAGGCCGCAGCCGCCATGGCCGAAGTGGTCGAGAAAAGCTGGCAGGGCGAAGTCTCTGGTCTGGTCGTCACCCGCTACGGCCACGGCGCCAATTGCCAAAAAATCGAAGTGGTCGAAGCCGCCCACCCGGTCCCCGACGCCGCCGGCCTGGCCGTCGCCAAGCGCGTGCTGGACCTGGTCAGCAACCTCAACGAAGACGACCGCGTCATCTTCCTGCTGTCTGGCGGTGGTTCCGCCCTGCTGGCGCTGCCGGCCGAGGGCCTGACCCTGGCCGACAAGCAGCAGATCAACAAGGCACTGCTCAAATCCGGCGCCACCATCGGCGAGATGAACTGCGTGCGCAAGCACCTCTCGGCGATCAAAGGCGGCCGCCTGGCCAAGGCCTGCTGGCCCGCCACCGTTTACACCTATGCGATTTCCGATGTACCGGGCGACCTGGCAACGGTCATCGCCTCCGGCCCCACCGTGGCCGACCCGAGCACCTCGGCTGATGCCCTGGCCATCCTCAAGCGCTACAGCATCGAAGCGCCGCAAGCGGTCATCGACTGGCTGAACAACCCAGCCTCGGAAACCGTCAAAGCCGACGATCCGGCCCTGGCCCGCAGCCACTTCCAGCTGATCGCCAAGCCCCAGCAGTCGCTTGAAGCCGCCGCCGTGAAAGCACGTCAGGCCGGTTTCAGCCCGCTGATCCTCGGTGACCTGGAAGGCGAGTCGCGCGAAGTGGCCAAGGTACACGCCGGTATCGCCCGGCAGATCGTGCTGCACGGCCAGCCGCTGAAAGCCCCCTGCGTGATCCTGTCTGGCGGCGAAACCACCGTGACAGTGCGCGGCAACGGCCGTGGCGGGCGCAACGCCGAGTTCCTGCTCAGCCTTACCGAAAGCCTGAAAGGCCTGCCGGGTGTGTACGCCCTGGCCGGTGATACCGACGGCATCGATGGCTCGGAAGAAAACGCCGGTGCCTTCATGACCCCAGGCAGTTACGCCCGCGCCGAGGCTTTGGGCCTGTCGGCCAGCGACGAGCTGGACAACAACAACGGCTACGGCTATTTCGCCGCGCTGGATGCGCTGATCGTCACCGAACCAACCCGCACCAACGTCAACGATTTCCGCGCCATCCTGATCCTTGAGACTGCCCAATCATGACGCCTGATAAAAAAGTAAAGATCCTCGCCACCCTCGGCCCTGCGATCAAAGGCAAAGACGACATCCGCCAGCTGGTCGAGGCCGGGGTGAACATCTTCCGCCTCAACTTCAGCCACGGCGAACACGCCGACCACGCCTTGCGCTACCAGTGGATCCGCGAAGTCGAGCAGCAG
>CAACWQ010000543.1_pt1 | contig 16589 bp, 14 predicted proteins | sample 2275681 | NCBI WGS metagenome assembly CAACWQ01 (sample SAMEA5312463, study PRJEB27640) | indoor metagenome | biome: indoor environment; feature: controlled; material: polymer furnished wood metals | place: Austria | collected 2011-04-21
GCGGGCCTATGTTGAACATGCCATCGGTGATTGCGGTGATGCCGTGGTACTTAAGTGCCGGCCCAGCCGGGAAGTGGAAATTTTCAGTTCATTCCCCAAGCGCATGTGGGCAAACCTGGCCGCAATCACTACGCCCACGCGCGTGTTGTATGGCGAGCATACTTATCCCTTCGTGCCGCACTCAGTGAACCGTCTGGCGGCGCTCAACCGCACCGTGACTGCACAGCAAGTTGCGGGTGGGCATTGTTTCATGCAGGAAGACCCGGCTGCGGCGGTCCAGCAGGTGCTCGCCTTCTTGCAGGGCTAACTGTTCCATGTATGGAACGATGCATGCCAATTCCGCTGGCTACCGCCAGATTGCCATCATTGATAAGGTTAACTCAGCCAAGAGAGGAGCCTTCTCATGAAACAGATCCTGGGTATCCACCGCAGCCCGCACGCCCATTGGGTGGGTGACGGCTTCCCGGTGCGCAGCCTGTTCACCTACGACAACCTGGCCAGCCGAATCAGTCCATTCCTGCTGCTGGACTACGCCGGGCCCCATGACTTCACCCCCACCAACGCACGGCGTGGCGTTGGCCAGCACCCGCACCGCGGCTTCGAGACGGTCACCATCGTCTACCAAGGGGAGCTGGAGCACCGTGACTCCACGGGCGCTGGCGGCCTGATCGGCCCTGGCGACGTGCAGTGGATGACCGCAGCCAACGGCATCATTCATGAAGAGTTCCATTCCCCGGCCTTTGCCCGCAGTGGCGGTACGCTGGAGATGGTGCAGCTGTGGGTCAACCTGCCGGCGCGAGACAAGCGTGCAGCGGCCGGGTATCAGACGTTGCTGGCGCAGGACATCCCTGAAGTCACGCTGGACGGCGAGGGCGGTAGCTTGCGGGTAATTGCCGGTAGCTACCGTGGGCATACCGGCCCTGCGCGGACGTTTACCCGCTTGGATGTATGGGACCTGCGACTGAACGCCGGTGTGGCCCTACAACTGCCGCTGGCCGCCGGGCGCAACGCGGCGCTGGTGGTGTTGCGCGGTAGCGTGCAGGTCAACGGTGAACGCGAAGCCGGGCCATCGAGCCTGGTGCTGCTGGACCGAGGTGGCGAGGATGTAACTGTCGAAGCGCTGGAAGGTGCCAGCGTGCTGTTGCTCAGTGGCGAGCCTATCGATGAGCCGATCGTCGGTTATGGCCCGTTCGTGATGAACAGCCAGGCGGAAATTGCCGAGTCGTTCGACGACTTCCATGCCGGGCGGTTTGGGCAGATGCAGGACGAACGTGGTAGTGCGGCGCACTGAGCGGTAGCCCGCCCTCATGAACGCTGCCAATACCACCCGTCGCCAAGTGTGCGATTGCGACCGAACACACGGCCCGTGCTGGCAATCATCCACTAAGGTGCTAAAGGATTCCCAGCATCATCATTGCCCGGGCGCATGGATGCCTGCCCGGGCATGCGCAATATCAATTGGCGCCTCGCCTCACAAGGGCGTAAATCCACACAACAGGCCATCCCACAGAGAGGGTCGTACCATGTCGTTGATTGGAGTTTCGATGCTAGAGATGCGGCAGTTGATCGAGCAGGCCTGCTTGCCTGATCGCTGTGAAGTCAGCTGCCTGGATGGCACCAACCTGACCATCCGCCTGGGTCAGGGTCAGAGTCTCGACGAGGGCGTGACCCTGAGTGGGGTCCCGCTGCAAAACCTCAACAGCTGCCGTGACCTGGTCCACCTGGTGGAGCAGCTGCACGCGCTGCGTGACAGCCCCCCGGTGCCACTCAAGGCCATTGCCTGAGTGATCCGGTGTACACCTGGCCGGCTTGAGCTGGCCGGGTGTATTTGCGTTATCCGCCTTACTGCAGCTCCAGCAACAGGTTCAAACCACCATCCCCGCACTTGCCTTGGTCACGTACGACCCCGTGATAACTGCGCCCGTCCCAAACGAACGCCACGCTGTGGGCCCGGTCGACCTTGTCGGGCAGTGGCGGACAAATGTGCAAACGCAACGCTGGCCGGCCCTGCAGGTTGAGGGCGGCGAGTTGGCACTGGCACTCCACGCTTTGCGCCACCGGGCCAAACAGGGTGTCGCGCACGTAATCGAGTTGCAGCGAGGCATTGGGTGCACGACCGGGCATTTTCATGAGCGTGCGGCCGGTGAGTCGTGCGGGGGCATCGGGCAAGGCAAGTACGGCATGGCAGGCTCCTGAGTGTGAGAACGCGGCTTATCCTTTGAAGCTTGCCAAACCAAGATGTTCAACGTGTTTCATGCACGTTCATCGTGTTTGTGTCAGCCACCGGCCTTGCGCAAGGTGAGGTTGATCCGCCGCTCGCCCATGCGCGGATGGATGCCGGGCTTGATGGGCTGCACGCCGTGAAAGCGCAAGCGGTCTTCGCCGCCCCAGATCAACACATCGCCATGGCTCAGGGGTACGCGCTGGGTCTTGTCGGCGCGCTGCAGGCCCCCAAGCAGGAACACGGCCGGTAACCCCAGCGACACCGACACGATCGGCTGGCCGAAGTCCTGCTCGTTACGGTCCTGGTGCAGGCTCAGGCGGGTGCCGGGCAGATAATGGTTGACCAGGCAGGCGTCGGGGACAAAACCCTCGAAACCGGCTATTGCCGCAGCGCGGGCGGCCAGGCTCAGTATCACCGGGGGCAAGGCGGGCCAGGGCTTGCCGCTGAGCGGGTCGGTGGCGCTGTAGCGATAGCCGTGTTCATCACTCACCCAACCCAGCGTGCCGCAATTGGTCAAGGCTACGGCCATGTGCAGGCCTCCCGGTGTGCGCATGTGCCGGAACGGCGCGGCGCGCAGTACCGGGCGCAAAGCGTCCAGCAGGGGTTCGATTTCGCCCAGCGCGAAGCCGGGCAGCAGCACGGTATGGCTGGCCAGGCGTTGTGGCTGAGGGCCGAACAGGTCGAGGTCGGACTGGATCATGGCACTGCACATGTTCAAGGGTTACGGCATTGTATCCCGGCATGTGCAATCGAGAAAAAGGAACCGCGGCACCAGGGAGAGGAGCACCGCGGTTCAAGGGGGGAGTCGTTTACTTCTGGGTCACGGTGGCCAGGTTCGCGCTGCCCAGCTGGGTGATGGTGGCGGTTTGGGCGATACCGCTCTGGTCGACGTACGCCTTGTTGCCCTGGCCTCCCTGGGTCACATAGGCGACGTTGATGCTGTCAGTCTGCTTGATGGTGGCTTCGTTGCCGCTACCGTACAGCTGGTTGGTGTAGCTCTGGTTGTTGTAACCGGACTGGTCCAGCGTGATGGTGTTGCCAGTCCCCTGGCTGTTGCCGTAGGCGTAGTTGTCGGTACCGCGCTGGTCGGCGATCAGGATGTTGTCCGTACCGTTCTGCTCGAAATACAGCTCGTTGTTGCTGTCGGCCTGCTTGGTTTGCATCTGGTTGCCTTTACCTGTCTGGGTCAGCGTGGCCAGCTGGTCAGATCCGTTCTGGGTCAGGTTGACGCCGTTGCCGTTACCGTTCTGGTTGATGGTGGCGTTCTGATTGGTGCCGAACTGGCCGCCCATCTTGGCGCCTTTCCAGTTGCTGGCGGTGATACTGTTGCCATTGCCTTTGGTATTGATGGTCAGGTTGAGGTTTTCACCATTCTGATAGGTGAAATGCAGGTTGTTGTTGCCCGTCTGGGTGATGGTGGTGGTCGAGTTGTTGGTCTCGAACTGGTCCGACCAACTGGCGTTAGCGTTGCCTTGCTGCAACAGGCTGACCTTGTTGTTCATGCCAAAGCTCTGGTCGATATAGCCTTCGTTGGACTGGCCGGTCTGGACCACGGAAGCCTGGCTGCCAATCTGGGTGTCCTGCCACACTTCAACCGAGTTGCCGCCACCGTACTGGCCAATGCCAATGGTGCCACCGGTGCCTTCGCGCTGGTCGCCGTAAGCCCAGTTGTCGTGGCCATCCTGGTAGACCTGGATGTCGCCGTCGACATGGTTCAGGTGCTCGGCGGCGGCATAGTTGTCCTGGCCGGTCTGGTTGACGGTACTGCGGTTGTTGCTGCCTCCGAAGGTCTGTTCGATGAAAGCCTCGTTGCGCTGGCCGGATTGCCAAGTGGTGGCTTTGCTGCCTTCCTGGCTGTCCTGCCACACGGTGGATTTGTTACCGACACCTTGTTGGGTTTGCAGCGATTCGTTGTTCAGCCCCACCGACTGGCTGGCGAAAGCATCGTTGTAGCTGCCTGCGGCTTGCTGTTTGATCTGGCTGCCATTTTCGAACAACTGCTCGGCATAGCCCGCGTTGTACTGGCCGGTGGCACTCTGCTGGATATCGCTGGTACTTTCGGTTTGCACGGCCAGGTGATTGTGGCTCTTGCCGGTCTGGTTCTGGGTGGCCGAAGCGAAGGACGCCTGGGTCTGGCTGACTTCGGCGATGTTTTCCTTGCCGTCCTGGGTCTGGGACGAGGTGCTGTCAGCAGCCATGGCCTGACCAGCGAGGGCCAGGACGATAGCGGCACTTAACGGAGCGAGCTTGTACATGGTGGTGCCTCCAGGTCTATCGGTATTGGGTGATCTGCACATGCTGGCCATTGCCGGTCTGGGTCACGGAGCTGTTGAGGCCCGAGCCGGACTGCACGATGCTGGCGCTGTTGTCGTTGCCGATCTGCTCGATGGCTGCACTGTTGCCGCTGCCGCTCTGGCGGATCGATGCGCTGTTGCCATTTCCCTGTTGGCTGATGCTGGCCATCAGGTCACTGCCTTCCTGCAAGATGTACGCTTCCTGCGCACCGCCGGCCTGGACGATGCGGCCCAGCAGGGCCTGGCCGTTCTGGTCGAGGGCGGCGCGGTTGCCCGCCCCTTGCTGCTCGATCACCGCAGCCTGACCGGCACCGACCGGTAGCAGGCGGATGATCACCGGGTCGCCGAGGTCGTTGCCGGGCGCAAGGTCGGCATTGTCCATCAGGTCGTCGGCCCAGCTGGCCTGGCCCACGAGGGCCAGGCTGAGCAGCAGTGGATACAGGCGTTTCATGGCGTTTCCCCGCCTTTACTGCACAACCACGTTGACGGTGCGGGTAGTACCCGGGCTGGTGGTGATGGTCGCCGTCGGCGCGGCGGTTGGGATTATCGTGGTGCTGTTGCTGACGGCCAGGCGCCAGCGGCCGGTAACCGGCACTGTGGCGGTACCCAGCGTCTGCACCCCGGTGGTAGTGGTGACCCGTACCGTGACAATGTTGCCCGTGGTAACCGATGAGGTACCGCTGATATCCCAGTTGTAACGGTTGTTGGAGCGTGCCGTGACGGTGGCTGCCGTGACCGTGAAGGTTTCGGCGGCTGGCCTTGGCGACACGTTGACGGTGACCGTACCCGGGGTGGACAGCGCTCCCAGCGAGTCACGTGCCTGATAGGTGAAGGTGGTGGTGAAGGCTGCGGTTACCGTGGCCGGTGGGGTGTAGGTCACCGTGGTGCCATCGGTGCTGACGGTGCCTCGGCCTGCCGCCGGTTGGGTGACGACCGCAACAGCCAACGGCACGTTGCCTTCCGGATCGGTGTCGTTGGCCAGCACGTTGATGGTCAAAGGCACGCTCAGGGTGGCGACGGTTTCCGGGTTGGCGGTTGGAGCCTGGTTGGGTGCAACGTTGATGGTGACTGTTGCCGGTTCCGACTTCAGGCCCTTGGCGTCCACCGCCCGGTAGCTGAAGGTGGCCACCAGTGGTTGCGTAGCCCCGGCTGGCGGGGTGTAGGTGACCGAGGTGGTACCGTTGAGCACCACGCCGCCAAGGCCGGTGCCTGGTTGGGTGAGGTCACTGATGGTCAACGGCACGTTACCGTCCGGGTCGCTGTCGTTTTGCAGCAGGTTGAGGGTGATTGGCACACCGACACTGGTGCTACCGACATCGGCCTGGGCCAGCGGTGGTTGGTTGGCCGCCTCGACCGGTGCGTTGCCGACCACGATCACCGGTTCTACATCGCTGCCCCCGTGGGCAGACTTGACCGTAACGGTGGCTGGCGGTTGTGCCACGTCGTTGACCGTGATGCTTTGCAGCGTGCCCGCTTTCGACATGCGGCCGTAGCCTTGGGCGAGCATGTCGGGGATGACGACCTCATCACTGGACATGGCCTCGATCAGCAGGCGTTTGTTGGCCCAGTCATAGCGTGCAGTGCTGACCTTGACCACGTCGGTCAACTTGCTCGACAGCGCGGTCGGCTGGGTGCCGCCAGCACTGTTGCTGGCGGTGACCACCACCACCGCAGGCGGTACGGCTTGGCTAAGTTGCTGGCTGAAGAACAGGCCGTTGTTGTCCGCCGTCAGGTTGAACTGGCAAGGCGAAGGGGGCGTGCCGATCAAGGCCACGCCATTGCGCATGCATAAGCTGGCCTCTTTCGGTGCCTTGGCGAACACCTCTACACGGGTGCCGTTGCCATTGCGCGAATAGGTGGCGCGTTCCAGGGTTACCGGGGTTTGCGCGCGTTGGTCCAGTACCTTGCCCGAAACCGTAAAAGCATTGGTCTGGATCGTGCCAGCGGGCCCTTCAATGCGCACGAAGTTGGTATTGAATGGGCTTCCGGTCACTGCTTCGGTGATATTGGGGTCGCCAATGTAGGTTTCGGTGGCGCCCGTGTCAGGGTTGACCTCGGTATACGGCCCACCCACACCTCGCAGCCAAGGACCCAGGGCGCCATTGAGCGCGCCGGTGAAGTTACCTGGTGCACCGATGCCGATATCGCGGGTGATATTGATCGCCCTGCGCCCCGGCGTGGTGACGTTGACTGTTTCAACGCCGTAAGGGTGGGTGATTGTGTAGGTACCTGCGCGGGGCACCGAGACACGTATACGGATGCGCGCGAAGCTTTGCTGGTCGCCGTCGACCGGGTTTTCAGCTGCAAATGCAGCTTCGAGGCCAGCAACGTACACTTCAAGTTCGTAACCGCTATTGCCGACCTGCGGAATAGTGGTTTCTGCCAGGAACCAGAACATTTCCGGTGGCCAGTTGTCCGGGAACACCAAGGGCAGAGCGTCATCGTACACCCCTGGCTCAGGCAGCAGGGTGCACATGTAGGCCGGTGCCCCCGGCGCCCCCGGGGCACGTGTGCTCGTTGCACGTGACTGGCAAAGCTCCAGGGACTGATTGAGGCCGTCCTTGTACCACATCGGGTAGCCGCCCGTGGCGAAGGTGTAGGGCCCTGGGTCGACTTCAGACAGCGCGGCAAAGGCGGCGCTGGTAACGGTAAGGGAAAAACCGGCGGCGAACAGCGCACGGCGCGACCAAGTGTTCATGCGGCCTCCTTGAAGGCTGAGCCTTTGTCTGTTCATGGCACCAGCACCACGTCTTCGGTGTCGCTACCGCCATTGGCACTGGTGACCTGCACCTTGGCCGGCGGGATGGGCGAGAGGGTCATGCTCAACGTTTTCACGGCGCCGGTGCCGCCAAGGTTGCCGATTAACGTGCCGTTGCCGGTGTGTGCGGTAAGCACTGGTGGGGTCGTTTCGTCGCTGGTACTGGCCACCAGGGTCAGCTCGCCCGTGGACAGGCGGTATTGGGCCTGGGTAATGGTCACCAGGTCGGTTAATGGCACCTCGCGGGTGGTCAGGCTGCTGGTCGGGATCGCCACGCTGTTGTCGGCGGTCAGTGTCAGGATGCTGCCTGCCGCCGGGTTGAGGGCCGACTGTGCATACCAGGCACCGGTGCCGTTGGCCTCGGTGAGGTTCAGGCTGGGTGTTTGACTGGTCAGGGTGACGCTGGCCGGTGGTGGCGGGGCCATCACGAAGATGTCTTGCTGGGCGCGCAGGTTGCCGTTTTCGGTGTGCCGCGAATAGGTACTGCGCTGTGGCATCAGCGGGGTTGGCAGGGCGACGGTCGAAAGCTTGCCAGATATCGAGAACAGCTCGGTACGCAAGTCGATGCCACCAGGGCCTTCGATGCGTACGAAGTTGGTATTGAACGGGCTGCCGGTTACCCGTTCATCCAGGTTCGGGTCACCGATGAAGCGTTCGCTGCCTTCGGTGTAGGGGCCGTTGACACTGCGCAGGAACGGCCCGACATCGCCCTTGAGCGCGCCGGTGAAGTCGCCTGCGCCGGCAATGCCGATATCGCGGGTCATATTGATCGCCCGGCGCCCGGCGGCGGGCACGTCGAATACTTCGACGCCGTAGGGGTGGGTGACCACGTAGGTGCCAGCGGTAGGTACATCGACCCGGATGCGCACCCGGGCGAAGCTGACCTGGTCACCCTCGACCGGTTCTTCGGCGGCGAATGCCGCCTCGATCGCGGTACCGTAGCTGAGGTCGATGCCGCGGGCGGCGTCGACGATGGCGGCATCTGCAGTGAACCAGAACGCTTCGTCAGGGAAGTTGGTGGGGAAGACAATAGGTTGCGTATCGTCGAACACGCCCGGCGTGGGCAGCAGCGTACACATGTACGCCGGTGCGCCGGGCGCGCCGGCAACCCTGGAGCTGACCGCCTTGGTCAGGCACAGGTCGAGGGTACGACCGTGACTGTCCTGGTACCAAGCAGGGAAGCCGCCGTTGGCGGGGACGTAGGCGCCTGGATCGACAGCGTTCAGGGCAGCCTGCGCCGGGAGCTGGAGCATGCCGGCGAAAATCGCCACTGCCAGCGGGTGGGGTATCGGTCGGTGCATGAGTCTATTCCTCCTGCAAACGGGCCCATGGACTTGGGGCGTCTGGGAGGAGATCGGCAAGAGCTGTGCCAAAAGCTGGAAAGTGCCTTGAAGGCCTTGCGGCGCAAGGGATCCAGTTTTTAAACGGGGCATTCCACACGGTGTCGACGGTGGGCAGCCTTCCCCCAGGATTGGGGATTGGGGGGAGGCCTTTGCGACCCGACAGGCGGCTGCAGTCCCAACTTTGCTACAGTGCATCGGCCTTCCACCTCCCCACGCCGAGCGATGTAATGCAGCCCCTCGATCACTTGCCCCTGAACCTGTTCATCGTCGTTTGCGAAGAGGGCACCATCGCCCGCGCCGGCGAGCGTGCTTTCATGGCGCCGTCCGCCGTCAGCAAACGCATTTCGGACATCGAAGCGCGCTTTGGCACCGTCTTTACGCCGAAGGTGCACGAGGCCATGTGCGGGTACTGGCGAACGGGTCGTCGATCATGGAGTTCCTGCCCGAAGAACTCTCGGCGTTCATGCTGGAAAACCCGCTGATCCAGGCCGATATCGAAGAGCGCTTCAGCCCGGACGTGGTGCGTGGTGTGGCGGAGGGCAATGCGGACCTGGGGATTTGCCGCAAGCCCATGGCGGTGGGCGACCTGGAGTTCGTGCCTTACCGACAGACCACCTGGGGGCAGGGGATGTCTTCACCGAGTGGCGCTGGTTCAATGCTCGCCAGCAGGGCCGGGCATTGCTGGGTGAAGTCGACAAACAGACCCTCAGCACCAACGTCGGCTACAGCATTCAGGGCCACACGTTCAGTGGTGGCTATCAGAAGGTGAGCGGTGACACGGCGTACGCCTATTCGACGCACGCGGTTTGCGTGGTTTTTTCTCCGGACGCTTGCCAGGCTTGAGCTGCCAGCGATCGGCGTTGGTGAGCAGGCGTTCTTGAATGGCCGGCGGGTAGTCGCTGAGGGTCGTCACCGGTGGAACGGGTTTGCCAGGCATACCCGCCTCGCGGATAACCTTTGGCCACCGTGGTCGCCAGCACAGCAGCAGACTGAGCCAATGGCCGGTACCTACGATGACGAAGGCGGGCCAGATCATGAGCAGGACGACTTTGAACAGCCAACTGCTTTTGCGGAAGAAGCGACCAAGGCCTTCGAACTGGGCGCTGAAGGCCTGGATGGGTGAGGGCAGTTGGGTGCTCAGGCGAGGGCGGGGGACGGCGTGCGGGCCTTCTTCCATGTAGCGGCGAATGAACTCCCACTCGTCGCGGAGTTCACTGCCGCCTTGGCCTTGTTTGCCGATCTGGGCTATCTCCATGTGCGGGAGACCGGTACGGCTCGGGTGCCAAATTAGGGCAAGTCGTATTCCCGTGCTGAGCCAATCATCTTCTGGACTGATGCCTGTGCTCCACGTTGCTTTCCATGGGAGTGTTAAGATGCCGCCGCAATATTTTGGTCGATGGAGGTGGACCTGTTGAGTTATTCGATTAAACCGAATGAGCAGATAGCGGCTGGTGAGCATTTCCAGTCGGGTTAAATGAATTCCATACTTTGAGTAAAGGTAGAGTATGGCTGACGTAACAGAGAGCATTATAACTGTGGTGAGAAGCGTGACTGCGGATCGTCCCTCAGGATCCGTAATATCCATCCATAGAAAGTCAGTGGTTGTGATGAGTGCGGCAGCGATGGCGGGGACAATAGCACCGAGCGTTGCGAGTGTGATAAGGCCGCGCTTTTCTTCTGAACCACCGCAGCGCATTTCTAAAAATGTGTCGTTAAAAGCAAAAACAGGTCCTCTAGAGGTTGGTTTGTCACTGACGGATCGGAAGTGCATTTCTTCTTCTATCTCGTTTTCATATATTTCCTGGCTATCGCGCTTTTCTTGGGGTGTCAGTTCCGCTTCGTACGCTTTACGTGCGGCCACCGACTCAGTGGCCATTTTCCAGAACCCCCATTCGACCAAGTACATTACAGGACCTCGTTGAAAGCTGAGTAAAGTTCTGCCAGTTCTTCTTCGTCCGAATAGGGCTTCGAGCTTTTTGTTAAGCGGTAAGTGCTGCGTTTGCACCATTCTTCCAGTGCGTCGTCTTCGAAAATGTAGATTATTATTGTCAAGGCCAGTCCTACCCAAAATGCTCCTAATACTAAGCGCGCAAGCAATAGGCGAGCGGCTTGCGTTCCAAGGTTTTTTGCTAAAATACTCATGGACTTGGAAAGCACGCGCACGGCTTTTGTTTTTGCGTTCTGAGACAGATAGTCGAACAGAGGCTTTGCAATCGCAATGGCCGTTCCTAACTCAGCCAACGAAAGTGTTATTGTCGCCATCCCTCTTACAAGGTACGTAGTGGCTAAAATCCTGGATCTTTTTTGAGTCTGTTTGTTGCGTCCAACGTGACTGTTGTTGAGATGTTCATACCAATCAGTGAAATCCCACCACGCGAGCAGTGAGCCTCCGATGCCAGCCAGTCCAGCGCCCCACAGTTTCAACCTTCCCAAAGTCGCTGCTGCCCCTTTCCCGGTCACACTCTTAGTGCCGTATCGGGCTACCACCTGGTCCACATAGCTGGCTCCGATTTCAAAGCCCGCCGCTGCCGTGGTCATCGCAGCCGCCAGGAGTTCGGTCTTCACTCGCGCATCACTGTCGGGCAGCTCCCGCGCCTTGAACGCCATCAGCATGCCTTCCAGCAGGCAGACCAAGCTGGCGGCACGCACCTTGTAGAAGTCACTTTTCTTGCCGTCTGCCTGCATCAGGCTTTCAGCCCAGGCCTGGTCCAGAAAGCGTGCAATCTGGCCACCGCTGCGTTGAGAGCTGAGCGATTGTCCATTTCGAGCGGCTTCGCTCAGACGAATGTCGAGCGCGGTCTCATGCACCGACGCAAACAACGTCAGTCGCAGGCCATGGTGCAGCGCCCGGTCTGCACTGTTGGGGGCTCCGCTACGCAGCACCTGTCGCCCAAGCGCGACGAACCAGGCATGCAGGCCGATGCTGGCGGTGTTGTTCCGCTTTTGCAGTTCCTCGTACAGCGAGTTGATACGTCCAAAGGCATTCGCTGCCGCGTGTGCTCGCTTGGCAAGGCCTTCGGCCAGCGTGTAGTTGAATTCCGAGGGCGGTTCGCCCTTGGCGGCCTCAGTCAGCGCCGCCAGCTCTTCCCGGATGTCGTCCTGGTTGTAGCTGATGCCGCGCATCGCCAGGTTGACCCGGTCCGCCACGTCACTGCGCCACCAATGGTCCAGCACTTTCGTGCCCCAGTCGCTCAGCTCCATGCCGATCCCCGCTGTGAGGCTGCTGGGCAGCCTCTATATCCTCAAGCAGAATTGGCTTTTTCATGGCGGGCACAGGCTTGTCAGTGCCGTCGGACTGTCTGGACATCCATAATCCTCGTCAGTTAACAGATCAGGCTCACGCGCGCACTTTCCATGCGGTCGCGCACAAGTATCTTGCGAAATCCTGAAGACTAACGAGGAATCAATAGGCAGGGGAGATTGAAACTTCCTAAAGCGCTGTAGGAAGTTTCGCTAAGGTTTATTTTAAAAGTATTATTAGCAACTAAGTGGATGGCAGGTGCCTGTCAGATTCCACTATGCCCCTTGCTGAGAGACAAGGCTGCTCTACAAGGGCTGTGCCATGGCAGCGTCATGAATGACCGGGCTGTGTTCTGGCGCCTGCAACGCGATGCGGCCATAGAAGAACAACGCCGTTACCCAGGTTGTCAGCCAGACAAAAATCCCCGCCCAGAATGTATGGGACATATAGTGCCAGCCCTGCAGTACCCGTGTTGTGCCGTACACGAACCCGATCAGCAGAATGACCGCCAGTAACTTACGCGCATGTGCCCAGCGATGACGCAATGCCACGAAGTACAGCGCCAACAAGGTAAATCCGCTGGAGGCATGGCCACCCGGCCAGCAGCGGCCAGCGCCGGCCTTGTTCCACCAGGAGAAGTTTTCGAACCATTCAACGCGGGCCTGCGTACCGCTATACAGTGTGGTTTCGACAGGGCAATACACACTGGTGTGGCTTTTCAGGTAATGAATCACGGTTGTGCTCAGTGCAAACGCCACGACCACGAACAGTAAGTCGCGGCGGTGTTGGGTGGTGAAGCGCAGCACGGGTGCGATACGGGCTTTTTCCAGCGCCCGGGTCAGGCCCAGTTGGGGGCGGTTGGCCAGGCGCGGCCAGATGAACGACAACAAGCTGCCGATGACTGCCAGTTCACCTGTCCAGTCCGGCAGGATGCGCGGCCACTTGTGGGTGACCTTCTCGAACCATTGGTTGTGCAGCAGCGGGAACTGACCGGTGGCGGGGTCGAGCAGCAGGTTGCTGATCCAGCGATCGAACTCGGTGAGGTCGAATGCCACGAACACGATGGCGGCCAGCAACAGCGGTAGTAGCAGGTTGTTGCGGTAGAAAGCGGCGCGGGAGGGCATGTTCACAGCTCCTTGGCATCAACGAGTTTGCGCCATTCACTGGCAGCCATCTGGCCCAGCAGCGTCGTCTTGCCATCGCTGCCCTGGGTGATGAACAGGGCACTGGCATAGCTGTTCGACGTCGCGCTGACGGGTACCTGAAGCGCTTGCTCCAGCTGTTCCATGCAACCGCTGTGGCTGACCAGCACGAGGTTGTGGCCGGCCCGCTTGTGGCTAAAGGCGTTATCGGCAAAGTGCCCATCACACTGGTTAAGCCAGCCTTGCGTGGCAACGGTTTTACCAAACATGGCTTGTGCGGTTTGTCGGGTGCGCACCTGCGGGCTGGTCCACACGTCGGATGACGCCAGGCCAAGGTGTTGCAGGCCTTGGCCTACAGCGGCGGCCACCTGGCTGCCCGCAACCGTAATGCCGCTGGGGTCACCCAGGCAGGCACCTCTGGACCGGTCGCAGCGTTCGGCATGGCGCAGTACCACAATCACTGAGCCTTTTGCCCAAGCGGCCTCCAGCCCACTGCGTTGCAGGTGGTGCGGGTTGCCCAGGTTGGGGACGGCCGTGCGGGCATGCGCGCAGGCTGCTGCCACGCCCAGGAGGAACAGCAGGCACAAGACTGCGAATAGCGCTGTGCCCCAAGGAAACCGGTAAACCTGCACACGGCGTGAGGCGAGGGATTTGTCGATAACGCCTTGCAGCATGTTTGCCACTCCAGTCAGCTCGCTCCATTACGAGAGCGTCGGCACTGTAGGTAGCGGGATGTCGGTAGAGAGTGAGGCAGATGTGAAAAAAGCCTTGGCCCGACAGCGCTCTGGCCTTGCGGCAAAGACGAGAAGTCAACCATGAAACCGGTTTCAAAACATTTCTGAACGCGCTAGATTATTCGGCTGTCTTCTTGATGGCCTATCAAGATCACCTCTCCATTGAAAATCAGATGGCGCTTATCAAGGCCGCCCCAGAGCCGATGAGGATTCCCAATGCCTGAGCATGCCCCAGACAACCCGCGCAGGGATTTTCTGCGCAAGACCTTGACCCTGATCCCTGTCGTTACCGTGGCCAGCACAGGGCTGGGCGTGGGTGCCAGCCAACTGCTTGCGGCCCCGCAACAGCAGCAACAGCCACCGAAAGTGCCGGCCACGCCACCGGCGGGTAACTATCAGCCGACATTTTTCAGCGCCGAAGAGTGGGCGTTTCTGCAAGCCGCCGTGTCCCGCATCATTCCGGCCGATGAGCTTGGCCCCGGCGCGCTTGAAGCCGGCGCTGCCGAATTCATCGACCGGCAGATGAACACGCCGTACGCCACTGGCGCACAGTGGTACATGCAAGGCCCTTTCAACGCCGACGCAGCGCCCGAGCTGGGTTATCAGTTGCAGCTCAGCCCGCAGCAAATCTACCGCCTGGGCATCGCTGCCGTGGACGGCTGGTGCAAGGCCAATTCCGGGCAGGTTTTTGCTGTACAAGATAGCGCTACCCGGGACCGTATTCTCAGCAAGATCGAGGCCGGAGAGCTGGTTTTCGACACCGTGCCGGCCAAGGTGTTTTTCAGCTTGCTGGTGCAGAACACCCGCGAAGGGTTTTTCTGCGACCCGATCCATGGGGGCAACAAAGGCATGGTCGGCTGGACCCAGATCGGCTTCCCCGGCGCCCGCGCCGACTTCATGGACTGGGTCGAGCGCAACGAGCCTTACCCGTTCCCGGCTGTATCGATCCGCGGCGAGAGGGCCTGAGGCATGGCGACTGTGTTGAACAAAGTGGATGCGGTGATCGTCGGCTTCGGCTGGGCCGGTGCGATCATGGCCAAGGAGCTGACCGAGGCCGGGCTGCAGGTGGTGGCGCTGGAACGTGGGCCGATGCAGGACACCTACCCGGAAGGCAGCTACCCGCAGGTGATCGACGAGTTGACCTACAGCGTGCGCAAGAAGCTGTTCGTCGACGTGTCTAAAGAAACCGTCACTGTCCGCCACGGCATGAACGATGTGGCTCTGCCCAATCGCCAGCTTGGCGCTTTCTTGCCGGGCAAAGGCGTGGGCGGCGCGGGCTTGCACTGGTCGGGTGTGCACTTTCGGGTAGACCCGGTCGAGTTGCGCATGCGCAGCCACTACGAAGAGCGATACGGGCGAAAGTTCATCCCCGACGACATGACCATCCAGGACTTTGGCGTCACTTACGAGGAGCTGGAGCCGTATTTCGACTTCGCTGAAAAGGTGTTCGGCACCTCTGGCCAGGCCTGGACCGTCAACGGCCAGGTCGTGGGCGAAGGGAAGGGCGGCAACCCCTATGCGCCGGACCGCTCCAGCCCGTTCCCGCTGCCTGCTCAGAAGAACGTGGTGTCGGCCAGGTTGTTCGAAAAGGCCGCCACCAGCTTGGGCTACAAGCCTTACAACCTGCCATCGGCCAACACCTCCGGGCCATACACCAACCCTTACGGGGCACAGATGGGGCCGTGCAACTTCTGTGGTTTCTGCAGCGGGTACGTGTGCTACATGTACTCCAAGGCCTCGCCCAACGTGAATATTCTGCCGGCGCTGCGGCAAGTGCCTAACTTCGAGCTGCGGCCCAATGCCCATGTGCTGCGGGTGAACCTGGACGACAGCAAGCGCAAGGCCACCGGCGTCACCTACATCGATGCCCAAGGGCGCGAGGTAGAACAGCCGGCGGAGTTGGTGATCCTGGCGGCGTTCCAGTTCAATAACGTGCGCTTGATGCTGCTTTCCGGCATTGGCAAGCCTTACGACCCGGTGAAGAACGAAGGCGTGGTGGGGCGTAACTTTGCCTATCAGAACATGGGCACGGTCAAGGCGTTCTTCGACAAGGACACCTACACCAACAACTTCATCGGCGCGGGTGGCAACGGTATTGCCATCGACGATTTCAACGCCGACAACTTCGACCATGGCCCGCACGGCTTCGTCGGCGGCTCACCGATGTGGGTGAACCAGGCTGGCAGCCGGCCGATTGCCGGCACCGCTAACCCGCCGGGCACGCCAGCCTGGGGCAGCGCCTGGAAGAAAGCCACAGCCGACTACTACACCCATCAGGTATCGATGGACGCCCATGGCGCCCACCAGTCGTACCGTGGCAATTACCTGGACCTGGACCCGACTTATCGCGACGCCTATGGCCAACCGCTGCTGCGCATGACCTTCGACTGGCAGGAAAACGACATCAGGATGAACCAGTTCATGGTCGACAAGCTGAGCAAGATCGCCCAGGCGATGAACCCCAAGTCCATTGCGGTACTGGGCAAGAAGGTCAAGGACCACTTCAACACCGCCAGCTACCAGACCACCCACCTGAACGGCGGCGCGATCATGGGCTCCGACCCCAAGACCAGCGCACTGAACCGTTACCTGCAAAGCTGGGACGTGCATAACGTGTTTGTCCCGGGCGCTTCGGCGTTCCCTCAGGGCCTGGGGTACAACCCGACCGGGCTGGTGGCCGCGTTGACCTACTGGTCGGCCCGCGCCATCCGCGAGCAGTACCTGAAAAACCCAGGTCCGCTGGTCCAGGCTTGAGGAGCGATGAGCATGAAGACAATGTTGATCGCAACCCTGCTGCTGGCGGCCACGACGGCTGTACAAGCCACCACGAATGATGATGCTCAGGTGCGCCAG
>CAACWQ010000037.1_pt1 | contig 16231 bp, 10 predicted proteins | sample 2275681 | NCBI WGS metagenome assembly CAACWQ01 (sample SAMEA5312463, study PRJEB27640) | indoor metagenome | biome: indoor environment; feature: controlled; material: polymer furnished wood metals | place: Austria | collected 2011-04-21
CGGTCAACCGTTCGGAGGTGGGCCGGGTGCCGCGCAGCTCAACGATGCGGTCGCGCAGGCGCTTGATCCAGATCTCCAACTCCTGATCGCCGTTGGTCTGGTTGGCGTACTTGCCGCGGTAGCCTAATGCCAGGCACCAGAACAGGAACACGAACAGGTCGTAGCGGTTCTCGGGTGCCGCCAGCAGCCGCTCCAGCACGCTGAAGAACTTTTCGCCGCCCCAGGTCTCCTGGTGGATGGCACTGAGCAGCGACTCTGCCTTCCACGATGAGTCGCGGCCCCACGGCGTGGCCATCACGGCTTCGTCGACCACGCAGCACAGGCAGTAGGAGAACACCACACGGTCGCCTTCGTCGCAGTGCTCAATTTGGCGCACTTCCTCGACCATCCCATGGATCATGGCCTTGACGTGGGCGTACAGCTGCTCCACGTGGTCATACTGCTCGGTGCCCTCCAGGCGAATGACGAGACCGAGTAGCGGTGAGGCGATGTCGTGGAGGGGATTGCCTGTATTTGAGCGGGTGTCGAAGCCCAGGGCATCAACCCGTGGGAATAGCTCGCTCAATGAAGGGGATTCGCGCGTGTCTTTCTGGTCCTTGTCATACGATTGAGAGGTTGTAACGGTCATAGGATGGACCTCCTGGTCACATTACCGGTTGCCGCCCGGTCCGGGCGGGCCATAGCTGGCGGGTTGCGTTGGCGGTGTTGACGATCTGCAGTTGATGAAAGGAGTTACTGCTCGCATATAGCGTCATGAAGTGAGAGAGCACGTTGCCGAACAGCTGTACCTCGCCCTCGCACTCGAAGCCCTCAGGGTCGATGTGCAGGGTAGTGCGCATGCCGCGCACGGGCAGGCCTTTGACCAGCCAGTCGTAGGGCTCGCTGCGCACTTCCTTGATGGCGTTGAGACGTTGGGAGGTCCTGCGTGCCTGCTGCAGGTCATGCGTACCGATCAAGTCGTAGGCCCGCAGCACCGAGGCGAGGGCGGCCGGGGAGGACAACGACAGGTTGTTCAAAGCCAGGTTGGAGATCAGCGCCCAGTGGCACTCATCGTGGCCGCCGCTTTGCAGCATGGGCGGGTAGCTGCGCGTGGGCGGGGTCAAGTTGCGATAGGTGACGTAGGAGGGGGTGTCCTGGGTCGTCAGGTCGATCTCGCCCGCCTTCAGTTGTTGGGGCCGGGCGCCGTTGCTGCACGTCAGGTCGATGCTCAACTCTTCTTGTTGGCCCTGGTAGGGCGACAGGTTGTGGTGCACCAGGCGAATAAGGTGTTGCACCTTGTCGTTGATCGGTTCCTGCTCGATATCCAGCTTGTAATAGCGGGTAGGTATCGGCTCGCCCAGCGGGAAATCACGGTGCAATGCCTCGAAGGGCTTGAAGTCCTGCACATGATCGTTCGACTTCAGGCGCTGGCTGCTGACCCGATCGATGCTGAAGATCTCGTCCTTTTGGCTACCCTGGCGGCCTACGCGTATGGGGGCACGAATCGCCTGTCCATTCAGCGGGATGGGCTCGGCCGGGCAGCTGAACAGGTTGATGGCGGGGATGCAGTTGAGCAGGACCGTCGTTTGATCGATCTGGATGCCGGGCGGCAAGGGCGCGTTGAAGCGCAACTCCAACTGGATGTGCTCGGCGGCTTCATCGGGCCAGTAGCCCGTCAGGCCTTCAATGCGAAAGCCATGAAAGCGTTCAGGGATGCAGAAGAACTCCTGCAGGATGCGGTAGCCGTCCATGTGCTCGCCCGGGCTTGGCAGCAGGGCTTCATCGACTTGAAATCCTACGAAGGTCACGGAAGGCGGCAGAACAAAGCGGTGCTGGCCGATGTGCAGGTAGAGTTTGTCCAGGTGCTGTGACAGCCACTGGTAGAGGTTCAGCGCATTGCGGTTGCCCCCGGCCAGATGAAACTGCAGGTGGTCGCATTTCATACGCCGCAGCGGTTGTTCGGACAAGGCAGCGAGGCGGATGCGCACCACGGGCGCTTCGGCACTGGGCTGGGTTGTAATGCTGCGGATCTCCAGCGGTGCTATGGCCAGCGCAGCACAGGTACGGAATTCGCAGCTGACGCCATCAATGGGACGGGAAAAAACAGGTGTGCCCTTGGGCAGCACCTGGGTTTCACTCAGTGCGTGATCGACTGGCTGGAACTGCATCAGGGTCAGGCTCGGCAGTGGGCGCAGCGCGTTGGGGTAGAGCTGCTGCAGCAATGGGTGCGTCAGTTCGGGCAGATGGTCTTCGATCTTCATGGCCAGGCGGGCGGTCAGAAAGGCGAAGTGCTCTATCAGGTGCGCACTGCCCGGGTCTGAAGCGGTGCTGCCGAGGAAAGGCGCCAGGCGCGGATCATCCTCGACAAAGTCGTCACCCAGCTCTCGGAGCGTCTGCAGTTCTTGCATGAACCAGTCTTTAAACGTCATGTTTATTGTTTCGAGCGCTCTACTTAAGGATGTTGGTCCGATTCAATGAAACTTGATCGGTTTAATATGTAGGAATGCTCCTACAGTCTCGCGAATTAGTTGCTATGGTGTGATGCGTGCCTATTTATTATTTATTGCAGGTCGTTGCGCCTCGTCTCCAGAAAAAGTGTTAGCACTTATTTCTTTTGGTGAGCATTGATAATTAATTTCGGGTGCTGCTACTGTCGTCTGTAATTCGTGCCCTGAGCGTGCGTCAATTAATCGAAAATGCAGTCGGTAAGGTTTGCCGCTATGAAAGTGAAAAAGGACATTCTGCTGCGTGGTTTGTCGCTGGTGCAGCGCCAGGCAAGGCCCATAGTTGTTGTCACCCTATTGCTCTGTGTTGCAGTCGCAATGGTCGGGCTATGGTGGTGGGGGCCTCAGTGGCAATGGCGTGACCTGCAGCCGCTGGCAGAGCTGCCAGTGCGCATTGCCGTCACGGTGCTGCTCTTGGTGCTGCCCTTGCTGGTGTGGAGCGCGCTGGTGCACCGACGCCATCGCTCGATCGTGCGTGAGCAGCAGCGGCAGCGTAGTGAGGTGGAAGACCCCTGTCTGGTTTACCTGCAGGCACAACAGCGAGCCCTCGATAGCAGCCTGGACCGCCTGCGCGATAGCCAGGGCGGTCGCGGGCATCGCTACGATGTGCCGTGGTACCTCATTCTGGGGGAAGAAAACACGGGTAAGTCGAGTTTCGTCAGCCGCTCGGACCAGCGCTTTGCCTTGGCCCATACCGAGCATGGCTCGGCTCAACGGGCGAGCATCGATCCCGAGCTGGTGTTCGATGTTGACTGGTGGCTGGGCGACGATGCGGTGCTGATTGATCCGCCTGGCGAGTTCATCAGCCAGCCGGAGCGCTCTGTGCTTGCACCTGCCACCGTGCAGCCTCAGTCAGAGCCAGAAGAAGGCCGGGACGAGTCGTCCGTGCCTGCGGAAGCAGCTGCGCCCCTGGCGCTTAAACCAGCCGATTCACCAGGGCTTCCGGTAGGCATTGAACGCCGGTTGTGGCGGCACTTGATCGGCTGGTTGGGGCAAAACCGCAGTCGACGGCCGCTCAATGGGGTTGTGCTGTTGGTGGATATGAGCAAGCTGTTTACACGGGCCGAAAAGGAGCGGCGTGACCTGGCCTTGGTGCTGCGTGCCCGCCTGACGGAATTGGGTGGCGAGCTGGGCACTCGCTTGCCGCTGTACGTGGTGATGAGCAAGTTCGACCTGCTGGAGGGGTTCGAGGAGTTGTTTGCCAAGCTCCCTGCGCGTGAGCGAGAACAGGTGCAGGGCTTTACCTTCACGTTGGCATCGGTGAAGAACTTCGACGCCTGGATGGACGAGCTTGGCAAGGCTTACCAACGTTTCATCGAGCACCTTGGGGATACGCTGGTGTCCGCCATCGAGGCGATGCCGCCTGCGGCTCGCAAGCGCGTTTACGCGTTGCTCAGGGAACTGAGCGGTGGCCATAAGATGTTGCTGCGTTTCCTTGGCGACGTGCTGGGCAGTGATCGTTACACCACACCAGCGCTGGTACGGGGGCTTTATTTTTCCTCGGTCTATCAGCGTGGCGAGGTACGTAATTTGCTCGCGGATGCCTCTGCTCGCGCTTTCGCTTTCAGTGCGCCAGCGCTGACGACCAAGCCCCAGGGGGGGTCTGTGGTTTACTTCGCACAGCAACTGTTGCAGCGTGTGGTTTACCCCGAGGCTGGCTTGGCCGGTGATAACCAGAGGGTCGTTGAGCGCAAAGCCCGGCTACTCAGAGGAGGCTCCGTCGCCGCGGGTGTATGTGGGGTGGTCATGGCCGGTGGCTGGTTGTACTTCTATAGCGTCAACCGTGACAAGGCAGAGCATGTGTTGGAGAAAAGCCATGCGTTTACCACCAGCACCGATGCCAAGAGTGACCTGACCGGGCGCAAACTACTGGCCCCGCTGGATGAAATCCGGGATGCCGTGAGCCTGTACGGCGATTACCGCTCAGGTTGGACGGTTCTCACAGACATGGGGTTGTACCAAGGTAAAGCCATCGGACCACAGGTGGATCAGGCGTACCTGAATGCACTGGCCCGACGCTTTCTGCCGGCGATTGCAGGCGGTCTGGTTGTGACCATCAAGCAGGCGGCTCCCGGTAGCGACGAGCAACTGGCTGCTTTGCGCGTGTATCGTATGATTGAGGACCGCGACAATCGCCGGCCAGAACTGGTTGAGCAATGGATGGCCCGTGAGTGGCAAAAGGCCTATCCGGGTCAGGGCCAGTTGCAGGCCGCACTGATGCGCCATCTTCAATACGGCCTGGCTTACGCCGATGTCGAGTTACCGGGCTACCAAGGTGTGGTGGCCGAGGCGCAACAGCAGTTGCGCAAGCTGCCCTTGGCCCAACGTGTTTACATCGGCCTGAAGCAGCAGGCCCAGGAGCAATTGCACGGTGAGCTGGATCTGCGTAATGAGATCGGACCAGCCTTCGATATCGTCTATGAGCCGTTAGCCGAGCGAAACCACCAGGCGGCGGTCGATGGCAGCTTGTCGCTACCGCCATTGCTCACGGCGAGTGGCTACCGTGATTACTTCGACCCGCACAGCCAGAACGTGGCCGACCTTGCCCTGATTGATCAATGGGTGCTGGGCGAACGGCGTACCCTCGACTATTCCGACGTGGACCGACAGGCGCTGACCGAGCGCCTGCGCGCCTTGTACAGCGCCGACTACATTGACAGCTGGCGGCGAGTGTTGAACCAGTTTTCGGTCACCGAATTCACCGACCTGCCCCATGCTTTAAGTGTTTTGGAACAGATCACCGGCCCGGCCGCGCCGATGCGCCGATTGCTGGAAACCGTGCGCGGCAACACGTTGATTTACCCTCTGCCCGGGGATAACGAGCAGGAGCCGCAAGCCAATCAGCAGGGCCGCGCGCAGGCCATGGGGATTTACCGCTCATTTGCAGGGCTTTCGGGGATGCTCGATGTACAGGGTGACAAGCCTTCGTACTACGACGAAACCCTTCAGGCGGTCAGTGCTGTCTACGATTATGTGAAAGCAGTGCAGGATAATCCGAATCAGGGCAAGGCTGCGCTGGCAGTGGCCCTGAGTCGCTTCTCGGAGAAAGAACCTGACCCCATCCGCAACCTGCAGCGCATCGCCAGGGGTTTGCCGGAACCTGTGAACCGGCATGTTCGCCAACTGGCGGATCAGACTTCTCAGGTGTTGATGGTCGTGGCCCTGCGTGAACTGGAGCAGCGCTGGGACGCGGAGGTCTACAGCGTCTACCAGGAGCGGTTGGCTTCACGCTACCCCATCGACCCAACCGGGCCGGATGTTTCGCTCAAGGATTTCGAGGCGTTTTTCGGCCCTCAAGGTCAGCTCAAGCGCTTCCAGGATCAGTACCTCACGGTGCTTCTCAAAGACAACATCAGTGCGCTGTACTCCAGTGCGGATGAAGGCTATCTGGTTCGCCCCGAGGTTATGCAGCAGCTCAAGCAAGCGGAAGCAATCCGCAATGCGTTCTTCGACAATCGTGGCGAATTGAACGTGAGCTTTGGCCTGGAGCCAGTGGCCATCAGCAGCGGATTGCGTGGCAGCGTCTTTGGGGTGGATGGGCAGTTGCAGGCATTTGCCGACAAGGGTAAAGCCCCTATCGGAATGACCTGGCCAGGCCTTGTCGGGGAGGGCGGGCATAGCCGGGTCAGCCTGGTTGCAGGCTGTCGGCACCACGGTCAGCCTGGGCTACCAGGGGCCGTGGTCGTTCTATCGTCTGCTCAGCCGCGGTGAGCTGAATGCACGCACTCAGACCAGCGTCGATTTGAGCTTCAGGATTGCCGGTGATTCGGCGCGGTACAAGTTCCATGCTACAGATGCGAACAACCCCTTCACGCGTCGGCTGTTCGCCGGGTTCGCATTGCCGCAGCGGCTTTTGCGCGAAGAGGTTGGCAGCGAAGTGGCGCAGCGGTAACAGCCCCAGCAATGAAAAATCCCGATGCCAGTACGGGATCGGGATTTTTCATTTGGCTGCTCCGAGGGTTTAATCCGGCCTGATCGCCCAGAACTGCATCTCAAGGTTCGGGAACTCCCCCGCGACGTGGAAACCAAAGCCGCTCGCGTGCTTGTACTGCTGCCAGGATTCATGCTGACGGTCGAGCTCGAAGTATACAAAGCCGGAGTGATGCGGCAGGTAGCGGGGTGTTACCAGCTGGGGGATGAGCGGTAAGCCGGGCATCTGCAGCTGCACGAAGTTGTGCAGCTGCTCAAGCGGGGTGACTTTGCCCTGCTGCTGGAACCGCTTGCGCAGATCGTCACCGGGCAAGTCGGCCCGCACAGCCAGGATGAACGTCGCCTCTTCCAGTAGCTTACGCTCATGCAGGGTTGCGGTTAGCTCACCGTACCTTTGCTCCTGGATCGGCAGCGAAACGGCCCGTGGCTGCAGGATCGTGCTCAGTGACCGACGCAGGGTTTCTTCCAGTACATGGAAAGAATCTGCGAGATTGTCGTGCTGGTAGGCGGGGTAGTCTATGGGTAGGCGGCCATCATCGGTGAACGTCACCAGCTCACCACAGGCCTGACCTAACGCAATATGCAACTGCTCGGGGTGTACGTGACGGCGACGTGCGAGGTGGTGGAAATAGGGGTGCAGGCGATTCAGCACCTGTAGCAATGCGAAATCGGTGACATCGGCGATGCCGGACTGGCCGGGTGAACAGATTCGTTCGGAAAGGTTGCGTGCTCGTTCGCGTATGAGCCCTGTGGCTTCCTCAAGGAACCTCAGCAGGGCGGGGGCGCCTTTGAGGGAGATGCTGGTGGGGTAGAAGTGCTGATCGAGCATCACACTACCGTCGGGACGTTTGTCCAAGACCTTGGCCAGGGCCAGGCAACTGTAGTTACTGTTGTCGTCATCCTGAAGTTTGAGCTGCAGGTTCGGAATCGCGACATCCAGGATCATCGAGTCGCCGCTGCCGCCGTGGTTGTCCATGACGGGAACACCTTTGGCGATGAAGCGGCCGTCCAAACCCTCGCTGTCGGGCCAGCGCACTTCGGTCGCGCCTGGGGCATGTAAGGGAAGGCTCAGGTAGACTTCCTTGTTTGCGGCGCCTGAGGGGATTTCCAGCGGTGCAGGTGCTGGCAGGTCGCCGGGGATGTCGAAGACGGTGCCGTCGGGCATCACGCCACGGGCGCGGATGATGGCGATTTTGCCGAAACTCAGGTACTCGGCATTCAACTCCAGCTCGCTAAACCCATAGAATGCGTCGTTCAAACTGGAAATACGTTGCTGCAGTGCCGATTCGGCGGCGAAGGCCATCTGCTGGAAGTGCTGGGGTTTGACGAACAGGCCTTCCTTCCACAGTACAGCGTTACGTGAACTCATCGGGTACTCCTTCTTTGATTGGGCGTGGTCACTGGCTTCGGCGAAGTTCGCTGTCCTTACGCAATTCAACGCTGTTGTTTTCGAAATAGATGTGCACCGTGTGGTTGTACCCGCGGGGTTTGATACGTATCGCATCCTTCCACTTGCTCTGTGGAGCATCCAGACGCGCCACTACCGCGATATAGCGGGTGCGTTCGTTTATTTCTTCAGGCTCGATGAACTTGAAATGGCCCGGCACCAGACGGTAATCGTCAACACGGATCAAAGTGGTACCCAGCGCCTTCTCCAAGTCCTTTTCGACCTGCTCGTAAGTGGCATCCAACAACAAAGAATCATCCCTGAGCTGAAGCACTTTGAACGCAATGGAAGCGGGTGACTGCTGCTGAGGTTGGTCAGGGGTTTCGGGCATCACAGTTTGCACTGCCATGTAACTGGCCAACTGCGCAGGCGCATTGGGTGATGTGTGAGGGTTGTGGTGCAGTTGTTCAGCCAGCGCACTAACGTTGTCGGTCAACTCAATGGCATCCGAGGCATTGAGAGTGACCCCCAACCGGGAGGAATGATCGGGTTGCGGTAATGGCTCGCCCAAGGCCCCATGCGCTGAACTGACTGCAGCGGGTGGATCAGCCGCATTGAGGCTCAGCGCGACATGGCTGATTTCATTGTTGGGGCCGCCGATAGAGAGCGTCGGATCCACCAGCACCTGGTACGCCCTACTCATTGACGTGCAGCCGCTAAGTGCCAGGCAGGCCAGTAATGCACCTATGTGCTTGCTCATCGCCTCTCCTTGCCGAAAATTTCAGCAATGGAAGGGTCAACCCGGGCCTGCGCAACACGGTCCAGATAGGCCTGTGGATCGAGTTCGTCCATTGGCACGGGCTTCAAGGCTTGAAACATGGCCAACTCGTCGGTAGCCGGTGTGCCGAGTACCTGCAATGGACACAGGCGTTGTGTGGCCTGAAGAGCCGAGAGCGGGTTGTTGGCAGAGAGAGGCTCAGGCTTTTCCTCATCCTCGCTGCACAAGCGAATGGCAATTCGGTAATCCCCGATTTGAAGCCTGTCGTTGTGCCTGAGACGGATAGGCGTGCCTGATAGCAGTGCGGTGTCACAGCCGTTCATGTAGCTGTTGCCGCTGTGGTCAATGATGCAGAAGTGGCCTTCATGCCAGTTGATCTCGCAATGCAACGGCAGGATGCGTGCGTCGCGATCGTGCAGCCGCCAGGTAGCCTCAGTGCCGAGCGTGCCACCCGCTTTTTCGAAACGATGCTGTGGCTCGCTGCCATGCAGCAGGTTTTCCGGATTGATAACGGCCAGAGTGAGATTAGGTGAGGGGACGTGTGGGCTCATGCGCGTACCGTGATGCGAACAGGGGGAGGGGTGGGGTCATTGCGGTCAGCAATGAAGCTGGTCCAACCCAGGTGAGAGCCATGCTCTGCCCGGAGGCTGAAGGGTGGTGCTTCCTCGGCGCGCATGCGCAACTCCAGGTCATACGCCCCGACATCCCGAAGCAGAAAATCCACCAGCCGGGTCAGACGGTGGAAGTTGTCACCGCTGGGGAGGAACTTGCGAAACTGCTGCTGATCCAGACCCGCGACCACAAGGGTGAATTTGCTGCTGCGTGACTCGGTGCTGCCGCCCAACAGGAAGTTATTGTTGAGCGAGCAGTTGCGTGAGCCCAGGCCATTGCGCTGGGCGTGAGGAATCAGCACCGTGCGCTTCTCGAACTCACGAATGCTGACCTGCTTGAGGTCAAAACAGTGCGCGATCATGCCGGCCACCATGCCCGGTGAGCGGCTACGGCTGGCGATCATCCCTGCAAAGCCAAGCAGGCGGCTCCAGGGCAGGGGGGTAGCGCCGCGCAGGGCTGAATCCTCCAGGCCGATCAAGGCAAAGATATAGCGGGAGAAACCGTCCTTCGCACCCGGCTGGAAGCGCCGGTAGTAGCGGTATTTGCGCCAGCCCTGATGCAGCAGGGTATGCAGGCGATGGTTGAAGAAGTTGAGGTACGCCGGGCGTAAACCGATACCCTGTGCGTGCTCATAGGCGATGGCATCAAGGTAATAGGTGGGCAGCGGCGAGTCGGTGCCATGCAGGCCCAGAAAGCTGGCCTGGATGCGGTAGCGATCAGCCTTCAGGTGGTCGGCGCTCAGCACATCGGCAACGGGGAAGGACAGTTTCGGTGAAACTTCCAGTCGTAACCGTCGGCGTGTTTCATGGGACAACGGACGCTGTTCCAGATCGTCACCGTACAGCTGGTGTACCAGTTCAAGAAGCTGAAAGTAAGAATATTGATGAGCATTGCGTAGAATGATGTCGGCTTGTGACCGGCGTATTTCTTCTTCAGAGTTATCCATTGGGTACTGCTCATTGAGAAAAAACCAATGCCTTCCGTGGCGTTAGTTGTCACGTATTGCAGCGCGTTCCAGGGCTATGCGTTTACTCGCTATGGTTAAATAGAGTAAGTTCGTTTTGTAGGAAAATTCCTCTGGGTGATGATTTTGATAATCTTGTTGATTGTCTTCTGAGTTTCAGTGTGCTTCAGGAACATGCACTTTTAACTGTTTCTCTGTCGACACTGGAAGTGTAAGGAAATGTGTGAAGTCGGCTGTAGAGCACATGCCTCGAGAGAAGCTCTGGCTGAGTGGGATGTGCGAGAGATCGCACAGGTGCATGTGACGGTTATTTCGAGTTGGTTGGTATGCCAGTGCTCAGTGCGTTTTAGCGCTCCAGGCTGTACATCCGGCACTCCGCCAGCAACGCCAGCAGGTTCGGCTCCCGCTCCCGGGCTTTCAGAAACACCACACCGATATGCTGCTGCAAGCGATATTGCGGCTTCAAGGCAATCAACCGGACGCGGTTCTCGTATACCGCGGCGATGCGCCCGGGCAGCAGGGCAAAGCCCACCCCCGAGCTGACCATGCTCAGCAATGTGAAGATATCGTTCACCTGCATGGCCACCTTCGGTTCAAAGCCGGCCTGCTGGAACACCCGTGCGCCATCGCGGTGGGTGGCGAAGCCCTGGGTCAGGGTAATGAACGTGGAGTCGGCCAGGTCGGCCAGGTCCACCTCGGCCTGCTCGGCGAAAGGCGAGTCGGTGGGGACCGCGAGGAAGATGTCATCGGAGAACAGCGGCAATTGCTCGCAGGCCGGGTCGCTGACGCTTTCGTCAAGGGAGACCAGAATGGCCTCCAGTTCGTGGTTCTTCAGGCGCTGCAGCAAGTCGATGTTGGAGCCCAGGGTGAGGTCGATGTTCAGTTCGCTGCGGCGCAGTTTCAGGCCCATGACCAGCTTGGGCACAGTCTTCACGGTTAGCGAATAGAGTGCGCCCAGGCGGAAGCGCTCAGCATAGAAGCCGGCGGCCTCACGGGTCTGGCGCACCATCTGCTCAGCGTCCTGGATCAGCTGTCGGGCCTTCTTTTCCAGCACGTAAGCACTTTCCAGCGGGATCAGCTGGCGGCCTTCGTGCTTGAACAACGGACAGCGCAGGGCGCTTTCCAGTGAGTGGATGGCGCGATGCACACTGACCGCACTGGTGGACAGCTCGGCAGCGGCGCGGCCGAGGTTGCCGGTGCGCATGAAGGCGAGGAAGGTTTCCAGCTTTTTGAGGGTGAGTTCTTCGTCGATCAGCATAGGCGGCCTTGGGCGGTCATTGCATGGATTCGATCAATGCCCACAACGCCGGGTCATCGAAGTCATTCACAACCAGCCTGGCCCCCGCCGCCAGCAATCGCTCCGGCGTCTGCGTCGTGGCCACGCCTACGGTGAAGATTCCTGCGCCACTGGCCGCAGCCACGCCTGGTAATGAATCCTCGAAGGCCAGCGCTTGCGCGGCTTCGGCGCCCAGCCGCTGCAACCCGGTGAGGTAGGGCAGCGGGTCTGGCTTGGGCCGTGCCAGTTCCTCGGCCACCAGCACATGCGCGAAGCGCTGGCCAAGGCCCATGGCATTCAACATGTGCTCGGCATTCAGCCGTGGTGCGTTGGTGACCACGCACATGCCGATGCTGCGCGCCTGGGCATGTGCCAGCAAGCGCAGCAGGCCTGGCATTGGTTCAAGGGAAGGCGACATGTCGCGGAACAGCGCTTCCTTGCGGTCGGCCAGCGCCTTGCACTGTTCGGCGCTGGCGTCGCTGAACAGCTCGGCGAACAGCTCGCCGTTGGCGCGGCCGCTGACCTGGGCATCGAACTGCGCCTGGCTAAGCTCGCGGCCATCGTGCTCACGCAGCAGCTGGCGAAAGGCTTGCAGGTGCAGGGTATCGGTGTCGGTGAGGGTTCCGTCGAGGTCGAACAGCAGGGCGGTCAGCATGAGATATCCAGATCAAAAAACACAAGCCAGGGGATCATAACCAAAGCTTGCGACAAAGGGGGCTGTTCAGCGCGCCCCGAAAAGAGTACAAATGTGCTCCATGGACAATCTAACCCCCAAACGCCGCGCCATTTTCGAATTCATTCGTGAGCGCATTGCCGACCATGGCCAGCCGCCAAGCCTGGCTGATATCGCCACGCGCTTCGGTTTTGCCTCGCGCAGCGTCGCGCGCAAGCACATCACTGCCCTGTGCCAGGCCGGCTACATTGATGTCACGCCGAACCAGGCGCGGGGCATCCGCCTGGCTGAACCGTTGCGCCGGCCAGAAATCCTCGAAGTACCGGTGCTGGGCCAGGTGGCGGCAGGTGCCCCCATCGGCCCAGACCTGGGCATTCACGAACAATTGCTGCTCGACCCCAGCCTGTTCCGCCGTACACCGGATTACCTGCTGAAGGTGCGTGGCGACTCAATGATCGACGACGGCATTTTCGACGGTGATCTGGTCGGCATTCTTCAGCAGGCCGACGCCCGCGATGGCCAGATCGTGGTTGCGCGCCTTGACGGTGAAGTCACCATCAAGCGCCTGCAACGCAAAGGCAGCCATTACCGGCTGTTGCCGCGCAACCCGGCCTACGCGCCCATCGATGTGAAGCCTGACCAGGAGTTCTTCATCGAAGGCGTGTTCTGCGGCTTGCTGAGGCGTGACTGATGGGCGCGGTGGTCGACCTCGACAGGCTGCTCGACCAGCGCCGGGTATGGCGCGGGCGGCAGGCCCAGGCGCGGCCACTCGGGTTGCAGCCCACCGGCCATACGGCCCTTGACGAGCGCTTGCCGGAAGGCGGCTGGCCAGTGGCCGCACTTAGCGAGCTGTTGCTGGCCAGCCCCGGTTGTGGCGAATTGCAGTTGCTGTGGCCAACCCTGGCCCGGCTAAGCGCTGACGCCAGCCGCGTGGTGCTGGTGGCACCGCCGTTCATTCCGTATGCACCGGCCTGGCAGGCGGCGGGGGTGGACTTGCGCTGGCTGGTACAGGTGGATGCCGAACCCGCCGATGCCCTGTGGGCCGCCGAACAGTGCCTACGCTCGGGCAGTTGTGCGGCGGTGCTATGCTGGCCGGAACGTGCCGATGACCGCGCCCTGAGGCGCTTGCAGGTGGCCGCCGAAACCGGTCAGGCACTGGCATTCGCCTGCAGGCCGCAGCAGGCGGCGTACAACCCTTCACCTGCAGCGCTGCGCATTGCCGTTGACACGCGCCCGGCGCAATGGCGTGTGCTGAAGAGCCGTGGCGGCATACCGCCAGCGCTGCCCATCGCCTGCCCGGGCCGGGGCTGATGCACCATGCTCTGGGCCTGCATCCTGCTGCCGCAGCTGGCGCTGGACACCGTCCTGCGTGAGCGTGACGACCCTGATACGCCTCTGGTGCTTGTTGGCGGGCCTACCCAGCGGCGTGTGGTGCAGGCCGTCAATCCGGCGGCCGCTGCACTTGGCTTGCGGGCCGGGCAAACCCTGACCGCAGCGCGTGCCCTGGCGGATGGCTTCATCTGTGTCGAAAGCGACCCCAAGCGCATCGAGCAGGTGCAGCAGTTGCTGGCGGCCTGGGCCTACCGTTTCAGCGCCCAGGTCAGCGTGCATTACCCTCGGGCGCTGTTGTTGGAAGTAGGCTCCAGCCTGCAACTGTTCGGCCCGTGGCCCTTGTTCGAGGCGCGTCTGCGCCAGGAGCTGGTAGACCTGGGCTTGCGCCAACGCATCGTCCTGGCCAGCAACCCGGTGGCGGCACGTATGCTCGCCAATGGCCACGACGGTTTGGCGGTGAGCGATGCCCAAGCAACTCGCGCAGCATTGCTGGCCATGCCCATCACGCGAATCGGCTTGCCGGCAGAGGCTGCCGAAGCCTTTGCCCGCATGGGCTTGCGTCAGCTGGGCCAGGTACTGGCCTTGCCGCGCGATACCTTGGCCAGGCGCTTTCCGGCCCAGGTACAGCTGCACCTCGACCAGTTGCTCGGCCTGCGCAACCTGGGGCTGGACTTCTACCAGCCACCGGACCGTTTCGAAACCCGGCTGGAACTGAATTTCGACGTTGAATCACACCAGGCGCTGCTGTTCCCGCTGCGGCGCATGCTCAACGATCTGGCGGCATTTCTCGCCGGGCGCGACTGTGGCGTACAGCGCTTTTGCCTGCATCTGGAGCATGCCGAAGGGCCGGATACCCTGCTCAAGGTGGGCCTGCTGGCGGCTGAGCGCGATGCTGCGATGCTGTTCGAGCTGGCCCGTGGGCGCCTGGAGCCACTGCGTATACCTGCACCGGTGCGCAACCTGCGGTTGGTCGCCGAAGACCTGCCGCCCTTCGTGCCGCAGCATCAGCCGTTGTTCGACCCGCGTGCTCAACAGGCGCAGCCCTGGGCGCAATTGCGTGAGCGGCTGCGCGCCCGCCTGGGTGATGAGGCCGTCAAGGGGCTGAGCGCGGCTGCAGATCACCGTCCTGAATGCGCCTGGCAACTGGCAGAGCAGGGCGTACAAGGCAACATGCCGGTTGCCCCGGGCAGCCGCCCAGGTTGGCTACTGCCTGCACCGATGGCGCTGGATGATGCCGGCTATCGGTTGCAGGGCCATGCCGAACGCATCGAATCGGGCTGGTGGGATGGCGGCGATGTGCGCCGCGACTACTACCGCATCGAAACCCGTGAGGGCCTGCGTGGCTGGGCCTACCGCGACCTGGGCCAGGCCGGCCCGCTGTGGTTGCAGGGCTGGTTTGCATGAGCACGCCGGGTTATGCCGAGCTGCATTGCTTGTCCAACTTCAGCTTCCAGCGCGGAGCATCGAGTGCCGAGGAGCTGTTCCGCCGTGCAGCTGAACAGGGTTACCAGGCGTTGGCGATCACGGACGAATGTACCCTGGCCGGTATCGTGCGCGCCTGGCAGGCCGCCAAGGCGCATGGGTTGCGGCTGATCGTCGGCAGCGAGGTGCAGTTGCACGACGGCCCCAAACTGGTGCTGCTGGTCGAAAACCTGGCCGGCTACCAGAACCTGTGCGCACTGATCACCCGTGCCCGTCGGCGGGCAGAAAAGGGTGAATACCAGCTTTTTCGTGACGACCTGCAGCTGCACGGTCAGGGCCTGCTGGCCTTGTGGGTGGCCGATGACAGTGACGATACGGCCACCGGCGAGTGGCTGCGCGGTGTGTTCGATGAGCGCCTGTGGCTGGCGGTGCACCTGCACCGTGGCCACGACGATGCCATGCGCCTGCAACGCTTGCGGGCACTGGCGGCCGATGTGGGGATCCGCGCCGTGGCATGTGGCGACGTGCACATGCATGTGCGCGGCCGCCGTGCCTTGCAGGACTGCATGACTGCCATCCGCCAGCATTGCCAGGTGGCCGAAGCCGGGCGTTTTCTGTTTGCCAATGGCGAGCGGCACTTGCGTAGCCTGGCGCAACTGGGCGAGCTGTACCCGTTCGACCTGTTGGCCGAAACCCTGGCCATTGCCCAGCGCTGCCAATTCGACCTCAGCGAGTTGAAGTACCAGTACCCCCGCGAATTAGTGCCCCAGGGCCACACCCCGGCAAGCTGGTTGCACGCGCTGTGCGAGCAGGGCCTGCCGTTGCGCTGGCCGCAGGGGCCCAGTGACAAGGTACGTGATGTGCTGGCCAAGGAACTGGCGCTGATCGAAGCGCTGGGTTACGAGAGTTACTTCCTGACCGTGCACGACATCGTCGCCTTCGCCCGCAGCCAGCGCATTTTGTGCCAAGGGCGTGGCTCTGCTGCCAACTCGGTGGTGTGTTTCGTGCTGGGCATTACCGAGCTCGACCCCATGGAGCACCACCTGTTGTTCGAGCGTTTCCTGTCGCGCGAGCGCAACGAGCCACCCGATATCGACGTGGACTTCGAGCACGACCGGCGCGAAGAAGTGATCCAGTATGTGTTCCGCCGCTATGGCCGGCACCGTGCCGCGCTGACTGCGGTGGTCAACACTTATCATGCAGCGGGTGCGGTACGGGATGTGGCGCGGGTGCTGGGTTTGCCAATGGATCAGGTGGATGCCCTGGCCAAATGCTGTGGCCGCTGGAGCGACCGCATACCCGACGACCAGCGACTGGCAGAAGCCGGCTTCGAGGCCGGCAGCCCTTCGTTGCGCCGGGTGCTGGTGCTGGCGG
>CAACWQ010000180.1_pt1 | contig 16107 bp, 15 predicted proteins | sample 2275681 | NCBI WGS metagenome assembly CAACWQ01 (sample SAMEA5312463, study PRJEB27640) | indoor metagenome | biome: indoor environment; feature: controlled; material: polymer furnished wood metals | place: Austria | collected 2011-04-21
CGAGGAGCGTGCCAACAAGTCAGCCTTCAATGGCCGAGGTCCATGGTGGAATTCGGGAGCGCAACATATGAACTACGCGCTGCCAAAGAAACTGTGGGACCGGCTCGGGCTGGTCTCGATACTGGATACGATTAACCGGCTTAGCCGCGTAACCTGAACCGCCGTGTACGGAACCGTACGCACGGTGGTGTGAGAGGACGGCGGGTGTGAATCCGCCTCCTACTCGATTGCGCGAAATCAAACCGGTCGATGGTGCCCGCTATGTAGCGCGACGTTTACGAGCGTTACATAGCGGGCACGGGGCGCGAGCAGAACCAGTAGCAGTAACTACATAGGGTTCGGTAGAACCGAAGCCAGTGGATTCATAGGATCGATACGTATCCTTTATCACTGGAGTGATGTGACGATGAAATTCGCGATTTTTTTGGACTGGGTTCAGGTGCGTATGCCATTCCTTACCAGGTGGGCGGGTCGGCTGGGATTGCTCCTAGGCCCCGTTCTTTGCGTTCTGCATCTGATCGCCGCATCAATTTTTCCACCATACGGGCAACTCGTACTCGCCCAATATGATGCGGTCCAGCTCACCGGAAGCCTCTTAGCCGCTCCGACTGCGCAGTATTTCATTCTGTTGGGCGTGGTCTTCGGTGTCCTGTGGGTATTCCTTTGGGCTGTCCGGTGTGCCTTGGCTCTGCGTAGTTGGATCATCTGTCGGCGGGCGGCATGATGAGCATTGGCACGGCTGAGGATTTCGCCGGATTCAATTGGGTATTCGGGCTGTGGGAAAACGTTGCGTTGACGATCCTGACTGCCACCGAGCCGCTATTTGTTGCATTCAACGAAACCAGCAACGCGCTTATCGTTGCGGTTGGTTTTGGGTGGATGCTGCTTGTTGCATTGCGCGTGGGACAGGGCGCGGCGCGAACGTTGTTGTCCGGAATTATGATTTTCCTGGTTGTAGCGTACGGAATGAGACCGGTGACCGTAACCCTTCCAAGCGGAGCAACGGTCCGGTTGGTTGAGGCTCAGGCGGTGCCGCTCAGTTTCGTGATGACGATTCACAAAATCTACAGACAGGCTTTTGATCAGGTTCTTAGTGATCAAACAGTGGCAGGGACAATCGTCCCCGCGCAGTCCGCGATTGACAACATGGTAGGTCGATCAGCCGAAGTGTTTGCCGGCAGTGATTTGGCTCGGTTGATTAGAGATTACAACGCTAGTTGTGCCCCGGCGCCGGCGGAGCTTGCCGGTCCCGAGCACGCGGCCAAAGTCGAAGCTTTGCAGTCTATAGGGCTGCTCGGCGGTGGTGGCTTGGGGATACCGGATGAAGAAGTCGGCGTGATAGCACAAGCACGCACCGCTATTGGCGGCGCGTGGACATATGTGTTCGGTTCAGCCGAAGAAAATGGAGGTTGGGGAGCTTATCTGTTAGGCGGCGGGGCTGCCCGAGCTAGTCTGGGTCAGGTGCTTGACCAGAGAGCTATCCAGTCGCGTCGTGAGGCCGGTATTCGTGCTCTTGAATCTGCCGGGCCGTTCATGGGGGACCGCTATGCCCTGCCAACGCAAGCGCATTGGGCCGCCAAGCTTGCAGGGGAATCTCAAGCTACGCCGTCTTACTTGTCGATCAGCACAGTGCCAGGGCAGGAGTCGGCTATCGTCGGCGACGATCAAGGAATAATGTTTCGACCCACCAGTTGCATCGAGGCATACAAAATTGCCCAGATGGGCGCTGAGCAGGCGTATCAGGCGTTGCGCGAGTCGGGTGCGGTTATAGCAGGTGGGCAGAGAGTAAGCGCTGAGGTGGGGGCTGTCAGTACAGCGACAGCTTGGCAGCGATTCATGGCTGGTTCATTGCAGAAAACGGCGGGCCTCTCTCGTGGGGATAGTGAGGTTGCTGGAAGCTTCTTAGCCGCGGCTCAGATGTGGAAGAACTTTAGCGGGTGGCTTGATCTGCAAACGCTGTTACCTGGTTATGTGATCATGTCAGCCTGGTTGTTTTGGATTGTGTTACTCCTCGCGCCGTTCTTCTTGATGCTCGCGCCTCTCAGGGGCGGTAGGATGTTGACCAATTGGCTGTCGCTGCTGATGCTGCCGGTCATCTCCGTCATGACCGCACAGATGATCACTGTTGCGGTGTCCCAGACGGTGGCTGCTGTTGCGGTTGCCCAAGCGGGGGCTGCTAGTGGGTGGTCAGGCGTCGGAGCGGACTATGACGGTCTTCGTGGGTTGATGTCAGCTATTGCAGCTGTATCACTGGGCATTTCCACCTGGATCACTTCGAGTATGCTAGGTGTATCGTTGGGGGGGTTGGCTGGTAGCCTGTCCGGCGCTGTGGCAACTGCCAGCGATGTAGGACGCCTAGGTATGAAAGCGGTTGGGTTTGCCATGATGGGCTCCCGAATTGCTAGCATAGCGGGAGCGGCCTCGACTGGGCGCAGGCGTGGCTCTAAAACTCAGTCGGGCAACGAAACCCCTCCATCCATGCCACCGTCAGCCAATCCGGTTGGGCCTAGCTCGATTCCCACATTTCGGCCCGGTAGCCCTGGTGTGAGATCGCTAAACCCACCGAAAGCCGGACGTTAGAGTTCGGGCAAGGGGGGCGGCGCTGACCGCCCTGGTACAGGTGATGACGTCGCTTTTTGCGGGGCTCATCTGTACAAGCCCTCCATTTCCGAAAGAAACCAACAGATGCATTCGCGGCGCCCTAACAACTCAATTGGGGGCACCGCTTTTGCGTTGCCGAAGCAGTTGGCCGCACAAGCTCGCAACTGCCGTTCCAGTGACTCACCTTTAAGGCTCCTCTGAGATGAGTCACTGGTTCTTCGCCCTGCCATTGGCATGGCGTCGCCAGACCCAATCAAGCCTGCGCCACACCAGTGACTACCCAGCGAAAATCTCCGAAAAACCACTGAGAATCATCGGCGCACCCTCTCGTGCTTTGGGGGACTGTTGATACACCCCGGCTTACCTATGAGATCCGCCACGAACTCCTCGATTCCCACTTGGGGTAGTGAGCATTTTTTTCCGTGGCCCGATGACACCATGCCAAGTGGTGTTTTGCTTCCCCCTCTACTGGGAGAGGAGATGAGCATGAAGACTCTTTTGATCACGGTTGTATGCGCTGGGGGAGGGTATTTGCTGGGAACGAATCGCTTAGTACCTCCATGGCTGGTAATCGGATTGGCAATTTTGGGCGTGGGGTTATGGGCCATTGCCGAGTGGATTGAGCTCCGGGAAGGGAATGACGAGGGCAAACCATGATGTATGCCGATATGAAGGATCTTGCCGTTCTATCTGCAATGTTTCCTTCCTGGAGTTGGAGGCTGGCGGTGAGACGACGGGTATTTGTGGCATCGGAAGGGCCAGTCATCCGACTCTACTGGATGCCAGCCTTGTTGAGCCTTGACGAGTTTCGTGCCCAGCTTTTTGTGAAGGAGCTCAACGCCTTAGGCGCGTCTGGTGGCTCAAGACAGGGGGAGAGGTGATAATGGCAAATTGTTATCAAGGAGTGTGCTGTGTGAAAAAATGGAAACTGGTGATGCTGGCTGTGGCATCCGCCTCCCTTGCCGGGTGCTGGCAGAGCGATTACGCCTTTGAGGGGAAATACTTCGTTGCGGAGGGAGAGGAGTGCGCGCCCCCTACTAGCGCCTCGGATCGCGAGCAATATCTTCTGGATATCACCAAACAGGTCCACGACGGTAAAGCTTTGTACTCGGCCAGATTCCCAATCGCTGCGAAGCTGGGAGCTCCTCTCACCAGCGAACAGAGCGTGACTGCAACAGACGATAATGAGCTGACTTTCCGGTTCAATAAACCTGAAGTTTCCGGAGTGTTTTCAGGAAGCCCGGCAGTGGAAATCATGCTCACCGTCGTGCCTAACAAGAGCAGAAAAGATCATCTCTGGATGAAAAAAGCGACTTTCACTAGCGTTCGAGACGGGAAGGTCATCGAACGAGATTTTTTAGCCAGTCTGAGAGCTGCAAGCAAGGTCGGGGAGTCCGGTGCTTGTTTGAGAAAAGATAGCGTCGCCCTATGATTGGCTAAACATCGGGCTGCCAGAGATAAGGGGGAGCGCCTTGGCGCTCCCTCCGTGTAACAAACCAATCGTGTTGCAGTTCGCTTGAGAGCGGGCAGAAGCCGCGAGCCATTTGGGATTTTCGAGTGATGCGCTAAAGTCCGCTATTTTCGCTCTGTCACTCGGCCAAGATAGTGGCAGTCTGTTTCCCGGTTGAGTATGTCTATAATTTCATCAAGTGCAATTTTTTCATGCAGTCCAATTTTGAAGCTGGCTCCATTGGTATAAAAAAGGTCGGCATGGTCTAAGGGGTGTTTGTGCCCATCTCGTCTGTCGGGGTCATGGTCGAAGCGCAGATATCCGTCTTCTGCATCAAGTAGCTCGGCCAGAACAGGCCAAAAGTCATTTGAAGCCCCACCCTGGCTTTCGAAATGTTCCGCTAGAGTCCACTCATTGATCAAGCCATTATTTTTCAGAAGTGATGCTATCAGTAGTATTTCTGAGGATAGCCTACTATCAATATCAATGCCGGAGATGGTTTTTACGGTAAATGAGCCTGCATCGGCTTCAACCCTAAATGGAAAGGCTACGGAAAAAGTTTTAGGGCCGCTGGAGTAAAATAGTCTACTCATTCTGGAGTTGTGGATGTGGATTTCTGCGGCAGTAATAGCTTCATGCGGTGGAAAGTAGTTGATGATTACTTTTATTGAGTCCGTCCATAGTCTCAAAATATCAAACCTGCTGCGTATGGCCTTAGTGAAAGCTTCAGTCTGATATTGGTCCACTTTGAAAATATTTACCGTCATGCCGAGCTATTCCGACGTAAGCTTACGGGCAAGCTTGTGGATCTCGACTTTAGATGCATCAGGATCGAGGAGAGACTTCATTGCACTGAGATAACGAGCGACTTGAGATTCAGGTGTGCCCAGTTCTGTGAGAATGTCTAACGCGAGATCATCGAAAGATTTAAGTCTGCCATGCCATTTGACGGAGGCTCTAATTCGATCTTGTTCTTCAGCTGGTGGCGGCATGACTCTCAATACACCGCTTTCGGAGATCTTTTCTAGACCTTCCTGAATCCTGTCGAGCGTTTGATTCATAGCCCCATTCGGGACTAAAAAATACGTCTTAAGGAAGGACCTCGTAATTGCCATGTAGAGTGCATTTCGATGATTGAATGACTCCGAGAGGTGGGAGGTTACGCAGATTACAAATGGGAACTCTAAGCCCTTCACATGGTTAGTGTTGCTGAGGAAAAGCTCTCCATCTTTGCTTGGATTACCAGATTCATAGGCTTTGTTAACAGGCCAGCCGACTTCTCTAGGTATGATCTGAGCAAGCATGTCAGACATTTCGTAAATTGCTTTTCCTTTGTCGATCATGATAATACCGACATCATTTGCAGTTACGTTGGGGTACTGTCTTTTTATATCTCTTATGCATTCTATGATTTGCAGGCAGCTTTGCTGACGATACTCTCCATTTAAGCGAATTAAGTCTACGCTTCTGCTTTCTTGAGATATGTCTTCAAATCTGCTGATAGGCTCGCGCTTGAGAATTAGCTCTCCCGTGTGCGGATCGGTATGGTTTTGGTAGCCGCAAGCATCTAAATCGTCGTTGTCTAGCCAGTTAAGTTTCCGGTCTTCGAAGTATCCCATAGCTAGCGCCTGTGCGAACATAAGCGTAGTGGGTGCCGTGCGGTAGCACTTGCTAAGTGTAAATTCCGCCTTAGCTCCGGCGTTTTTTCTTTCGTCGAAAATGCTTTGGAATATGTCGCCGGCTATGAATAGAGAGTTTTTTGTTGCCAGTTCGCATAGCACAAAGAAACTCTCGGGGAAATCTTGACTTTCATCGATCAGCATGTAATCGAACGCATATACTCCGTCCGTTCCACCTTTCGCTTTCAGTGCTTCTAAAGACAGTGAGCAAGCTCGGTCAAAATCCATGGAGCGTGACCAGGGGTGGCAGGGGATATCGTACGCGCTGCAAATAGCTGCGTATGCGCCGGAATATGGCTGGCCAGATGAACCCCATGCATGAACACAAAGAAGCCTATGGTTCCATTCAATCTGCTGCTCAACCTTCATGAAGTTAAAGAACTTCGGGATTCTTGCTCGAAGGTTAGCGGCAAGAATTTTGTTGTGGCACGTGACAGCAATTTTGGAACTGTCATCGGCAACGTAGAGCTCTTTAAGCTTGTGAAGCAGTAACTCAGTTTTGCCGGTCCCTGAGAGACCTTGTATGCGGACTTCTTTTTGTTTCAAGTCTTGATATACGAAGCGAGTCTGATCTCCATCGAAAAGCAAAATATTACGCTTAATTCGATCGAGGTCATTTTCAGGTACTTCTACACCGACACGTTCGATGTCGTTAATGCTGCCGGTGGCTAATGAAACAAGCAATTCTGAAAGGCGTTGTTCTTCTGGATTGTCTAGTTCCGACGCTTCAAGGTATTCTGCTATTGATAGATTTTCGGCGTTTGGCTTCTGAGAGGTTAAAACATTTTGCCAGCGCTTCGGTCGACCGATTTTTTCTTTGTAGTTGAATTTTGTTGAGATGTAGCCAATATCCTCAACGAAATCATCGGCATATTCTGATAGGGTGTTTTCGTCTGTGCTGCAACTTGCGAATACGATCTTTCGTTTTGGGATTAATATGGCGAAACATTTGTCTGATTCGTAGTTGCCTTTGACTTCAATCAGTGGCTTGTCGATGATGTAGCACTGTACGAATTTTTGTGCGCACCAATCGGCCAGCTCATGCAGAAAACCTTCAATTTCTGCGCTTGCCTCAATGCTACTGAAGATATAACTGCTCATATTTTTCTCTGTTCTGGATGGCGCTTGAGCGAGGGGTGGTGCTTTTTACTGAGTACTCAAGCTAGGTCGTGAACGGATGATGGCCCAACCTTGGGCCACCGGCAAGGAAAGCAGCTGTTACCGGCGGTGTCTCAGCTCTACCTACAGGCTCACCAGCTCGGATATCACCGTGAGGATGCTTTGTCCTTTGTCCTACCGCTGAGAGCGCCGAAGGTAGCCCTCAATCGCATTCCCTTGTGAAGACGAGCCCGAGCCCGAGCTGAGTACCTAGATGAGTGCCTTTTTGCATATTCAAACTGAATTCAACGCCTGATTCTCTGGCGTTGAGCTAGCTGATTCGACTCCTGTCTCCGCACCAGTTCAGGTTCCAGCGAAGGCTACCAAAATCTCTGGAACCCCCGTAAAACCCGCCTTCTGGCGGGGGGGCGTTATGGCGTTCCGTCGGAATCCAACAGCTCCCTGCCGACTTAGGGTGTTGCGTTTGTGTGAGGATAAATTGCGGTGAACACATAATCGGTAGTGGGGTGCCGGTTTTTCGCGTGCAAGGTTTCTAATCAGCAAGACATTGCCGGTTCCTGCCGTGTGCACTATGATAATCAGCATTAAACTGCTGATTAATGGTGTGGCGATGCCGCTCAGACTCACGATCCAAGCTTTCTCAGAGGGGGTATGGCGCGATGCAGCGACGCTCACGGTTGAGAACCCCGAGCGTGTGGCTGATGGACGTTGTCTTGTCGCATACGACAGCGACTACATCATCGCGAACTTTGATCGCATGGAGGATCGTTGCGAACGGGCCCTAAGCGTTAACCTTCCGTTGAACTGGGACCACCATGACGTCAAAGGGTATCCCGCATTCCTCTACGACATCATTCCCTCTGGTGCTGCCAAGGACTCTCTTGAAGCCCGCTACGGGCGTCTCAAGCCCGAAGGCGTGGAACTGGAGCTGTACCTGCTAGAACGCTTCACGCCGGCCCCTGTTGGGCATCTGCGCATCAAGGAGTCGGTGGAAGGCCTTCAACCGGATCGGAGCGAGGCTTTCGCGCATGCTGAGGTCGTGAACAGGACGAACGAGTTTCTTGAATATGCCTACGAAACCGGCGCGGCATTGGGCGGCGCTACCGGTGCCAACGGTCAAGCCCCCAAACTGGTCATGACCGAAGCACACGACGGTGCTCTGTACGCTGATGCGATGCTTCCCGATGACCAGGCGTGCCGTCACTGGCTGATCAAGTTCGCGCGTAATCGAGGCGGCGAGCGCGACAAAGACATCCTGCGAACAGAGTTTCATTACTACAAGGCGGTTGCTGCCCTCGGTCTTGATACGGTTCCCACTGATGGTCTGGCGCTTGAAGAGGCAGTGAAGCCAAGCCTCTGGATGCCACGGTTTGATCGCCAGGTAGTAGATGGCGTGGTGGAGCGGATACCGCTGGAGTCGGTGTACTCGATCTGCGGCATTACCGGCTACGCGCATCCGATGGCGCACGTCGAAGTGGTTCACCGGCTGGTAAGTCTATGGGTCGATAACGGCCAGCAGGATGAGGTGGACGACCTGGTGTTCGAGTATGTAAGGCGCGATCTGCTGAACCGCATTCTAGGGAACACCGATAACCACGGTCGCAACACCTCCATCATGCGTGTGGGTGGGAGGTTTCGTTTGGCCCCAATCTATGACCTCGCGCCAATGATCCTGGATGAAGAGGGTATTACGCGGACGACGAAGTGGGCTGCGGAGCGTAAGGGGTCTTCTAACTGGAGCGACAACTGCGCTGAGCTTATTGGTTACACGGATCCCGATGTTCTGCTGCAACGGTTGATGAATGCGGCTGAGGAATTCAGGGCGTTGCCCGATCTGCTGATTGATGTTCCTGAATCGATGCGCAATGCAGCCTCTCTACCCCTGAATAACCTGGACAAGCGACTCGTGGAGTGGGGACTGCGATGAAAAAACTACAGCCTGAAGAGCGCGCTCAGCTCGTAGAGGAAATCGTCAAGCGCAATGCGGCGGGGCTCGATCCAATTGGGATATCCATCCGCCGTCTGCGGCTCGAAGTGACTGGGCTTGACCAAGAGACCTTCGCTGCCATGTGCAAGATCTCCACGAAAAGCCTGTACGAACTGGAGAGCGGGAAATCGAATCCGAAGCTCAGTACTTTAGAGGCCGTGCTGCGTCTCTTTGGCATTCGGATGGGTATGGTGATGACTGCCAAAGATGATCCCACTGCAACGGTCGCCGGCAACACTGTCGGCCAGTTGAAGGCGGGTGGGCCAATCGCTGTGGTTGCGCGGCCGGTGGCGAATCTTTCGCCCCTGGCCAACGCTTACGTGGTGGCCGGACCGAAACGCGGGAAAAGCCCTGCGGCAGCCAAAGCGATGAAGGAAGTGTCGAGGCCGGCATCGCCACGGGCACGGAAAAGCAGTCAGGAAAAGTGAGATTGATTTATGACGGTGGTGCGCGGGACACCTTCGGGTGTGCCGGGCTCCTTTCGTCCCGGTCGGCCAACCCGCGTATTGCTGCCACCTTAACTTGCTTGGCCGCGAGCGGTGGCAGTTCCATCACGGAAGGAACTCATCACCGTTCGTAGGTTTTCAGCGCCACGGTGAGCATTTCATGGATATGCGCCCTCAGGGCCAAAGGTTCCAGCACCTCGATATCGGCAGCGTTCGCCATCAGAAACAATCGTAGCCCTTGGGTGTCGCGAATCCTGCAGGTCAGCAACCATTTGTCCCCGTCTTGCAGCAGCTTCTGGTTTTTCTCCAGCGGGTTCTCAGAAAGCCGGTTGTACAGGTTGGGGCTTAGCCGAAGGCGTGTTTTCTGTGCTGTTGAATGGATGGTCACCAAGTCTTTCTGGACTTCATCAGCATGAATGTCGTAATCCTCCGGGTCATCGATGATGCGCTTGCCCGGCTCTACCTTGGTAATCCTGTGTAGCATCAACGCACAGAGTTTATTGGGGCCGTTGCTGCTGTACTTGCCCCGCGGCACGCCGGGGCCAGGTGCTTCGCCGAGCCACTGCTCTTCGGCAACATATGCGGAGAGGTAAATATTGGAGTCCTGGTGAGATAAACCCAGTGGCTTGAGTTGGTAAACACACTCGACACCGTCGGCGGCGAGCGGGCGGTACCAGACCTCAAGGGGCTTGCCTTCGAGGATTGCCATTTGCAGGCGCTCAAGGTGTTTGGCGTTGTACTTGCCCGGCTGTAAAACAGTGAACCGCGTTCCTGAAGTAATGCGCTTGCTGAAGTTCAGCTTGCGCCGGGAACCATCATGCATGACCCGTTCGGTGTAGTCCTGCAGGCCCTTCAACTCGTCAGTCGCTGCTTGCAGGCCGAATCGTTCGGCATGCTTGAAAATCGCCGAGAGCGACATGGCGTCTGAAGGCGAAAGCACCAGCGAGTGGCTTCGGCCCACCGCAGACCAGAGCAAACTCCGTTTATCTGCCTCGTTGATGGTCGATCGAACGTAATCCAGGTCCTCCAGCACCTTCAAATCCCTGATGGTGGTTTTTTCATGCTGTTCGTCATCGTCATCCCCATGCCGACGAACCCACGCAACCAGCTTCGCATGCACTTTCGCGGTGGTCAGTGGCTTACCCGCTGCATTAAGAATCTGCCGCAGATAGTCACGGCGATGAGCTCGGTTGATCATTTAGTTTCAATTCGGACAAGAAGTGTCCCTATTGGAGTGCAACATGCTTCTCGTTGGCAAGGGAAAGACCTTGATCATGCCACTCACACCTCCATCGCAGAGGGTGTGGCAGAGAAAAGAGGGCACCGCGATGAGCGACATCGAGAGCGTCAAAGCACTGATTATTGAAAGCGCAGCCGACGGCATCGACGCTGTTGAGCTGCACCGGCGGTTGATGCAGGCGGATGTGAGCCTCGGTGAGGCTGAGGTTCAGACGATCCTGTTGGCATTGCAGGAAGAGGGTCGCCTGATCGGTCAAGAGGTAGAAGGCCAATGGCGGTACACCCGCTTCGGCAACAACGACGCTGCAAATGCAGCCCTGGAATACAGCCCGCAATTCGCGGAACGGATCCTCGCCGCTTCGTGCGATGAGTTTGTAGAAATCGATGTAGACGAGATGATCCAGATGCTTGATGACATGCTCGCTCAAGCAAGATCTCGCCGAACCGATACCCAGTAAGCGCCTGCTACCGGGCATTTGTCAGCCATCTGAGGAAGTAAACACCATGGTAACCAGTGATGTGACGTCTGCCATTGTCAACGCCAAGCCGGGTATCCAGAAGTATCTGGCTTTGATGAGCCAAGTGGAAACGGTAGACGTTTCGACTGACGCACTGTTTCAGCGAGCGTATAACGGCTTCTATCGTGTGCAGCGGCGTGAGCGTTCCTGGTACGGCGCCTACTACCAGCTTATGGAGCAGTTGAAGGGATCGAAGCCCACGTTTGCCGAGGTTCTCGATCATATGCACCAGGCTACCGGGCGTTATGAGCCGTCGTTCTCCAGCAAGCTGGTTGCTACGTTGAACCCGCAAAAGCCGGTTTGGGATACGCATGTACTGCGCAACATCAACCGCAAGGCACCTTCCTACCAATCCCGTAAAAAGATCGAGGACGCCAAGAGCTGTTATGCGTACATGGAGGATTGGTACCAGGCCTTTCTGGCGTCCACTGAAGGCGCAGGTTGGATAGGGCAATTCAACGAACGGGTGCCCGAACACGGCAAGCTGACCGATTTGAAGAAAGTTGACTTCATTCTTTGGCAGATGCGCGGCTGACGGGTTGATCTGGGCTGGGTAGGGGTCAAGACGGTATCTACAACGCCCGCGCAAGCTGCTGAGGTATGTGCTTGCGCGGGCGGCCTGTATAGCCTGTGGAAGCAACTGTCTTCTTGTGGTGGTCAGGCCATTTTGAACTTGGCTCAGCTCACCGTAATCGCCGCATTCAACACCACCACCACCACCAACCCGACCAAAGCCACGATGGACTGCACCACCGAAATGGTCTTGGTGGCTTCGCCCATGGTCATGCCGAACGACTCCTTCACCATCCAGAACCCTGCATGGTTGGCATAGTTGAAGAACAGCGACCCGCAGCCGATGGACAAGGCCAGCAACGGCAGGTTGAGGCTAGGGTCTGCCCCCGCAAGCGGTGCCAGCAAGCCGGCAGCCCCGACGATACCCACCGTGGCGGAACCGGTAGACACCGAGAGCAACATCGCGATCAACCACCCCAGGATCAAGGGCGGGAACGCCGATTGCTGGGTCAGGTGCACAATGGCATCACCCACCTTGGCGCTTGTCAGCATCTCCTGAAAGGCGCCGCCGCCGGCAATGATCATGATGATGGAGGCGATAGGCTTGAGGCTTTTGCCCAACGCATCACGCAGCTGTTCGGCGTCGCCGCCACGCGCCAATACCAGGCTGGCGCCGGCGAACAGCACGCCCAGCAGCATGGCGATCAGCGGGTTGCCCAGGAAGCTGGCCATTTCCAGCAGCGCGTTGCCTTTGGGCAGCAGCATCTCGGCAACGGCATGCACCAGCATCAGGATTGCCGGCAGCAGCGCGGCCAGCATGCCGATGAATACGCCGGGGCGGGGCTGGTTGTCGGCTTTTTCAGTCAGGGTGAACTGGTCCAGCAATGCCTGATCAGGCCGCGTGCTCATGCGCTTCGAGATGAACATGCCATACAGCGGGCCGCCCAGAATCATTGCCGGGATAGCGGCCAGGAAGCCATAGAGCATGGTCGGCCCCACCGAGGTCTTGAGCACGGCAATGGCGGTTAAGGGGCCTGGGTGCGGGGGTACCATGCCGTGCATGGCGGCCAGCGCCGAAATCACCGGCACACCAACGTACACATACGCCGAGCCTTTGAAGCGCGCCTGGCCTTCCAGCTTGCGTGCCACGCTGAAAATCAGCGGCAGCATGATCACCAGGCCCACTTCGAAAAACATCGGGATGCCGATGACAAAGGCAACCAGCATCATGGCCCACGGAATCAAGCGGTCCGGGGTGCGTTTGAGGATCACATCCGCGACCTGCTCGGTGACGCCCGCGTCAGCCAGGATTTTGCCAAGCATGGCACCAAGCGCGATCACCACGCCGACTGCGCCCAGGGTCTTTCCGGCGCCTGTGAGCAGGTGGGAGACGATGCTGCCGGGCTCCATGTGGGTAGCGAAACCCACGCCGATGGACACCACCAGCAAGGCCAGGAGGGGATGCATCTTCAGGCGCGACACAATGAGTGCCACCAGCACCAGGACACTGACCAAGGCAGTCAGCAACAGCTGTATATCTAAAGGAGTCATGCAAGGAATCTCGGTTGGGCAGGCGCTCTGGCGGCACTCAGGATTTGAAGGCGGACGATTCGACGTCGAGAGGAATGGCACTGAGGCCTGCGGATGGAGGTTCCGCACACGGCAAATGAACATTGTTTGGTGGGGTATTCATGGACCGATTCACCTTGTTATTTGGTCATCTATATGAATCGTTTCAAAGTATTTCGGTTGTGACCGGACACTGTCAAGCGCAGGTGGTGGTCTCTAGAGAAATGCACAGAGCCATTCCTGTGGGGGCGGGGGGGGGCGCTCTGTTGTCAGGCATCACATTCGAGTGGCCTTTTAGCCCCGGCGGGCAATACTTCTCTCTATACGCAGGCGTGTTCCTGGTGGCACGCGCCGCTGGGAGGTGTCTGGTGAACAAACTTTCAATCATAGGTGCCGGCCTGGTCGGCGAGGCGGCGGCGCAGATCATCGCCCGGGATGAGTTGTGCCGTGAGCTGGTGTTGATGGACGTGCAGGGTGAGCTGGCGCAGGGCAAGGCGCTGGATGTGTGGCAGGCCGCTGTGGAGTCCGGCTCCGATACCCGTGTGTACGGCGGGGCCAAGGCTGAAATGCTGGTGGGCTCCGAGCTGGTTGTGATCACCGCAGGCGTGCCGCGCAAGCCCGGCCAGTCGCGCCAGGACGTGCTGAGCATCAACCTGCCGATACTGGATGGCATCATGGCGGACATCAAACGCCATGCCCCGGCGGCAACGGTGCTGGTGGTGTCCAACCCGGTCGACGTGCTCACCTACCGTGCTTGGAGCCTCAGCGGCCTAGGGCGCGACAAGGTGTTCGGGCAGGCGGGGGTGCTGGATACTGCGCGCATGAAGTGCTTCATTGCCGAGGCAACCGGGTTCTCTGCGCGAGACATCACGGCGTTGGTGCTGGGCGGGCATGGCGACAGCATGGTGCCGCTGATGCGCTACTGCCAGATCGGCTCGGTGCCGCTTTCCCACTTCCTGTCCAATGAGCAGATCGAGCAAATTGTGGAGCGCACGCGTAAGGGCGGCGGCGAGATTCTGGGCTTGAAGAAGATGGGCAGCGCCTGTGATGCACCAGGCGTGGCCATTGCGCAGATGGTGGATGCCATCGCCAATGGGCGAAACCGCATTTTGCCGGCAGTGGCCATTCTGGAAGGGGAATACGGGCGCAAGGATATTGCCATGGGCGTGCCCTGTGTAATGGCGGACGCGGGGCTTACGCGGGTGATCGAGTTGCCGCTGGATGCGCAGGAGCAGGCGATGTTTGACCATTCAGCCGATCAGGTGGCGCGGGATATTGCTGAGATGAAGGCGTTGTGAATGAAAGGCTGGCCTTATCGTCGGCGCACTGGTCGGCGATAAGGCTTATTGGAAACAGCGGTCAGAGCAAGATGACCCAGACCGAGGTTGGCGAAGACTACAAGATTCAACCTGGCCCTGCGGGCCAGGTTCTGACTGCCTAGCCCGCGGCTGGGCCTGTCAGCTACCGCTGATAGGCCTTGCCAAAATGCCGCTCCAGCCGCGCCTGCACCAGCTCCAGCAGGATCGACAGCACCCAGTAGATAACCGCCGCCGTCGTCAGCATCTCCAGGTAGCGATAGCTCGATCGCCCATACGATTGCGCAAGGAACATCACTTCCCACACCCCCATGACCGAAATCAGCGATGAATCCTTCAGCATCGAGATGAACTGGTTGGCCGTAGGCGGAATGATCACCCGCATGGCCTGGGGCAGGGTGATGTGCCAGAAGATCTGTGGCGTGCGCATGCCCAGGGCCAGTGCCGCTTCACGTTGGCCCCGCGCCACGCCCAGGATGCCGGCGCGGAAGATCTCGCTCAGGTAGGCGCCATAGTTCAGCGACAGCGCGATGATGCCGGCACTGATGGCGCCAGGTACCAGGCCAAGTTGGGGCAACCCCAGGTAGATCAGCAAAATCTGGATAAGCAGCGGGGTCCCGCGGAAGAACGAGGTGTAGAAGCTGGCGATGCCCACCAGCACCGCGCTGTTCGACAACCGCGCCAGTGCAGCGGCAAAGCCGAGCAGCACCGATACCACCATCGAGCACAGGCACAGAAACAGGGTCAGCGCTGCGCCTTGCAGAAAGCCGTTAGGCCCCAGCCGGAAGCCGGCAAGGTTCGGAAACTTCTCCAGAATGATCGAAAACTTCAGATCGAAGCTGAGGAAAAACGCAACGAACAGGCCGAACAATGCCAGCCAGGTCAGCAATAACCGGGTGCGAAAGCCGAACAGGCCGGCGCCCGTGGGCTTGACCACAGGCTTGGGGGAGGGGGGGAAGGTGCTCATTTGCTGATATCGGCGCCAATCCATTTCTGCGAGAGCTTGGCCAGGGTGCCATCAGCCTTCAGCTCGGCAAACACCTGGCGCACTTTGGCATCCCACTCCGCGTCGCCCTTTTCGATGGCCACCGAGTTCGGCTCTTCATACAGCGGGGCGCCGGCCAGCTTGAAGCGCTTGTCCTGGTCCAGACGCGGTTGCGCGGTCACCAGGTTGGTGAGAATGGCGTCCAGGCGTACACCGGCGCCCAGGCCCAGGTCCTGGAAGGCGACGTTGTCGGTGTCGTATGGCGCAATCTGCACGAAGTCGAAGGGGTATTCGATTTTCTTGTCTTCGTCGCCTTCGATGACCAGGTTCTTGTTCAGGTAGCTTTCGTAGCTCGAGGCGCTGGTCAGGCCCACCTTGCGGCCATCCAGGTCCTTGGCGGTGTGGATACGTTCGTCCTTGGCATTGACCACGATCACCGCAGGGGAAGCGTAGTACTCCACCGGGAAGTCGAACACTTCGCTGCGTGCCTTGCTCGGGGTCATCGAGCAGATGCAGATGTCGTAGCGTCCGCTCCAGCGGCCCGCCGCAATCACGTCCCAGGAGGGGGTTTCGAGGCGCAGCTTGACGCCGAGTTTGTCTGCCACGGCCTTGGCGACGTCCACGTCAAAACCGTCCAGCTGGTTCTGGTCGTTGAGGAAGGAAAACGGCGGGTAGCTTTCCATCA
>CAACWQ010000067.1_pt1 | contig 15926 bp, 16 predicted proteins | sample 2275681 | NCBI WGS metagenome assembly CAACWQ01 (sample SAMEA5312463, study PRJEB27640) | indoor metagenome | biome: indoor environment; feature: controlled; material: polymer furnished wood metals | place: Austria | collected 2011-04-21
GCGACGCGGCCACTGCGTTCGATCAGGCGATCCGAACCACCTTCAGCGACGCGACCACTGCGTTCGATCAGGCGATCAGAGCCACCTTCGGCGACGCGGCCACTGCGTTCGATCAGGCGATCAGAGCCACCTTCGGCGACGCGGCCACTGCGTTCGATCAGGCGATCAGAGCCACCTTCGGCGACACGGCCACTGCGTTCGATCAGGCGGTCAGAACCACCTTCGGCTACGGTTTTCAGCGGTTGGGCGATTTCGGCAGCGCTGGAGCGCGATTCAGCGGTCAGGTGTTGTTCGGCGGCTGGCAGGGCAAACGCGTTGGCAGCCAGGATGGACAGGGTCAGGGTCAGCAGATGACGTTTCATGATTTCGGTGCTCCTCTCGGGGGCTGGAAAGTGGGTACGGAGCCAATGCTACGCCGCGTAACGCCAGAGAGAAGTTCATACGGGTAATGGTAACAATCGACCGCATTGATAGAGGTTGGAAACGGCTCTATTCCGTACCTTGCAGGGATAGGCGCGGCGAGTTTCCCCTGCTGCGGGCGGGTAACAGGTAGGGCCTGGCGCGACAAATTGCTGAGCAAAAGGCCAGGAAAAACTTCGCTATCATGGCGCCATCGATAAAACCCTGCGGGTTTTCATCAGTCCCAGATATCAAGTGCCACCGCTGCGCCCGTTTTGTGCCATGCCGCAAGGAGAACCCCGCAATGACGCGTCCCGCCAGAATTCTCGTCTGGACCCTCACCAGCCTGCTGACACTGCTGGCGATCCTGGTGGTTGTGATTGCCACCTTTGATTGGAACCGCGTCAAGCCGCTGCTGAACGAGAAGGTGTCCGAGGCCCTGCAGCGGCCTTTTGCGATCAATGGCAACCTTGCCGTGCAGTCGCATACCGAGCCCGAAGAAGGTGGCTGGCGTGCCTGGGTGCCATGGCCGCACTTCATCGCCGAAGACCTGACGTTGGGCAACCCCGACTGGCTCAAGGAGCCGAAGATGGTCGGCCTGGAGCGTGTCGAGTTCCGCCTGGCGCCGCTGCCGTTGCTGTTCCAGCAGATCAGCATCCCGCGCATCAACCTGACCAAACCGACGGCCAGCCTCACCCGCCTGGCCGATGGCCGGGCCAACTGGACCTTTGACCTCGGGCCAAAAGACGAAAACGCAGAACCTTCAAAATGGCAGCTGGACATCGGCGCCATCGGTTTCGACCAAGGTAATGTCAGCTTCGACGACCAGACCCTGCAAACCAGCATGAAGGTGCAGATCGACCCGCTGGGCAAACCGATCCCGTTCAGCGACATCGTCGGCAAGGCCAGCGCCGAAAAAGCCGGTGGTGCCCAGGACTACGCCTTCGGGCTCAAGGCCCAGGGCCGCTACAAGGGCCAGCCGGTGTCCGGCACCGGCAAAATCGGCGGCCTGTTGGCATTACAGGACGCCAGCCAGCCGTTCCCGCTGCAGGCCGACGTACGGATTGCCGATACCCATGTGGTGCTCGCCGGCACCCTGACCGATCCACGCAACCTCGGCGCCCTCGACCTGCGCCTGCGCTTGTCCGGCGCCAGCCTGGGTAACCTCTATTCATTGACCGGCGTGACTCTGCCAGACACCCCGGCCTACTCCACTGACGGCCGCCTCAACGCCAACCTGCACGCGGCGCAAGGGGCGACATTCAACTATCAGGGCTTCAACGGCAAGATCGGTGACAGCGATATTCACGGTGACCTGGCCTTCGTCGCCAGCCAGCCACGGCCCAAGTTGTCCGGCAACCTGGTTTCGAACCAGTTGCTGTTCAAGGACCTGGCACCGCTGATCGGCGCCGACTCCAACGCCGAACAGAAGGCCCGTGGCGGTGCCAGCAAGCAGCCGACGGGCAAGGTGCTGCCGGTGGAAGAGTTCCGCACCGAGCGTTGGCGCGCCATGGACGCGGATGTCACCTTTGCCGGCAAGCGCATCGTGCACAGCGCGCAACTGCCGTTCAATGACTTGTCGGCCCACGTGATTCTGGAAGACGGCCTGCTGCGCCTGGAGCCCCTGCGGTTTGGCGTGGCGGGCGGCAACCTGGCCTTGAAGATTCGCCTGGACGGGCGCAACGTGCCATTGCAGGGGCGTGCCCAGCTGACTGCACGTGGTTTCAAGCTCAAGCAACTGTTCCCTTCCTTTGCACCGATGCAGACCAGCTTTGGCGAGCTGAACGGTGATGCCGACATCAGCGGCCGTGGCAACTCGGTAGCGGTTTTGCTGGGCACGGCCAATGGTGACCTGCGCATGCTGATCAACGATGGCGCCATCAGTCGTAGCTTGATGGAGATTGCCGGTTTGAACGTGGGCAACTACGTGGTCGGCAAACTGTTTGGTGACGAGGATGTGAAGATCAATTGCGCGGCGGCAGATGTGGGGATCAAGGATGGCCTGGCCACAACGCGCCTGTTCATCTTCGATACCGAGAACGCCATCATCTACATCAACGGCACGGCCAATTTCGCCAGCGAGCAGTTGGACTTGAAGATCACGCCGGAATCGAAAGGGCTGCGGCTGTTCTCGCTGCGCTCGCCGCTGTATGTGCGCGGGCCGTTTGCCAAGCCCAGTGCCGGGGTGCAGGCGTTGCCGCTGGCGCTGCGCGGTGCGGGAATGGTGGCGCTCGGTGTCGTGGCCGGGCCGGCGGCGGGGTTGCTGGCGCTGATTGCGCCCAGCAGTGGGGATGATCCGAACCAGTGCACGCCGCTGTTGCAGCAGATGAAGGCGGGCAAGGCGCCGGCTGCGGTGAAAGGCAAGAAATGATAGGGGGCCGCGTTGCGGCCCAATCGCCGGCAAGCCGGCGATGGGCTGCAGAGCAGCCCCTTGCGATTACAGCCCTTGTAGCAGATCGGACATATCGTCCGCGTGCTCTTCTTCCTGCGCCAGGATGTCCTCGAAGATGCGCCGCGTAGTCGGGTCTTTATCGCCGATGTACTGAATGATCTCGCGGTAGCTATCAATGGCAATCCGCTCCGCCACCAGATCCTCCAGCACCATCTCTTTCAATGAATTACCCGCCACATATTGGGCATGGGAATTCTTGCTCAGGTTATCCGGGTTGAAATCCGGCTCCCCGCCCAGTTGCACGATGCGCTCCGCCAGTTTGTCGGCATGCTCGGCTTCCTGGTTGGCATGCTCCAGAAACTCGCTGGCCGCCACACTGGCCTTGATGCCGCTGGCCATGAAGTAGTGGCGCTTGTAGCGCAGCACGCAGACCAGTTCGGTGGCCAGTGACTCGTTCAGCAGGCGCAGGATCTCCGTGCGGTCGGCGTTGTAGCCCTCGGTCACCGCGCCTTGCTCGACATGCTGGCGGGCACGCTCGCGCAGGGTTTGCACATCGGTCAGTTCAACGTTGCTCATGGTTATCTCCAGACGGGTCAGGACGGTAGATCAGGGTGGGACTCAGGCGCCATGCAAGGCGTCGCTGTCCTCTTGGCGTTGTTTGCAGGTTTTGAAGCCCTTGGCGTCGACATGGCCGGTGGCGTCGAAGCGCACGTAGTAGGGCTGCTGTTTGCCGTCGCGGTTGAGGATGTAGTCGTTGCAGGTGCCCCCGTGCGGCAGGTCGATCACGTTCGACGGGCTGCCGCCGATGGCGATGACCTTCTGCATGGTCATGCCGTGTTCCACTTGCTTGACCAGTGGTTCGTCGCGGTAGGTGACGTAGTCCACCGGGTTTTCCGGGCGGCTGCCGCAGGCGGCCAGGGTGGCGCTTGCCAGAAGGATTGCCAGGGTCTGCTTGTACATGGTCCCGCTCCTTGCAAAGGGTCTGTGTGGTTTGGAACCACAGCGCGCGCCAGGAGTTCGATTGCGATGGTCATGATGGCCGCTGTAGTGTTGGCCGGTCGTCCACGGAAAGGGGCTGGGGCAATGCAGCAGGAATTGGCCACGCGATACCCGTTGGTGCTGGTGCCGGGCATGCTCGGGTTTGTCCGGTTGGTGCTCTATCCGTATTGGTTCGGCATCGTGCCGGCCCTGCGCAAGGGCGGGGCACGGGTGTTTCCGGTGCAGGTTTCGCCGCTGCACTCAAGCGAGGTGCGTGGCGAGCAGTTGCTGGCGATCATCGAAGATATTTGCCAGCGCACCGGCGCCGCCAAGGTCAACCTGATCGGCCATAGCCAGGGTGCCCTGAGTGCGCGCTACGCTGCGGCCAAGCGGCCGGATCGGGTGGCTTCGGTCACCTCGGTGGCTGGCCCCAACCATGGCTCCGAGCTGGCTGACCACCTGGAGCGCACGGCACCGGGCGATTCCCCCCAGGGCCGTATTCTCAAGGCCGTATTGCATGGTTTTGCCGTGTTGCTGGTGTGGCTGGAAACCGGCTGGCGCCGCGACCCGCTGCCGGTGGATGTGCACGCCTCGCACCAGTCGCTGACCCGCGCCGGGGTGGGGCTGTTCAACCAGGCTTATCCACAGGGCCTGCCGCAGACCTGGGGCGGGGAAGGGGCGTATGAAGTCGATGGCGTGCGCTATTACTCGTGGTCCGGCACCTTGCAGCCCGGCCTGACCGACCAGGGGCGCAACCGCTTTGACGGCAGCAACCGCTTCTGCCGCCTGTTCGCGCGCAGCTTCGTCAAGGAAAAGGGCCAATGTGACGGCATGGTCGGGCGTTTCAGTTCGCACCTGGGTCATGTGATTGGTGACGACTACCCGTTGGACCATCTGGATATCGTCAACCAGTCGCTCGGCGCCGTGGGCAAAGGTGCAGAGCCGGTGCGGCTGTTCACTGAACATGCCGCCCGGCTCAAGGCTGCAGGGCTTTAGCGGCGAATGGGCGTGGTCCAGCGCTCGGCCAGCACCACCCCGGCCAAGGTCAGCAAGCCGCCGACCAGGTGATAGCGGGCCAGTTGCTCGTCGAGCACCACGGCGGCGATCACTGCGGTGACAACCGGCAGCAGGTTGAAGAACAGCGTGGTGCGACTTGGCCCCAGACGATGCACAGCTTGCATCCACACCAGCGGCGCGATCATCGAGGCCAGCACGCAGGCGTACAGCACCAGGCCGATGTTGTGGCTGTTCAGGCCGGTCTTGTCCGACAGCAGGAACAACGGCAGCAGCACGACGATGGCCACCAGCACCTGCAGGTACAGCAACTGCAGGGGCGGCAGGCGCAGCTGCCATTTCTTCAGCAGGAAGCTGTACAGCGCGTAAGCCAGGGTGGCCACCAGCATCAGCAGGTCGCCGCTGTTCAGGCCATGCGCCAGCAGGCTGGCGGGATGGCCGGCGCTGACCACTTCCAGTACGCCAAAGAACGACACCACTGCGCCCAGCAGGGCACCGTAGCTCAGGCGCTGGCCCAGCCAGGCGATGGAAAGTGCCAGTGACATCAGCGGCATCAGCGAGAGGATGATGCCCATGTTGGTGGCGCTGGTAATGCCGGCGGCGAAGTAGGCCAGGCTCTGGTACAGCGCCATGCCCAGCACGCCCAGCACGAACACCTTGCCCAGGTGCGGGCGGATCGCCGCGCGGTTGCGCCACACGGCAGGCAGCAGGAACGGGGTGAACAGCAGGGCGGCCAGCAGCCAGCGGTAGAAGCCGATTTCGGCGGGGTGGATGGCACCGGCGGACATCTTGGTGACCACGGTGTTGCCGGCCCAGATGAGGATGGCGGTGAGGGGGAACAGGTAGTTCATGTAGCGGCTTACTCGTGTAGGACTGAAAGGGCGTGCACAGCAGGCGCCGATGTCAGCCATTATCAACTGTCTGTCTACAAGGCTATACTTCTATCCAGACAACCCGCCCCGCAAGACAGTCAGCATGCCGCCCAAACACCTCGATATCCCCCAGTTCACCCAGCTCCCGGCCCCGGTGTACTTCCGCCACGACGAGTTCGGTGCCGACACCCTCAGCGCCCCGCACCGTCACACCTGGGGCCAGCTCAACTACTCCGCCCATGGCGTGATGCAGCTGGACGTCGCCGGCCAGCGCTTTCTGTCGCCGCCGCACTACGCCGTGTGGGTACCGCCCGATACCGAACATGGCTGCTACAACCCCCAGGCCATCGTCTACCGCTCGGTCTACCTGGACCGCACCCTGTGCGCCGGCCTGCCGCAACAACCGTGCAGCCTGATGATCAGCGACATTCTCAAGGCCATCCTCGCCGACTTTGCTCGGCGCGACCTCAAGGTGGCGGAGGACGAGCGCGACCAGCGCCTGGTGCAGGTGCTGCTCGACCAGTTGCTGCTGGCGCCCACCCAGGCCTGTTACCTGCCGTTTGCGCATGGCGAAAGCCTGCGTCGGGTGCTCGACGCCCTGGGTGCCGAGCCCGGCGACAACCGCCCGTTGGCCGCATGGGCCGCGCAGGTGCATGTCAGCGAGCGTACCCTGGCCCGCCAGTTCCTGCGTGAGCTGGGCATCAGCTTTGGGGAGTGGCGCTTGCGGCTGCGGTTCTTGCGTGCGATCGAAGCGTTGGAGGCCGGCCTGCCGATTCAGGCCATCGCCTTCGACCTTGGCTACAGCAGTGCCTCGGCGTTCATTGCCATGTTCCAGCGCCAAGCCCAGTGCACGCCGGAGCAGTACCGTAGGCACGCACGGGCAGGGCGCTGAAAAATCTTGGCTACACTCAGCTCGACCCCCGTGCATCGGGCGCGGAGCGAAGGAGACCACTCCATGAAAGTGCTGCACATTCCATTACTGGTGCTGGCCGTGCTGTTCAGCGCCCAAGGCTTCGCGGCCAACACCGCGCAGCAGGAAAAGATGAAAACCTGCAACGCCGACGCCACCGCCAAGGCCCTCAAGGGCGATGAGCGCAAAGCCTTCATGAGCACTTGCCTGAAAAAGGACGTGCCGCAAACCCAGCAAGAGAAGATGAAAACCTGCAACGCCGACGCCACCACCAAGGCCCTGAAGGGTGACGAACGCAAAGCCTTCATGAGCGACTGCCTGAAGAAGAAATGACCTGCGCCTATGCCTGCAGGCGCAAGGCTGGCAGACTGCGGGCATTCCCGCTGTCTGCCGTCGAGGCTGTATGACCTTTACCCCCCGTCAGATCACCCTGGCCAGCCTGATCATCGTCATGGCCGGGCTGCTGCTGGCCTTGCCCCTGAAGTTGCTGCCCAGCCTGCTTGCCGGCCTGCTGGTGTTCGAACTGGTCAACATGCTTACCCCGCGTCTGCAACCGCTGCTGGCCGGCCAACGCGCCCGCTGGCTGGCCGTGGCGCTGCTCGGTACGCTGGTGGTCAGTACCCTGACGCTGCTGATTGCCGGTGCCTTCAGCTTCCTGCTGCACGAGGCGGAAAACCCCGGCGCCTCGCTGGACAAGTTCATGGCGTTGGTCGAGCGCGCCCGTGGCCAACTGCCGCCGTTCATCGAGGGCTACCTGCCCGCCAGCGCCGCCGAGTTCAAGGTGGCCATCGGTGACTGGATCAAGAGCCACCTGAGCGATCTGCAACTGGTGGGCAAGGGCATGGCGCACATGTTCGTGACACTGCTGATCGGCATGATCCTGGGTGCCATCATCGCTTTGCAGCGCATTCCCGATGTTTCCCGGCGCAAGCCCCTGGCCGCGGCGCTGTTCGAGCGCCTCAATCTACTGGTGAAGGCGTTTCGCAACATCGTCTTCGCGCAGATCAAGATCTCGCTGCTCAACACGTTTTTCACCGGCATCTTCCTGGCGGTGGTGATGCCGCTGTTCGGCGTGCACCTGCCACTGACCAAGACGCTGATCGTGCTGACCTTCCTGCTGGGCTTGCTGCCGGTAATCGGCAACTTGATGTCCAACACCCTGATCACCATTGTCGGCTTGTCGCTGTCGATCTGGGTGGCGGCGGCAGCGCTGGGCTACCTGATTGTCATCCACAAGGTCGAGTACTTCCTCAACGCGCGGATCGTGGGGGGGCAGATCAGTGCCAAGGCGTGGGAGTTGCTGCTGGCGATGCTGGTGTTCGAAGCGGCGTTCGGGCTGCCTGGTGTGGTGGCGGGGCCGATTTACTATGCCTATCTGAAGAGTGAGCTCAAGCGGGCTGAACTGGTCTGACAGATTGCCGGGGCTGCAAAGCAGCCCCAAGATGCTTCAGGCCGCCCCGTACCGCTTGCGCGCCTCGATGGCCAGCCCGCTACCAATGCTGCCAAAGATATTGCCTTCCACATGCCGCGCATTCGGCAGCATCGCCGCAACGCTGTTACGCAGCGCCGGAATACCGCTGGAACCGCCAGTGAAGAACACCGTGTCCACCTGGCCTTCGCTCACGCCAGCCTTGGCCAGCAATTCGGTCACGCTACCCCGCACTCGCTCCAGCAGCCCTTCGATCGCTTCTTCGAACAGCACGCGAGTCAGCTCTGCCGTCAGCTCAGGCTCGACACGGCGCAGGTCGATGTGGCGGCTTTCACTGTGGGTCAGCTCGATTTTGCTGGCCTCGACCTCCATCGCCAACCAGTGCCCGGCGCGCTGTTCGATCAGCTTGAACAGGCGGTCGATGCCGAAGCTGTCTTCGATGTCGTAGCGCATGCTGCCCAACGCCAGTTGCGACTTCTGTGAATACAGGGCGTTGATGGTGTGCCAGGTGGCCAGGTTGAGGTGATAGCTGGTGGGCATCAGCGCGCCGCTCTTCATGCGGCTGCCGTAGCCGAACAGCGGCATCACGCCCTGCAGGCTCAACTGCTTGTCGAAGTCGGTACCGCCAATGTGCACACCGCCGGTGGCGAGGATGTCACTCTGGCGTTCGGCGACCAAGTGGCGCTCGGGCGACAGGCGGATCAGGGTGAAGTCGGACGTACCACCGCCGATGTCGACGATCAGCACCAGTTCTTCGCGGCTGATGCTCGACTCATAGTCGAAGGCTGCGGCAATCGGCTCGTACTGGAACGACACATCCTTGAAACCGATCTTGCGCGCGACATCGGCCAGGGTGTCTTCGGCTTCCTGGTCGGCAGCCGGGTCTTCGTCGACGAAGAACACCGGGCGGCCCAGCACCACCTGGTCGAACTCGCGACCCGCGGCAGCCTCGGCGCGCTTTTTCAGCTCGCCGATGAACATGCCCAGCAGGTCCTTGAACGGCAGGGCGCTGCCCAGCACGCTGGTGTCGTGTTTGATCAGCTTGGAGCCCAGCAGGCTCTTCAGCGAGCGCATCAGGCGGCCTTCGTAGCCTTCCAGGTACTCGTGCAGTGCCAGGCGGCCATAAACCGGGCGACGTTCCTCGATGTTGAAGAACACCACCGAAGGCAAGGTGATCTTGCCGTCTTCCAGGGCGATCAGCGATTCCACGCCAGGGCGGTGCCAGCCGACCGTGGAGTTGGAGGTGCCAAAGTCGATGCCCAGGGCGCGGGCCGGGGATACGTCAGACATAGGGAATGAGCTTCCGGAGGCAAAACGGCCGCGCAGTGTATGCCAGTTGGCTACAGAATCAAGACCAGTCGTCTGCCATAGGGCAAACCCAAAGCGGCCTTGAAAGGCTATGCTTGACCCCTATCTTCAGTGGCAACACGCACATTTACATTGGTGATCCATAAATGGACTTCAAAGACTATTACAAGATACTCGGCGTAGAGCCCACGGCGGACGACAAGGCGATCAAGGCCGCGTACCGCAAGCTGGCCCGCAAGTATCACCCCGATGTCAGCAAGGAGCGCGACGCCGAGGACAAATTCAAAGAGGCCAACGAGGCCTACGAAGTCCTGGGCGACGCGCAGAAACGTGCCGAGTTCGACGAAATCCGCAAGTACGGCGGCCAGCATGGCCGGCCGTTCCAGGCACCACCGGGCTGGGAAAGCCGTGGCGGTGGCGGCGGCTTCGAGGGCGGCGACTTCTCCGACTTCTTCAGCTCGATCTTCGGTGGGCGAGGGGGTGGCAACCCTTTCGGTGGCGCCCGTCAGCAACAACGCAGTGCCGGCAGGCGAGGGCAGGACGTGGAGCTTGAACTGGCGGTATTCCTTGAAGAGACCCTGAGCAAGGAGTCCAAGCAGATCGCCTTCCAGGTGCCGCAAACCAATGCCATGGGCCAGCGCACCGGTTTCACCACCAAGACGCTGAACGTGAAGATCCCGGCCGGGGTGACCGACGGCGAGCGTATCCGCCTTAAAGGCCAGGGCGCACCGGGCAGCGGTGGCGGGGCCAATGGCGACCTGTTCCTGACCATCCGCATGGCACCGCACCCGCTGTTCGATGTCGAAGGCCATGACCTGATCATCACTGTGCCACTGGCACCGTGGGAGGCGGCCCTGGGCACCAAGGTGGCGGTGCCGACCCTGGACGGCAAGATCAACCTGACCATCCGCCCCGACAGCCAGAGCGGCCAGCGCCTGCGCGTACCGGGCAAAGGCCTGGCGAACAAGCAGGGCGAGCGCGGCAACCTTTACGCGCAGCTCAAGGTGGTCATGCCGACGACTTCTGACGAATCTACCCGTGAACTGTGGGCCAAGCTTTCCGAAAAGGCCGCGTTCAACCCGAGGGCACAATGGAGTAAGTGATCATGAGCAGCACCCTGATCGTTCAACTGGACATGCGTACCCTGTGTCAGGAAGCCGATGTCACGGCGGACTGCGTGATCGAAATCGTCGAGCACGGCATTGTCGAACCCTCCGGGCGAACGCCTGAGGACTGGTTGTTCGACGATCAGGCGCCGCTGCTGACCCGGCGTGCGGCCAAGCTGCACCAGGAGCTGGAACTGGAATGGGAAGGGGTAGCGCTGGCGCTGGAGTTGCTGCAGGAGGTGCAGCAATTGCGCAGTGAGAACAACATGTTGCGCCAGCGGCTGGGCAGGTTTACTCAGATGTGAGTGTGTTTGCCTAAACTGGCCTCTTCGCGGGCGTGCCCGCGAAGAGGCCAGTTTAGGCAACATCAATCTCAGGATGGCTCTGCACCTGGGTTCAGCACCAGCTGCATGAAGGTCAAGTCCAGCCACCGGCCAAACTTCACCCCCACCTGCGGCATCTGCCCGGTCACCACAAACCCCAACCGCTCATGCAGGCGCACCGACGCCGCATTACCACTTTCGATGGCCGCGACCATCACATGCTTGCCGCAACCGCGTGCCCGCTCGACCAGCGCCGCCATCAACACCGGCCCCAACCCCTTGCCACGCTGGTCACCCCGGACATACACCGAGTGCTCCACGGTCAGGCGAAAACCTTCGAACGGCCGCCAGTCGCCAAACGAGGCATACCCCAGTACACCCGTCTCATCCACCGCCACCAGGATCGGATACCCCTGCTGCGCGCGTGCATCGAACCAGGCCTGGCGGTTGGCCAGGTCTACCGGGGTTTCGTTCCAGATCGCCGTGGTGTTACGCACAGCGTCGTTGTAGATGTCGAGGATGCCTGGCACGTCGGCAGGCAGGGCATCGCGTATTTCGTAACTCATGACAGCGTCTCGCAGGGGCGTTGCTTGCAGATTAAATGGTTACCAGCCCACGCACACCTTCGGCCTGCATGTTTTCGCCACGCCCGCGTTGGACGATCTCACCGCGAGCCATGACCAGGTACTGGTCGGCCAGTTCTTCGGCAAAGTCGTAGAACTGCTCCACCAGCAGAATCGCCATGTCACCACGCTCGGCCAGCCGGCGGATGACAGCACCGATTTCCTTGATGACCGAAGGCTGGATGCCTTCGGTCGGCTCGTCGAGGATCAGCAGGCGCGGGCGGCTGGCCAGGGCGCGGCCGATGGCCAGCTGTTGTTGCTGGCCGCCCGACAGGTCACCGCCACGGCGTTGCTTCATCTGCTCCAGTACCGGGAACAGCTCGTAGATGAAAGCGGGGACTTCGCGGGCTTCACGGGCCGGGAAGCGGGACAGGCCCATCAGCAGGTTTTCCTCGACGGTGAGGCGCGGGAAGATCTCGCGGCCCTGGGGTACATAGGCGATACCGGCATGTACCCGTTGCTGGGGCTTGAGGCTGGTGATGGGCTTGCCTTCCCATTCGATGCTGCCATCGCGGGCAGGTACCAGGCCCATCAGGCAGCGCAGCAGGGTGGTCTTGCCCACGCCATTGCGGCCCAGCAGGCAGGTGACTTCGCCAACCTTGGCTTCGAAGGACAGGCCCCGGAGGATGTGGCTGCCGCCGTAGTATTGGTGCAGCGTGTCGATTTTCAGCATGTCATGTCCTTGGAATAGATCATCGGCCCAAATACACCTCAACCACCCGCTCATCCGCCTGCACCTGCTCCAGCGAACCTTCTGCCAGCACACTGCCCTGGTGCAACACGGTCACATGGTCGGCAATGCTCCCCACAAACCCCATGTCATGCTCCACCACCATCAGCGAGTGCTTGCCGGCCAGGCCTTTGAACAACTCGGCGGTGAACTCGGTCTCGGCATCGGTCATGCCGGCCACCGGTTCGTCCAGCAGCAGCAATTGCGGCTCTTGCACCAGCAACATGCCAATCTCCAGGAACTGCTTCTGCCCATGGGACAGCAAGCCGGCCTGACGTTGAGCCAGGGGCAGCAGACGCAAGGTGGTCAGCACCTCTTCGATGCGCTGGCGCTGCTCACCGGCCAAGCGCGCCGCCAGGCTGGCCCACACCGACTTGTCGGTCTTCAGCGCCAGCTCCAGGTTCTCGAACACGGTCAGCGCCTCGAACACCGTGGGCTTCTGGAACTTGCGGCCAATGCCGGCCTGGGCGATCTGGTATTCGCTCATGCGGGTCAGGTCGAGGGTGTCGCCAAAATAGGCGCTGCCGGTGTCGGGGCGGGTCTTGCCGGTGATCACGTCCATCATCGTGGTCTTGCCGGCGCCGTTGGGGCCGATGATGCAACGCAGTTCGCCCACGCCGATGTACAGGTTCAGCGCGTTGAGTGCCTTGAAGCCATCGAAGCTGACGCTGATGTCCTCCAGGCTCAGCACCGTGCCGTGGCGGGTATCCAGGCCGGCCTTGCGGCTCTGGCCCAGGCCGATGGCATCACGGCCGGCGCCCAGGTTGTCGAACACAGGTTCCAGCATGAATTCCGGGTGGACCGGGGGCACGCCTCTCATGACTGGCTCCTTTTCTTCAACAGGCCGACCACGCCCTTGGGCAGGTACAGGGTGACAAGGATGAACAGTGCGCCAAGGAAGACCAGCCAGAACTCCGGGAAGGCCACGGTGAACCAGCTTTTCATGCCATTGACCAGGCCGGCACCGAGCAACGGGCCGATCAGCGTGCCACGCCCGCCCAGGGCCACCCACACGGCGGCTTCGATGGAGTTGGTCGGCGACATCTCGCTGGGGTTGATGATGCCCACCTGTGGCACGTACAGCGCACCCGCCAGGCCGCACAGCACAGCGCTCAGCACCCACACCAGCAGCTTGAAACCACGCGGGTCGTAGCCACAGAACATGAGGCGGTTTTCGGCATCGCGCACGGCGGTGAGCAGGCGGCCGAATTTGCTACGGGTCAGGCGCCAGCACAGGTACAGGCTGGCCAGCAGCAAACCGACGGTAAGCAGGAACAGCACTGCCCGGGTGCCTTGCGCGGTAATGTCGAAACCGAGAATGGTGCGGAAGTTGGTGAAGCCGTTGTTGCCACCAAAGCCGGTTTCGTTGCGGAAGAACAACAGCATACCGGCGAACGTCAGGGCCTGGGTCATGATCGAGAAGTACACGCCCTTGATTCGCGAACGGAAGGCAAACCAGCCGAACACCAGTGCCAGCAGCCCCGGCGCCAGCACCACCAGGCACAGAGCCCAGGCGAAATGCTGGGTGCCGGCCCAGTACCACGGCAGCTCGGTCCACGACAGAAAGGTCATGAACCCCGGCAGGCCGTCACCGGCCGCCTGGCGCATCAGGTACATGCCCATGGCGTAGCCGCCCAGGGCGAAGAACAGGCCGTGGCCCAGCGACAGCAAGCCGGCGTAGCCCCAGACCAGGTCCAGGGCCAGGGCGACGATGGCGTAGCAGAGGATCTTGCCGACCAGGGTCAGGGTGTAGGCCGACACTTGCAAGGCATGGTCCGCCGGCAGCAGTGACAACAGCGGCAGGGCGACCAGCAGCAGGACGACGAGGGCGGCGATGGCCAGCGTCAGGCGCGGCCCGGCCTTTTGTGTAGCGGTGACAAGCAGTGGCTGGTTCATCAGTCGATTACCCGTCCCTTGAGGGCGAACAGGCCTTGCGGGCGTTTCTGGATGAACAGAATGATCAACGCAAGGATGAGGATCTTGCCAAGCACGGCACCGATCTGCGGCTCCAGCAGCTTGTTGGCGATGCCAAGGCCGAAGGCGGCCCAGAGGCTGCCGGCCAGTTGGCCGACGCCGCCCAGCACCACCACCAGGAACGAATCGATGATGTAGCTCTGGCCCAGGTCCGGGCCGACGTTGCCGACCTGGCTCAGGGCCACGCCGCCGAGCCCGGCAATGCCAGAGCCCAGGCCGAAGGCGAGCATGTCGACGCGCCCGGTGGACACGCCGCAGCAGGCGGCCATGTTGCGGTTCTGGGTGACGGCGCGCACGTTCAGGCCCAACCGCGTGCGGTTGAGCAGCAGCCAGGTGAGCAGCACCACGGCCAGGGCAAAGCCGATGATGACCAGGCGGTTGTACGGCAGCACCAGGTTGGGCAGCAGCTGGACGCCGCCCGACAGCCAGGCCGGGTTGCTCACCTCGACGTTCTGCGCGCCGAACAGCAGGCGGATGGCCTGGATCAGGATCAGGCTGATGCCCCAGGTGGCCAGCAGCGTTTCCAATGGGCGGCCGTAGAGGTGACGGATGACCGTGCGCTCCAGCGCCATGCCGACCCCGGCGCTGATGGCGAAGGCCACCGGCAGGGCGATCAGCGGGTAAAACTCGATGGCGTCCGGGGCGTAGCGCTGCACCAGCACCTGGACCATGTAGGTGCTGTAGGCGCCCAGCATCAGCATTTCGCCGTGGGCCATGTTGATCACCCCGAGCAGGCCGAAGGTAATGGCCAGGCCGAGTGCTGCCAGGAGCAGGATCGAGCCCAGCGACAGGCCACTGAAGGCCTGGCCGAGCAGCTCGCCGACCAGCAGCTTGCGCTTGACCTGGGCCAGGCTGGTTTCGGCAGCGGTGCGCACCCCTGGGTCGCTTTCTGCATTGGGTTGTAGCAGGGCTTCGAGGCGGGTGCGGGCCAGCGGGTCGCCGGTTTCGCCCAGCAGGCGCACGGCGGCCAGGCGTACTGCCGGCTCGCTGGCGCCCAGTTGCAGGTTGGCCAAGGCCAGGCCGAGGGCGGCGTGCACGGTGGTGTCGGGTTCGCTGGCGAAGCGCCGGTCGAGGAAGGCCATTTGCGCAGGTTGTGCGCTTTTTTGCAGTTGCTGGGCGGCGGCCAGGCGGGTGTCGCTGTTGTCGCTGAGCAACCGGTGGCTGGCCAGGGCGTTGTCGATCAGGCCGCGCAGGCGGTTGTTCAGGCGTACTTTGCGGGTGTCGTCAGCGGCGATGCGGCCTTGGCGCAGGTTTTCGAGCAGTGGCAGGCGTGCGGCATCGGGTTGCGCCGCCCAGCTTTCGAGCAACTGGGCTTGCTCGGCGGGCTTGGCGGTGAGGAAGAATTCGCCCTCGCTGGCCTGGGTTGCCAAGGGCAATAGCAGGAGAAGGGTGAGCAGGAGTCTGAGCATGCGGGTAATCCTGGAAATCGGCGGTGGATTCATCGCGGATAAATCCGCTCCTACACGGTCGGCGCTGAACCTGTAGGCGCGGATTTATCCGCGAAAGGGCTGCAAAGCAGCCCCAATGCACTCAGTTACCTTTCACTGCATAGTCCGGGCGCTTGTCATTCCCCGGAATGAACGGGCTCCACGGCTGCGCCCGCAGCGGCTGTTCGGTTTCCCACACCACGCTGAACTGCCCGTCATCCTGAATCTCGCCGATCATCACCGGCTTGTGCAGGTGGTGGTTGGTCTTGTCCATGGTCAGGGTGAAGCCCGATGGCGCCTTGAAGGTTTGCCCGGCCAGCGCTTCGCGCACCTTGTCCACATCGGTGGACTTGGCTTTTTCCACGGCTTGCGCCCACATGTGGATACCTACGTAGGTGGCCTCCATCGGGTCGTTGGTCACGGCCTTGTCGGCGCCCGGCA